>Ga0118677_10015901_pt1 | contig 10390 bp, 5 predicted proteins | sample AliMusrvi5mmetaG_FD_86154 | JGI IMG/M metagenome (GOLD analysis project Ga0118677, IMG submission 86154)
GTCTACCAGCGGGTTCTCGACAACGCCGTGGCGCCCTGGGCGCGCATGGGGCTGGCGATCGCCCTGCGCGGTCTCGACGATCTGGCCGGCGCCGAAGCGCTGGCCAGCGCGCTCATCGCCGAGTTCCCCGAGTACCTCGCCGCTTACGACTTCCTCGCCGCGCTGCGCGAGGAGATGGGCAAACTCCCGGAAGCCCAGGACGTTCTGCTCAAAGCCGCTGAAATCTCGCCCAATAATTCGCTGCGCCAACGCCTGGTCGGCGACGTCGCCGTGCGCAACGCCGACCTCGATGTGGCCGAGCGCGCCTATGGCAAAGTCCTCGAACGCCATCGCGGGTCTTCGCTGAAAGTCATCGACGATTACGCCAACCTGACCCGGGTCATGCTCGGCAAGGGGCGCACCGACGCAGCCAGGGCGATCACCCAGGAGCTTCGCCGCGACTGGCGCGGCAGCGCCCAGGGCGAGCTTGCCGCGCTGATCATGGACAGCCTCTGCGCCGAGCAGGCGGGCGATCCGGCAAAGGCCAAGCAGGCGCTGGAGAAGGCGCTGGCCCTGCACGGCACCCTGCAGGCCGACGGCGGCAGTGCGAGCAGTTTTTCGCAGAAGATCACCGTCGACCTCGCGCACGCTTGCCTGGCTGCCGGCGACGAAGCCAAGGCGCAGGAAATCCTCGGCAAGGTCGCCGCCGAGAATCATGAAGACCGCGGCATGATCGCGCAGATCCAGGGCGTCTATGTGCAGACCGGTAAAGTCGAAGCGGGTCAGTCGCTGCTTGCCAAGGTCGGCCGCGAAATCATCGAGCTCAACAACCGCGGCGTTCTCGCCGCGCGCAGCGGCGATCTCGAAATGAAGCGGGCCATCCAGACGCTGCTCAAGCTCTATCGCTCGATGCGCGATCCCAAGACCGGGGCCATGTCCTGGTGCAGGGTTGCCGGTGCCGACCGCCGCGACGTGACAAACGTGCAGATGAACCTGTTCATGGCCACCACCTTGCAGGATGCCGCGGCGTTCGTCGAAAAGCGCGACCCGGAATTGGCCGCTGAGATGCGCGCGTTCGTCCGTCACATCGATAATGAATATCTTTCGAACGAATACGACATGATCCTGGATGTGGCAGGCAAGGGCATTCTGACCTGGTACACGATTGCCGACCGCACCTGCAAGCTGGAGGGCCTTACCCCGCCGCCGGACGGGGTGGATGCCTCCGTCGGCTATCCGCTAACTACCGCCGACGGGAAGCCGGCATCATCGCTCGACTATCTCGCGCCGTGGTTTCCGGGCCGTTCGTATGCCCAAGCTGCAATGCTTCTGCGTGACCGATATGAACGCTGCGAGGAAAAGCACAAGCCTGTCTACCGCCGGGCACTCCTCGATACCGCCAACATCTACATGACCATTGAGCCGGAAGTGCAGTTTGTGCAGTACCCGGACAATATCGCGGGTGTGGTCGAACTGTTGCGCACCGCCTTCAAACTCACTCGGAACCCCGCCTATTTGCACCGCGCCGATCACATGATGCGGCTGGGAATCCGCATGTTCTTCGACGATACCTCGCCGCTTCCGAAAATCACCAACTTCGACGACTGGTATGAATCAAGCACGAAAAATGATTCGTCGGTTGCGATTTTGGGACAGATGATCGAGCTGTCCCTTGATCTAAAGGCACTCGCCGAAGGGCAGCGCTCCGCGCCTGAAGTCAGCACTGACATTACCTGGCAGCCGCCGCCCGCCCCGGCAACCGGGAATCTAACGCCGGAGAGGTTCAAAGCCGCGTTCATGGCGGCGGCAGCAGCCGGGCGCGCCGGGAGTTGGTCCGGCGCTGGCCTGAGGCAACCAACCCATGATGTGGTTCTTTGCTACGGCCTTGAGCATACCCGCTGCCTTTATCTTTCTCAGGCTGACGGTGAGTTCACTGTGAAGGACCTGCGCGCCGCTGCCTGGCAAATCGACCTCTCCGATGCGATCAATCGGATCCCGTCAGCCGCCGAAGCGGACACTCTGAACGGCAGGCCAAGCAAGTTTACCGGAAAGAGTTTCGCCGTCGACCATATTGATTACGGCGGATTCAAGGATGTCGCGCAGCAGATTGCGCTTGTCGTCAGAAATGCAGGCGATCAGGCGACTCGGGTCCGGGTGGGGGCGACACTGCACGACACCTATCACGACAGCAGCCGGGAACAGTGCGAACAGCAACTCGGGTCCGGTGAGCAGGGCTTGTTTATCCTCAGTGCGCCGTCCCGAAAATGGATCCGCCACTTGGCCGTCAGCAGCACCGGCAAAGGTGACATGCGCATCGAGCGCTTTGCCTTTACCGTGGCGCCGCTCAGCGAACTGAACCCGAAGATTCCCGGAGGGGACAGATAAACACCGGGAACTTTGACGCAACGAGAAGACTTGATAAAACAAAAAGGAATCACCACGATGAAACAAACGAGAATGAAATGGATGTGTGCCATGCTGATGGCAGGGGCGACGATGGGCTGGGCAGAAGCGGCAACTCCCGATGACCCCACCGGGATTATCAAGAAGCCCATCCCGGACAAGACCGTGGTGTTCACGTTTGACGACGGATGTCTTAGCGGTGCGACGATCGCCGGCCCCATCCTCAAGAAGCATGGTTTCGGCGGCACATTCTATGTCTCTGACGCCTATGGATTCCGCGAGCGCAAGGACTGGTACATGACCTGGCGGCAGGTCAAGGGTCTATCCGATGATGGCTTCGAGATCGGCAATCATACCCGGGGACACGGGATGTTGTCTTTGACCGATGAAGGTGGTCTCCAGGCCTATATTTGGACCCTGGAAGACGAGGCGATCGCCAACCGGATTCCCAAACCGACAACGCTCGCCTGGCCGTTCTATATCATCAACACGAAATTCTATCCACTCTTGACCAGTTGGGGATATACTTTCGGACGCGGCGGCTATGGCCGTGTCTATCGACCCGCCGTGGACCACCCGCTGGACGTCCCGTCGTTTGCCGTGGGCGGCGTGGGGATGACCATCGAGGGTTTCATCAGTGCGGTCCAGCAGGCAACGGCCGGCAGGGTGGTAGTGCTCACTTTCCACGGCACGCCGGATATGGAGCATGCCGCGGTCGGAACCGATCCTGATCTGTTCGAAGACATGGTCGATTACTTGCAGGACAACCATTACAAGGTCATCGCCATGCGCGACCTGGCCGAATACATCGACACGGCAATAGCAGCGAAACTATCGCCGACCCAGGCCAAGCTCGAGAATCCAGGCCCTGAGCTGCGGGTTAAGGATGACAAGCCCTTTGTCGCCAGGAAGCGCCAGCGCAGGGGCTATTCGTTCCCGGCGGAACTGACGGCGCCATGGACGGTGAAAGAGATCTATCGTCTGCGCTTGCCGGATTCCGTCTATGGCGCGATCAACGGTTCCACCATCACGCTCTATGTCCCGGCCTCTACCGATGTGAAGGCGCTGGCGCCGGCGTTTGACCTGGCCCGTTTCGCCACCGCGAATCCGGCCTCGGGCACGGCGAGGGACTTCAGCAACCCGCAGACCTATACCATCACCGCCCAGGACAAATCGACCAGGGACTATGTCGTGCAGGTGGTGAAGACTGCGGAACCCATGCACTTCACCTGGGCGACGAACCATTCCGGCGCGTTTGCTGACGCTGCGCAATGGAAATCCAATCTGGGCACTGCTGCGGCACCTGCCGCGGGAGGAAATCCCGACACCATCCTCAATTTCTATACGCCGGGCAAATACGAGGTGACGAGAGATGCCGCAGACGATTTCGTGCTTAACCAGCTCAATTTCGGCAGCTCGCATCTGACGTTGACTTCCAAAGGTGCGCTGGTATTCGCCAAGAGCAAAACGCATGGCGCATTGCCGTACATGAACAGCCAGAATCGCGCGGAGGTCACGATCAAGGCGCCGCTCAGGCTCGATGCCGATTTGACCATCGTCGGGCTTGAAACCGACGACACGCGCGTATTCCTGCCGGGCACCATCTCCGGCACCGGCGCCTTGATCAAGAACGGCCCACACACGGCTTACTTGACCAATGCGGCCAACACCTACAGTGGCGGAACCACCATCCATGAAGGCTGTCTCTCCATGCACGACCAAGGGCTGGGGACTGGCCCGGTGACGGTGAACAAGAGCGGGACCATCAGTTTCGACGGCCCCCCGGTGACGAACGCACTCACCTCCAATGGCGGATGCATTTCCGGCGGCAGCAACGCCCACTGGAACGGCCCCGTGAAGTTGAACGGGAATACCATAGTCCATGCCCACGATTCCCTGGAATTCAACAACAAGGAAGCCGGCATCAGCGGGCCCGGCGGCCTCACCGAGACCGGGCATCCCGTGGACCACGGGATCAGAAGCGGGATGATCAAGCTTCTTGGGCCCAATACCTACACGGGAGCCACCAAGGTGGAAATGGGACTCCTGGAGGTCATGTCGTCGCTTTACAACAATGATCCCGCACGCTGGACCCCGGCAAATATCAGCGTGAACGGGGCGGCGGGTGAACTGCGGCTGCATGTCGGCGGCGCAGGCGAATTCACCATCGCGCAGGCCGGAACCATGCTCAAAAATATCACCACCGGCGTCAATCACAACGGCCTGATGGCCGGCGCCACTTTCGGCCTGGATACGACCAATGCCACGACGGTGCAGGAACTTTCGGGCACGATCACGGACTCCAATGGTCCGGGGGGCGGCAGCGTGACGCTCAAGAAATGCGGCGCGGGAACGCTGAAGCTGTCTGGGATCAACACCTACACTGGCCAGACCGTCATCACCGGTGGCATCGTGAGCATCGATTCATTCAACAGCATGGCGAAACGCAAGTTCGGCAGCAGTCTGGGCGCGCCGAAAACCGATGCGGATGCGGAGATCATGATCAGTGGCGGCAGCACCCTGATGTACACCGGCAAGGGTGAGACCACCGACCGGAACCTGAACCTGCCCGGCGGCGGCGACACGATCACCTTGGATCAATCCGGCACCGGGCTGTTGAAACTGACCAGCCCCTTCGTGATGTCCGGCTTTGGGGAAAACAAAACCGTTGTCCTCGCAGGGTCCACCGCGGGCACCGGCGAACTCGCCTTCCACATCGACAACGTCTATGACCGCAAGGGCAAGGCGACCACCTCGCTGACAAAGAGCGGCTCCGGCACCTGGACGCTTTCCGGCACCAACCCCTACACCGGTCCTACCAAGGTCGCGGGCGGCGTGCTCGTCTGCGCCAAGGCCGACTCGCTGGGGTTCGGCCCACTCGACATCAGCAACGGCGCCAAGCTCCAGTTGAACTATACCGGCACGCGCAAGATCGCCGCACTGACTTTCAACGGCGGTGCCGCACAGCCAGCCGGCACCTATGGCTCCGCCGCCTCGCCTGCGGAACACAAGGACGACACCCGCTTCGCCGGCCCCGGCACGGTGACGGTGGCGCCGCAATGATCGGATAGGCCATGATGCGCCGGATCGTCGCGGGAAGTGCAATGGCGGCGGGGGATGGCAGCAGCAGAACGCTCCCGCTTGCGGAGAGTTTTCCGATGGCTGCTGCCTTCGGAATTTCAATTGTGAAGGGCTTTTCGTGAATATTGGAGATACCTGCACCTGCCTGCTCACATTGATGGTTCCATCCCCTCAGCGTCAGGCTCTAATTGAGGTTGACCTTTGAATCAGGCTCTTGTCACTATTTTCGCCATGAAAATCTCCTGCCCGAACGCCGCCTGTGGCCAGCACCTGACCGGTCCGAAAACGCTGATCGGCCGCCGGATCTCGTGCCCGGCATGCGGTCTCTCGTTCATCTTCACCGATTGCTTCCACGCCGGGGATTCGTTCGTCATATACGACCTTGAGACCACGGGACTCTATCCGGATTCCGACGAGTTCATCCAGATCGCGGCGGTGCGGTTGCGGGCCGGTTGTCTGTGTCCGGCGGAAACGTTTTTCAGCTACGCCCGTCCGCGCCAGCGCATCTCGTCATTCATCACCAGCTACACCGGCATCAGCAACGACCATGTGCGGGACGCGCCGCGGCCGGAGGAGGTGCTGTGCGGTTTCGCAAGCTGGGCCGGCGACTCGACCCTCGTCGCGCACAACGGCAAGCGTTTCGACGGCAAGTTTTTGGAAGCGACCTGTCTTCGCCACGGTTTGCCGGCGCGCGAGGTGCCGTGCATCGACTCCATCCGCATCTCGAAGATGCTTTTCGGCAGCACCCGCGGCACCGGACATTCCCTCGACCACGTAAAGTCCCGCCTGGGACTGCGCGACACGTCTCTGCGCCGGCACGACGCCCGCGGCGACGTGGACATCCTCGGCCGGGCTGTCGAGGAGATGTCGCGCCGTCTTGGCCTCGATCCCGCTTTCAACGGTGTGCCCCGGCACTCCACCCTTCTTCCCCACGTTTGAACCAAACGATATGGACCAGTTCTTCAGGCGGCGGCCCGGCGCAAGCGGGAAGGTGCGGGACCGGCGACAGCGCAGCGTCGTTGCCGAGAAGGGAATCAGCTCCCCGGCAACAGGACTGCGGCGGTCCTGCCGGTTGATCCTCGCCCTTGTTCTCGCGTCAGGTCACTGCGCGGCTGCCGCCGTCGATTCCGAAGTTTTCATCAAGAATGTCCCGCACGTGAAGCAGAAGACCGATTTTTGCGGCGAGGCCTGTGTCGAGATGGTGTTGCGGAAACTGGGGTTCCCGATGAGCCAGGACCACGTGTTCAACTGTTCGGGCCTGGACCCGGTTGCCGGCCACGGATGCTGCACGGCAGACCTCGCCAGGGCGATGAAGAAGATCGGGTTTGACCCCGGAGCGGTTTGGTACCCCGTGGACGCGAAAAACACGGCTTCCGGCATCGAGAAGCAGTGGAAGGCAATGCATGCCGACCTCGCCAGCGGCATCCCGTCCATCGTCTGCACCCGTTTTGACGAGAGTCCGTCAACCACCGAGCATTTCCGGCTCGTGCTCGGCTATGACCCGAAGACAGACGAGGTGATCTATCATGATCCCGCACTGGACGACGGCAGCAACCTGCGGATGAAGAGGGCGCGGTTGCTTGGACTGTGGCAGCTCAAGGGCCCGGGCACCCGTGTCACGGCCATTCGCCTCCGCTGCCTCCCCGCGGGCATCGTCAAGGCGGCCGCGCCTGTCGGCTTCACGCCGGCGGACTATGTCCAGCATGTCATGGCCTTGCGACAAGGCGCGGCCGGCAAGGGCTATCACATCATGATCGAGCCGCCTTTCGTGGTCTTGGGCGACGAGGAAGCGGGCGTGGTGCGCGAACGCGCGAGGCAGACCGTCAAGTGGGCGGTGGACAAGCTCAAGCAGGATTACTTCACCAAGGATCCCGACACGATCATCGACATCTGGCTTTTCAAGGACAAAGAGAGCTACGAGAAGAACACTGTCCGGATCTTCCACGAGAAGCCCACCACGCCATACGGATTCTACTCCGACCGCGACAACGCGCTGATCATGAATATCGCCACCGGCGGCGGCACGCTCGTGCACGAAATTGTCCACCCGTTTGTCCGCGCCAACTTTCCCGGCTGCCCCGCGTGGTTCAACGAGGGCCTCGGTTCGCTCTACGAACAGAGTTCATCCAGGGACGGACACATCGTCGGGCTGACGAACTGGCGGCTGGCGGGTCTCAAACAGGAGATTGCGAACGGAACACTGCCGTCCTTCGCGGCTTTACTGGGATCGACGGAACACGAGTTCTATTCATCGAAACGCGGCAACAACTACGCGCAGGCAAGATACCTCTGCTACTACCTGCAAGAGAACGGACTGCTGGTCAAGTTCTACAGGGAGTTCCTGGCGAACCGGAGCAGCGACCCGACCGGCATCGAAACCCTGAAGCGGGTTCTGGACGAAAAGGACCCGGCCGCCTTCCAGAAAAAGTGGGAAAAAGAGGTGATGAAGCTTTCTTTCCCGTGAAACGTCCGTCGCCCGCAATCCACTTGTGGCTCCAAGTGGCAGTCCCGCAAGGACTCGAACCTTGAACGACGGAGCCAGAATCCGGGCGAACATCCATAACTAGCTCATTACTAGTTACTTGCCATGCACGGAATGCACAGGATGCAGCTATTTCTCGACTTTTAGTGGCAATTCGGGCAGGATTGCGGGGCTCCGAAATGCAACCGGAGGCGTCCGTATGGCCAGACACCCGCGATTCACCTTCAAGAAGACCACCGACGGCTGGAAGGTCGAGGTGCCGTCCACGCTCTCCCCGACGGGCAAGCGGCAACGTTTCTTCTACCCGACCCGCGACAAGGCAAAGGACGCGGCGGCTGATCTCAAGAAGAAACACGAAGAACATGGGGCAAAGGCATCGCCGCTGTCCCCGGGGGACACTGAGGATGCCTTGCAGGCGCTGAAAACGCTGCGCGGCTTCAATATCACCCTCCGTCAAGCGGCACTGGATTGGAGGCAGCAGCACGACGATCGCGCGAAATCGCTCACCCTGCGCCAAGCGTGGGAACGTGCCGAGACAGCGCGCGAGGAACTGAGCGACCGTTACAAGAAGGATTTCGGCGACTGGAAGCGGTGGCTGCCTGATTCACTTCTCGACACTCCATGCTCCGACATACGCCCGGAGGACATCACCAAGGCACTCACGAAGATCACAACGGGACCCACCATGTGGCGCGTGGGAGCCCGAATGCTCTCCGTCGTGTTCGGTGACGAGGTGCGGGGCGAACGGTTGAAGGCCAACCCGTGCAAGCGGCTCGATCCGCCCAAGAAGCGGAAGACCGACGAGGTGCGGATTCTCACGGTGGACGAACTGAAGGCGCTTCTTGCCGCGTGCGTGGACTATCCCGATGGCCTCTACCGGGAATGCTCGGCATGCCGAATCCCGTTCGCGATCCTGGCCTTCGCGGGGTTGCGGCCGGCGGAAGTGGAACGCCTTGGTTGGGAGGACATCGACCTCGCTCAAAATAACATCCGCCTGAGCGGCAGCAAGACGAAGACCGGCAGGCTGCGCAACGTGCGGATCCAGCCGTCACTGCGTGCCTGGTTGGAAACGTGGCCCGAGCAAAACCGCAAGGGTCCCGTATGTCCTGGTACATGGACCCGCAAGGCGTGGCGGGTTCGCAAGGCCGCAGGGCTCGACGGCCGCGAGGCACAGGACGTATTGCGCCACTCATTCGGGAGCTACCTGCTCGCTTACGAGGGTGACCGCGCCGCATTGGAATCCGACATGGGGCACCAGCATGTCGACACCTTCTTCCGGCACTACCACCAACATGTGATCAAAAAGGAAGCCATCAAATGGTGGCAAGTCCTGCCGCCCGGCGAGAAGCTCGGCATCATCGGCGCGGCACCGAGCCCAAACCCATCCTCACGTCGGACGGACGAGTCCGCCGGATGATCAATAGCGGCTTTCCTGCGGGAGACGCGGCAATCGGTCGGCTCGCCCGGCAAGAAGTGCGCAGCCACAGGGAATGTGTCCGATATACGGATCGCCACGGCAGTTCTTCCCCGTCTGCGAACCCAAGCGTTTTCGCGTGGAGGGAAGACCCACTGCATTTCCTCGGGGAGCGCGAACCTGAGTTCCAGCTCGCCAAGAACCACCGCGCCGGGTTCGGTGCCGCGGCACGGTGCCATCGTGTTGTCGTCGCTTGGGGCATTCATCCGACCCGATCAGAGGTGAAACAGGGCGGCTTGTTTAGGATCTCCCAAGAATCATGCTGGAGTAGAGCGATTTTTTCCGAAGAGAGAATGCCGTGCGATCTTTCATATTTGTTGATAATTTTGCTTGCTCCGATAGATTTTCCTGCTTTTCTCCGTTGCGAGAACGGTGACTTTGACGTTCACTCCCGTCCCAACGCATCCCCATGAACGCATCCAACCCCATCCGGTTCGCCAGCCCGGAACTTGCCCGGCAGATCGCATCGTTACACGGGACAACGGTCCAAACCGTGACCGTGAAAATGGTAGGCAAGAAGGACGTTACCGAGTACCTTGGCAAGGTGCGGGCTGCGCGCGCCGTACCCCCTTCGCGGACTTTCAGGGTAAAGTAACCCCAGTCGTGCGCCGCCAGTCATGTCCCATCTCGCCGAGGGCTACGACCGCGAGTGCATTCCGCTGGACCGCCCGTTTTCCAGCTTCCATTTTGTGGAAGACCGTTTCTCCGGCTCCCCTCCAATCAGAAAACTCTTCTCGCTCGGCCGCTGCCGGAAAAGCAAGACGCTCATTTACGAACGGATCCCAGCCCAGAACCATGTCGCCGAAGAAAACGCGGACTTGTTCCAGATCGACCCGGGATTCATTCAGAAGGATTTGATTCGCATCTCGTTCTGGGAATCGTCCCTGGGCGCGGATGATGCGTTGCCGGCAAACAGATGCATCGGCTATGCAGTCCTCAAGCACGACCTCATTCCGTCGAGTCCTTGGGAT
>Ga0118677_10003567_pt1 | contig 10389 bp, 11 predicted proteins | sample AliMusrvi5mmetaG_FD_86154 | JGI IMG/M metagenome (GOLD analysis project Ga0118677, IMG submission 86154)
GATGTGGTCGCCGGAAGAGGAGCGGAAGGGCCTTGAGCAGGCGTTGGATTTCCCGGCGATACCGGATGTGCCTGCGGGGACAACGGAAGTCACGTTGAACGCAACGTCGACTGTAAAAGGTCAGGTCGTGGAGTACTACGTGGTTTCCGGGCCTGCCGAACTGGCGGGTAATGTTCCGGATCGGATGGGGTGCTATCCAAAGTACTCGGGCAATGTGCTACGGTGGGCACCGATCCCGCCTCATGCGAATTGCCCCGTTAAGGTTCTCGATAATATGCCGTGTTGCCTATAGCCTAAACTCCACCTGTCTGAATTATTACTACGTCCAAGTAGGAACAAATTGAAATCTAATCAATCGTGAAGATTATCCCTTGTGATGCAATGGGTACTGATTCCAAACAGTTAGAGCTTGCTTCCTTTTTTTCTGTGAAAGAAATGGGGAAAGGACTTCTTTAATTCATTTTGGACGTTATCCGGAACTAAAGATTAGTATCCTTTGTAACTAATCCCATTGAATCGATGGGGTTGAAATCCGAGGCGTGATAGGAACTGCGGACAAGTGGTCCGCTCGCGACGTGACTAAAACCTTTCTTACGGGCAATCTCGGCGTACAAATCGAACGTATCAGGAGTAACATACTCGACCACAGGGAGATGCTGTGGACTCGGACGGAGATACTGTCCCATGGTCAATACACTGACGTTCGCCTCACGGAGGTCGTCCATTGCCTGAAAAATTTCATTTTCCCGTTCTCCGAGACCAAGCATGAGACCGCTCTTGGTAACCATTCCAAGGCCAGCTGCCTTCCCTAGCTCTTGGGCTCGCTTGAGAAAATCAATTGAGAGGCGGTATTTAGCACGGGAGCGGACCAGTGGAGTCAAGCGTTCTACCGTCTCTATATTATGATTAAAAATGTGAGGCGCAGCGTCTATCACAGTTTGTAATGAGGCCTCCCTGCCATTGAAGTCGGGTGTCAGGATCTCTATGATGATCGATTGGTCCATGTCACGAATTGCTTGGATTGTGCGAGCAAAATGTTCCGCGCCCCCATCTGAAATATCGTCTCGAGCCACGGCCGTGACGACAACATGCCGTAGCCCCATGCGTCGAACTGCCTCGGCAACTCGTTCAGGCTCATCCTGCTCCAAGGGGAAGGGTTTGGCGGTATCCACAGCGCAGAATCCGCACGCCCGGGTGCAACGATCTCCGGCGATCATCATGGTGGCCGTCCCGCCACTCCAACACTCCCAACGATTGGGACATTGGGCGCTTTCGCAGACGGTGTGTAGTCGCAGGTCGGCAATGAGCGCTTTGGTGGAAAAGAAGACCGGGTTTGAGGGAAGCCTGACTTTTATCCAGTCAGGTTTACGCTCGATGTGAAGCGAGGGATCGATCTTGAAAGTTGCCATGCAAAACAAAGAATTTCCTGAACTCCTCACCTCTTCCAGCGAAAAAGAAATGACTTGGGAGTAAGTTGAATTGAGAATTGAATTTTTTTCATTTATTTCCGGCGTTCCCGTAAATCCCTCGATTCGCAAGTGCACGGTGTAGTGTGATCTGGTCAGCCTGTTCTACCCCACCGCCAGCCGGCAGTCCCAAAGCGATACGAGTAACATGAACACCGGTGGGGGCAAGTAATTCTGCCACATAGTGTGCAGTAGCCTCCCCCTCCACATCAGCCCCTAGGGCTAAAATTACTTCGGAAGGACGTTCTCCCGCGACACGCTCGATCAGTTCAGCGATCCGGAGTTGTTCAGGACCTATACCATCCAATGGTGAAAGTTTGCCTCCTAACGAATGATAGCGTCCTCTGAAAACACCAGTGCGTTCAAGAGGCAGGATATTCGTTGCGGATTCAACAATGCAAAGTTCGCGGCCACCTCTGGAATCGTCGGTGCAAAGTATACACTCTTCAGATTCAGTAAAAAATCCACAAAGCCTACAAAGACGAAGGCTCTGGCGAGCGTCGGATATAGCCTTTAAAAAGTTCTCGGGCTTGGAATCGGGGGAACGAAGAAGCCAGAGGGCTATACGTTCTGCACTACGCGGACCGATTCCCGGCAATCGGCGGAATTGTCTTACCAATTCGGTGAACGAGGCGGGAAAATCTAGAGTGGCCATTGGTAAATGTTGGTTAAGGTCATTGGTGAGGCCAACTCAGATCCGTGAGCGAATGGGAGGGTGTGCAAATGACCACGCAATATCACTCTTGCAGATGCCTTGGCGGCACCTAGACCGCCTCCGCGAGAAGTGCCTGCTCTGGCGTTGGATCATCCTCTCCCCGACGGGCGCGCTCCACACGCTCAAGGTAATTATCAAGTGCCTTGTCAGGTATACCCGGTATGCGAGCTGAAGAAAAGGCCTTGATTGATTCTTCCCATTTGCGTTCTCGGAAAAAAATGACTCCTTTCCAGAACTGGTCACGACTTCGCTCCCGTTCGGAGGACAGAGCGTTCTTCCTTGCAAGAAACTCGTAGAGTTCTACTCGTCGTCTGCTTCCAGCCCTCTGAAGGAGATCAATGGGACGGCCCTCGACGGATTCTGAAGCCATCTCGAAAGTAAGTGGCCCGCTCAGGATTCGGCAACCATATTGAGCGCAGGCGGCTGACAGGTGATGAGCGAACTCCACGACGGGGCCAGAGACACTGTAGCGCCCCAGACGAGCACCTCCGAATGCGGCGGCGATTACCGGGCCAGAGTTGATCCCGAGGTGGAAGTCGAGACGCTTTTGCCATCGGGCGTCACACTCCCGGTTGAGTTCCTCAAGACGTACCAGCAGTTCGATTGCAGCCATTGCTGCTTTGGCGGCATGGTTTGCAGCTCCAACAACCTGAAGAGGTGCACCAAAGACGGCTCGCACGCTTTCACCAGAACATTCGTCAAGATACCCACCCACATCGACAAGAAAATCAGACGCTGCCCGAAGATAATGATTCATCAAAGCCACATAATCGGTTGGACTAAGGGCATCTATAAGCTCCACATGATTGTATACAGTGCAAACGAGTATTGAAGCGTCATGCAGTTCTCCTGGAAAATTAACGGAGAGCGGACTGTCCACCAATCGACGGATGCCCTCTGTTCGTAAACGCTGACCAAAAAGGCGGCGTATAGCCGGCTCACGCGAACCCCAGTTCGTTTGATGGAAAAGCGCAGCCAAGAGCAGTGCGATCAGGATTGCGGCGATGCCAGGCAGTGGGAAAAAATATTTGCCATAAAGAGAACTCACCAGAGAAGCGCCGATTAGCAGAATCATAGAAACAAGGGACACCAACAAGATCTGCTTCCTGCTGCCGTCGCTAAGGACGATCCACACTATTGAAATTTCTAAGACGATCGAACTAACGAGAAGAATGGAATGATCTACAGAAGGAATCGATGCAGCGTGAATGATATTTCTCCATGCAACGGATGCACATTCAAGGGAACCACTTGAAAAAAGCAGGATGAGAATCAAGACTGATAAAAATCCTAGAATCAGAAAGGATTGTATCCGCCTCATGTGTCGTTAGGAAAATGGTTAACGGGAATCAAACAAAACATAGAAATTCATATCCTGAAGGATACAAGCTTCCGATGCACCTAAGATTTCAGTAATAGGCACTGGAATCAAGTAGGCAGGGCTGGGTCCAACTGGAATATATATATTATACCTTAAAGCTCGCTGTTTGACCAGAACGACTGAAACACTCATCTTTAAGGTTTCTTGGTTTTCCAAATCTTTTCTCATTTTACATGACCGCAGCCCCTCGCCTCCAAATTACAGCAACTGACGAGGATCGGCGTCAGAGACTGGATATGGTGCTAGTGCGTCACCTGCCCCAGTTTTCCCGTTCGAAGATTCAGTCTCTCGTAAAATCCGGCCGTGTAACCCTGGAAGGAGAGCCAGTCCGCTGTAATGACGAAGTCCATGGAGGGGAGGTTTATTTGCTCGAAGAGGAACCATTAAAACTCCCTGCCGGGGCTAGGCCTGAAAATATCCCTTTGGATATCCTTTATGAAGATTCTGAACTCATTGTCATTAACAAGCCTGCAGGAATGGTGGTTCATATCGGAGCGGGCCACGAGGATGGAACTCTTGTCAATGCCCTCCTCCATCATTCGGGATCACTTTCCTCAGGTTCAGAGGAACATCGCCCTGGGATCGTCCATCGACTTGACAAGGAAACTAGCGGGTGCATCGTCGTCGCAAAAAACGATCAGATTCATTCTGCTCTTTCCAAACAATTTGCCGACCGGAAAATCAGAAAAACATACCTTGCCATCATTCGTGGAATTCCGCGCCATACGAAGGGAACTATTGATCTCGCAATCGGTCGGCACCCAGTCCAAAGGCAGAAAATGACACCACGACGAGCACCTTCTGGCCGTGAGGCGGTCACAGACTACGAACTTCTTTCGAGTCGTGAGGGGTGGTCACTTGTAGCATGTATGCCTCGTACCGGAAGAACCCATCAAATAAGAGTTCATCTTCAAAGCCTTGGCCATCCAATTGCAGGAGACTCTCTGTATGGTAAGAGGGAGCACTTTGGAAGACACCTCCTTCACGCATGGAAACTCGAATTTGTCCATCCCAGTACTGGTAAAACGTTGCTCTGCGTCGCACCCCTACCGGAAGATTTTGGGCTCGTTCCCCTACCAGCAGCGAAGGCACCATCTCGTAAATGAGCAGCGCGACTTCGGATATTCCTGAACCTCCCGAATTTCAGGAGGCTTTAGAGGCAAGCCTCTTGCTTCTGAAATCAATGAAACAAAGTCTGCGCCCCGCCCCCAAGGCCAGCTCCGATAGTCTAAGCAAGCTTGGTTGCTACAGCACGAGAATCTCGAAAAGCCCTGCAATCTCAATCGCAAGGTCGTCTATCAAGTCCAATGGTTTCAGAGACTCAACACCCTCACCTATCATCCAGCCAGCCGTATTAGACGATGGTCGCCTGGATAAACTTGCACTTTTAAAAACGCAAATTCTTGCTTGTATTCAGTGCCCCCATCTCGCAAGTAGCCGCACTCAAGTGGTCTATGGCACAGGCAACCCTTTCGCAGAATTACTCTTTGTCGGTGAAGCTCCAGGGGAAGAGGAAGATCTTCGTGGCGAACCTTTCGTGGGTAAAGCGGGCCAGCTCCTGACTCGCATCATCGAAGCCATGGAATACACCCGGGAAGAGATTTTTATCGCGAATGTCCTGAAGTGCCGACCAAATATGCCGGCTGGCGAATCCGGAAACAGAAAGCCGAAACCTGCAGAAATGGCGACATGTCTTCCTTGGCTTTCCAAGCAGATCAAACTTATCAAACCAAGGGTGATAGTCGCTCTTGGTCTGACGGCTATTGAGGGGTTGCTGGGAGAGCAATATACTATGCGCGACATCCGTGGCAAATGGCTAGAATACCGAGGCGTACCGGTCATGCCAACCTACCATCCGGCCTACTTGCTCCGAAATCAGACTATTGTCGAAAAGCGTAAAGTTTGGGAGGACATGCTCCTAGTCCTTGAAAAAATTGGGCGTCCTATTAGCGAGCAACAACGCGGGTATTTTTTGTCCAAGAAAACATAGCAACTCTTTTTTGCCCTGACCCTACTCGTTGAAGCCTTCAGCCAGAAAGCCAAGCCATTCATGCGGTCGACTGCCGGAGCGGGCTCTCCGTACTGCCTTCCATTGGTTAGTGATCACCGGTTGCCGCATCCTTTTCACCATTACATGCAAGGTACGTGTTGTTGAGCTATCTCCGGTTCCAAAACAGGGGCAACTCATAATGGCCTCCAACCATATAAGCCACTTTGATCCTCCGATTATCAGCGGATTCTTCCCCAGACGCCTCGATTGGATGACGATGGATGAACTCTTTAAACCGTTGTGGCAATCGAAAGTTTTCACCTGGCTAAATTGTATTCCAGTAAATCGTACAGGCGCCGATCGCAATGCCTTACGGAGTGCCCTGCAGCGACTCTCGGATGGAAGAGCCATAGGAATTTTCCCCGAAGGCGGAATCCGGGCGGGAGCCGGATCTGTATTATTTGGTGCTGCAATTAAACCGGGGCTTGCAGCATTGAGCATTCATTCAGGAGCACCGATTATTCCATGCCTCCTCATTGGAAGCGATCGACTTTACAAACCTTCAAACTGGCTTCGTCGAACAACCCTTTTTCTGCTCATCGGTAAAAGTATCGTCCCAAATAAAGACTGTATCAGGCACATTGGGGCACGCGAATTGTTCTCCGACTCTGTTTCCAGCTCATTCACCGTAATGAGGGAGGAAGCTGTGGCCAGATTCGGACTTTCATCCGAAGATCTGCCCCAGACTCCACAGAGTCGCAAAGGTAATTCTCCGTAAACGCATGAACTCTGTTGCAAATCGAACGATACATGCAGGAATGGATTCCATCATGTGCGCCATGATGAACGCGATTCAATGGCATCTTAGGCGGGGTGCCGTTACCAGGGAGCAACTTGAAAGATACCTGGACGATTGTTCTAAGCTTGATCGAAGCAGCTACTATGCACTTCCTTGCGAATCGGGTGAATCGACGGATTCAAAGTGGCATCGCCAGAGCAATCAACTGACCTGGAAATCCCCACGACAAGGACCTCATCCTGAGAATAATACGGCCAAAGCCGTGATCTATGAAACTGACAAAATCAGAGATGCGCCCAGCCTCATCCTCCTGCACTCCCTTATGTCTGCAAGCGCAATAGGGTACCGCCGCATTGCTGAGCGCTTCAACGCGCGCGGTTGGAGAGTTATCTTTCCACACCTCCCCTATCATTACAGCCGCAGGCCGCGGGGACATGCAAACGGCTCGCTTACTATTACTTCAAATTTGATAGGAAATGCGGAATCTCTGAGACAATCGGTCGTCGAATTACGCCAGTTAATTGGATGGTCCCGACGCAATGGATCGGAACGGGTGGCGATTCTGGGAACAAGCTATGGGGCTTGGGTTGGAGCAATTACTCTATCACTTGAGCAGACAGATTTTTCTATTTTACTCCAACCTGTCACAGATGTTGGTCATGCCACGTTCGCAAGCCCGGCAAGTACGGTAATGGCATCCTTGCTGAGAAAAAACGGGATTCTCAGAGAGCATTTAGACCGTCATGCACATCTAAGTTCACCACTTCATGCTCGTCCACTTACAGCACCGGACCGGATTACCATCATAGCAGGGACATATGACCGTCTCTCCCCTCCCGATACACTAAAGACCCTTTGTAAAAACTGGGGGGGGGCGCGATATAGGGAGGTCGCACAGGGACATTTCGGATATCTAGCAATGGGAGCTGCACTTGAAGAATCAGAACTATTTCTCGACAAGATGTCCCCATCGGACAGATCAGAGGCTTTAAGATGACAGCCCTTATTACAATCGGACCAACTCAGGAACCGCTCGATGCAATGCGATTGCTTACTAACAGATCGACGGGCGAACTCGGAACTTGCCTTGCCGTGGCACTCGCCAAAAAAGGACATCGGGTTATTGCACTTCGTGGAACCGGTTGCACCGCCTCGAAGCTGCCCCTCGCACAAAACGGCGTCACTGTAGCACCCTTCACGACGACTGAGGATCTCGATCATGAAATCCTACGGGTTTCAAGGCATGAACAAGTGGATATAGTTTTTCATGCTGCTGCCGTCGCCGACTTTTATCTTCCGGGTGGGGGCGATGGAAAATTACCTTCAGCACAGGAGATCACCCTGACTTTCTTCCCAACTCCTAAACTGCTTTCTTCGATGAGGGGTCGTTTTCCAAACGCACGTATCATAGGGTGGAAATTTGCAGCAGGAGGAGACCACACGAGCGCTCTTTCTTCAGCCACAACTCAGTTGAAATCATGCAATTCTGATGCATGTGTCCTTAATGGTCCATCGTATGGTAGAGGATTCGGCTTTATGGAAAAGACTGGCGGTTTTCATCATTTTGAGGACCGTGAGAAGTTGTGTGCCTTTTTGGCCGGTGACCTTCCCCTACTTGATTTATAAACGAGGCTCTAAAAATGGTCGGGGAATTTTCTTCGCCAGTTGCCATGCCATGCATAATATGAAAAGTTCATGATCGAAGAACTGAACACTTACATTGAGGCAGGCAAGATAACTGCCACTGCCGCTGAAGCCCTTTCCATACTCACCCCCGGTGTTTTTTGCACTCATAGGAGCTGGGGTTTTGGCCGTATTGCTGGATGGGATCTGATCACGGGCCAAATCACCATTGATTTTGTTTCGAAAAAAGCCCATTCGATGCAATTACAATACGCTGCAGAAACACTGACCTTCATTCCTCAAGGACACATACTGGCGCGAGTTGCCGCGGAACCCGAAGCAGTCCGTGAGCAGACCTTATCCGATCCTGTCGGAATAATTCGTGCAATCCTCTCGGATCACGGGGGACAAGCTACTGTCGACGAGATTTCTGCTTCCTTGGTTCCCTCGGTTTTTGACGCGGCCGGGTTCAGGAAATGGTTTGAAGCGGCAAAGAAGAAACTTAAAACCGACGGGCACTTTCTGATTCCCGCAAAGAAGGCCGACCCAATCGTTCTTCAAGAGACCGCTCAGAACCCGCACGAGCGCCTGATGCAACAGTTCCGTGCTGCTCGTCATCCTAAAGATCAGGTCACAGCTCTTGATTCCGCGCTCAAATCACTCAATGACTTTGCAAAGGAAGTAGAGGAACTCCGTTCTCTAGCCCTTGAAGTAGAGGAGGCTGCCAAGCGTGGAGGAAAGATCCATGCGGCCAAGGCGATCGAACTTCTTCTTGCACGTGACGAGATATGCGCTCGACACGAATCGTTAAAACCAGGCCCAGAGGCTGCGAGCATCGAGGAATTTCTTGCCGAGTCACCCGGTCGCCTAACGGAAATTTTCTCAGAAATCCCAGCTGTGAAATATGCCCGAGTTCTTGACGCCCTACCCAGGGCTTTCCCTGAAAACTGGGAAGATAAGGCGCTCCGCCTTACCAGAACCTCAGAACCTCGCCTCAGCGGAGAGTTGTTAAAACTATTCGGCTCCAAGGGAAAGCGTGAATTGTTCGTCGATCATACGCGTCGAATCATCCGCGATCGATCTGCAAGCACCGACTTCCTTCTCTGGCTCTGCAAGGAAAGAGCCAAGGCAATCCCAGAACTCATAGATGAGGAGCTCTTCGCCGCGATTCTTGCTGCAATGGAGTCCGATCTCCACGCTGATATCAAAAGCAGAAGACTTGAGGAGTTTCTCTTCGAAGATCGAGAATTGGTTGCTGACCTTCTTGGAAAAGCTGACCGTGATTCTGCCCGACAGGCTCTACGTATGGTGACGCTAAGTCCTGTTTTCGCTGACCTGAATCGACGTTCCCTGATTGCTAGGATCTTAAAGATCCACCCCGAACTCGAATCCCTCGTCACCGGTGGACAGGAGTCCGGAACACCTCGGGCTGAGAGCATTATTGTTTCCTGGGCGAGCCTCCAACGACGAAAGGAGGAACTGGATCATATCGAAAAAGTCCTAATTCCACAAAATATCCGCGATATTTCCACCGCCCGTTCATACGGTGACCTTCGGGAGAACTTTGAATTTAAATCAGCAAAGGAACAACAAGCCGTTCTTAACCGACGGAAAGGAGAACTGGAGCTGATGCTGAACAACGCCCGGGGCACAAATTTTGAAAACGTCGACACATCTGCCGTATCTATCGGAACGGTCGTCACGGTGGAACCAGCCCAAGGAGGCAAAACAGAAACCTACAGTATTCTTGGCGCTTGGGATGGCGTCCCTGAAAAGGGATGGGTTTCCTACCAGGCCGTTATAGGCCGTGCCTTGCTCGGCAAGAAATCCGGGGACATCCTTGACCTTCCGGCTGATCAGGGTACCCGTTCTATGAAGATCGTATCGATCAAGCCATTTACTGATATCGAGGCAATGTAAACAGGCATGGAAGTTGCTTAAATCATCCACTATCTACTCTAAAAAACACACATCTGGAAAGTTTTGCTTTTCTGATTTCGTCATTCGCAAGACATCAGCTTTTATACTAAGATCCTTTCACAAACATTCCATCAGTCACAATTTATGAACGACACAACCATCACAGCAATCCATGCGAGGGAAATACTAGATTCCCGCGGCAATCCCACTCTCGAAGCCGACGTCCATCTCGCGGGAGGTGCAGTGGGACGCGCCGCCGTTCCTAGCGGAGCCTCGACAGGTGAACATGAAGCTGTTGAGCTGCGCGATGGGGTGAAGGGTCGTTATCTGGGCAAAGGAGTCTCCAAGGCGGTGTCCAATGTTCTAAATCACATAGCCGCAGAACTCGTGGGATTCAATGCGCTCGACCAAATCACAATCGACAAGACAATGATTGAGCTCGATGGCACCACGACAAAGAAAAAACTTGGCGCCAATGCGATTCTCGGTGTTTCC
>Ga0118677_10002896_pt1 | contig 10388 bp, 14 predicted proteins | sample AliMusrvi5mmetaG_FD_86154 | JGI IMG/M metagenome (GOLD analysis project Ga0118677, IMG submission 86154)
GGCTCCTTTTGCTTCATACCATTTACTTGTCCTGTCATCCCTCACAAATCCACCTCCGCACCACCACTAAACTGGCCAATTTGTACCCACAAATGTTGCCGTAGATTCGGGAATACAAGGAGACGCAGGCATGAACTACACAGGTGACGTATTTGACAGTAAGGACTTGGACCTTTGGGAACCGGACTATCAACTGGAAAGAGCATTGGTCACGGAGGACAAGATGCTCCTCGATTGGCATGAGGGCGACAACTTTTTCTCAAGCCGTTTGACTTCCACAGATGGCGGCTACACTTACGAAGGAATCTTTGGGGCTCCCGTCGCAAATGAAGACTGGGAGATCAAGGCGTATCGCTATTCCGCACCGAACGGTGAAGTCGCATTGCTCATTCAGTGGCAACAGCACGACCACGGATGGGACGGTTGTTGCGTTGTCCGTTTGAAGCCGCAATCTGAGATTCCACAACGCGAAGCAGCCCCCACGAAATCGAAGCGTCGAAAACCCAAGACGGCTCGTAGTAGTTGAACGCAAGCGTGTCCCCACCCGCGAACAGTATCGCCAGTTGATGGAAATACGAAACAGATAGGATTGCCCCCGGAACCTCTTCACACCGAACGACGATATTATGGAAGCCTCCAAGCCCTTAGACAGCCTCTTCAAAGAGAAGCTCTTTCGGATTCCCGACTACCAGCGGGGTTATGCTTGGCAACGGGAGCAGTTAAAGGACTTCTGGGAAGACCTGCTCAACTTATCAGATGACCGTTCCCACTACACAGGCGTACTCACGCTGAAAGAAATACCACCTGACGAGATCGCCGAAACCGCGAAAGAGTATTGGCTTGTCGAAGATCATTCGTATCGGCTCTACCACATCGTTGATGGGCAGCAGCGACTAACAACCTTCGTCATTTTTCTGCAAGCCTTCGTTGATTTCGTCAAATCGCTTCCCGATAACCAGGGCAAGAAGGATGACGAAATCTACATCACCGAAAGTCTTAGCGTAACCGCAGTCACAGAGAAATACCTCTTCAAGACCAAGCCGACCGGCGACCAGTTTCGCACCTACAAATTCGGCTATACCGAGGACAACCCCAGCTACACCTACCTCCGACATAAAATCCTGAATGAAGATGCCGCAGGAACGGTACAGGAAACGTTCTACACCATCAACCTGAGTTTTGCGAAGCACTACTTCTCGGAGCAACTTGCCGCGTTGTATGGCGAGGCGGGGCTACCGGGATTACGAGACATCTACAAGAAGCTGACGAAACGGCTTCTCCTCAACGAGTACATCATCGAAAACGACTTCGACGTGTTCGTGGCCTTCGAGACAATGAATAATCGTGGAAAGAAGCTGTCGGCCCTAGAACTCCTCAAGAATCGCCTGATCTACTTGACGACGATATACGGCGATATGGAACTTGATCCAGCCGACCGAAAGAGCCTACGCGATACGATCAACGATGCCTGGAAAGAAGTCTATTATCAGCTTGGAAGAAACAAGTTGAGGCCCCTGAATGACGACGACTTCTTGAAAGCTCATTGGACGATGTACTTCAAGTTCTCGCGGAAGACCGGGGATGATTACATTAACTTCTTGCTCAATGAGCAGTTCACGCCGCAGAAGGTGCATAAGAAGGTCGAGCGTGAGGTTGCGTGGGACGTTCCCGAAGAGCAGCGATCAGAGTCAGATTTAGTTGAAACCGAGAATGAGGATGAGACTGAAGAAATGCAGTCCGAGGAACCGGCTGTGGTTCTGTCGGCTCAATTGCCACCCACGGAGATTCGGGATTTTGTGAAGAGTCTCAAAGAATCAGTGGTACACTGGTTCAATTCGTTCTACCCTGAGATGGCCGAGGGAATGTCGGCAGAGGAACGCCAATGGATTGAAAACCTCAACCGTATCGGCATAACATACTTCCGGCCATTAGTCATGGCGATTCTCAAAAACGAGCCAAGCACGGCCACTCGCATCGACATATTCAAGTCCATTGAACGGTTCATCTTCATCGCATTCTATCTGACCACGGCCAAGCGAAACTACAAGAGTAGTGAGTTTTCCAATGCCGTGAGGGAAATAGACCGTGACAAGAGCAAGATTGCTGGTATCAAGACTCGTCTGGACGCGGCACTGGCCTATGCTTTTGACGCAGATGGCACTTTGCGAAGCGGTGATTTCTACAACATCCTTTACAAGCTCTTCAAGAGTGGCGGTGGCTACTACTACTGGCCCGGCCTTCGATACTTCCTCTACGAGTACGAATTGAGCCTGCTTTCGGAAAGTCGGCAGAAAAAGGTCGATTGGAGCGACCTGTTAAAGACACCGAAGGATAGAATCTCTATCGAACACATCTACCCCCAGACCGAGACATACGAATGGGCTGTGGCTTTCAGCGACATAGTTTCAGGACAACGGCGATCCTACAACGCAACACTCGGCAATCTTCTTCTGCTTTCCGGAGCCATCAACTCATCGCTCCAAAATGATAGTTTTGTCGAAAAGAAAAAGGCGAAGTACAACGCGAACGGAGAGAAGGTTCGCAACGGGTATTCGGATGGGTCGCATTCAGAGATAGAGGTTTCTCAGCAGGAGGATTGGGGGCCAAGAGAAATCTACGACCGGGGTATGAAACTGCTTACCTTTATGGAAAAACGATGGGCCTTCACGCTCAAAAGTGATGAAGAGCGGAGGACGCTTCTGTTTCTGGATTTCGATTTGGGGAAGGATGGCCCTAACATAGTATCACGCCCACGAACTATTTCAATGAAGGACAGCAAGGTAATCGCCCGGAGTCTTCCATACGCCGTCCGCTTGGTGATGCATCGAACATGGGTCGTGAACGGGTTTAGTTCTAAACTGGACGATGCCAAAGTAGTGATGGAGTTTGTTGCGGGCCATCTCCGCGTCCGTCAGGCAGTTACGCACATCTGGAAAGTAACCGGGCCGGAGAAGCGGCTCGACAAGTATATCACTCCGGGTTACGCTGCCGGTCTGCTCTACCTCATGGGTAGCAGTGCAAGCGATCCAGCAGCATATCAAAAGGCCGACAAACCCAACGAAAACACACTGGACTGGTCTCGTTGGAACAAGGCTTGTGATTTCTTTGCCGCGATTGCGGATGGCTCCCAACAAATGCAGTCTGTGCGAACGGCCCTAGACAAGCCTAGTGAGGACGCTTCCTTGTCCATTGGCGAACGTTGGGGCCTTATCATTAAGGCATGGTTGTGCTATTCCTCCGACAAGGAAATCACAAGCGAGAGTTTGGAGCTAAAATACGTGACGGGTGACGACGGTGTACGCAGGTTGGCCGAATCACCCACGGTTGGCGGTATCGACCGTGGGGAACCGCCAGATGAATAGGATGCCCGATCTCTCAATGCCGCACAGGGCGAATTGCAGCTATTCCGGCTGGCCGCTGCAACCGAATTCAACTGCTCCCGTTGCCAAGCCACGAAGACGGCCAAGCTGGTGGCCGTGGTGTCCGGGGATTGGAACCGGCTGCTGTGCAACGGGTGCTACGGGAAGCTGCTGTCGGAAGGATGAACAACTTGGGAATCAAGAGACATGAGTGACCAACCCCGCAAGATGTCCGAAATTATGCAGGAAATGGCGGAGCGATTGGTTCGTGACCCCGCTGGTGCCCCGTCGTCGGAGGCAGTCCACGTTGCCCTGTTTTTCGCCAACGTCGCCTGGAACGAATGCGTCGGACTTGACGGTGCCAGAGAGGGCTACCGCAGCGTGTGGGAGTCCATTGAATCCGAGAACCCGACACTCTGGAGCGAATTGAAGTCGAACGACATTGACGGAATGATTGACGAATTGATTCAGTACAAGAAGGCCCACTACCCGGATGACCGGCGACGGATTCTCGTTTGCGGCGGGACTCCAGAAGGCAAAATCCATGTCGAATGGCTTGCTCCCGCTGCCCCCGGCGTGGATGCGAAATGGGAAACGCAACTCTATGGAATCGTGCGAACGGGCAACGAAGAGCACGCTATCGGCTTTTTGAAGAAGACGCGGGGTATGTCGCGTGCGGAGGCCAAGATGATCGTGGCAAAGTGTGCCAGGGACTTGGGAATGATCTGACCCTCATGGACTTCCACACCTACACCACGATGCGTGACTGGACGCGGCGGGCCGATCCCGACGACCGCCCCGCCCAGGACATCGAGCAATTCTATCGAAGGGCAACAGCCGACGCACAGAAAATGGGTTCGGGCCAATTCTTCGGCCAGATGCTCAACGAACGCGATTGGGAGAAGGCACGACGGCCCTACTACAACCTGTGGCCGTCAATCGTGCCCATGCTCACCCGGCTGGATCTCGATTTCGATTCGGATTTGGTTCGTCTGCCCCTCCCGGCCTTGTGCATCCGGTTTCCAAAAGACCCGGCCAAGAATCCGCTGAAATTCGATTGGAAGGGGGATGAGGTTGCCGTTCGCTGCATCATGCTAGGCGAGATCAACGACGGGACCGGCCTATCGGTGCTAGTGGACATTGGGGAAGTCATGGGCGGCGTTGGCGTGCCCATCTACACCTACCGCAACTTTCCCCGCATATCCGGCCTCACGGTAGAAAAGTCCATTGAGGGCCTGGGGAAAGTGGGGCTGTTTGCAGAAATCGGTGTCCAGGTGCCCGATTCCCTGGTCATGGACTGCATTCGCCTCTGCTGTTCGCTCTGCCTGCTGGAGAACGATCCCGAAATCATTTCGCCCGATGTCCTGGCCGATGATCGTGCAAAGTTTGAGGCCAGCGGCGACCAGAAATTCGTGGATAAGGCTCATCGTCGCGGCAAAGTCGGGTGGGACGTGGGCAAGCATATCGAAGTCATCCCGCATTTTCGCCGCCCGCACATGATGTTGGTTTGGACGGGCCGGGGCCGGGCGATTCCCAGGATTGTTCGTCGCCGGGGCAGCATCGTGCATCGAGAAGCCGTGGAGAAGCTGCCGAGTGGATTTGGGGGAGGGTGAAGCGATGAAGCACTATCGAGCGTTCGCTTGGGCCGACGCGAATGCCTAACGGGAAGGTCATCTAATGATTTATCTAATTGCCGAAGTTGCAACGAACTTGCCGATTTACAATCTGGGATATTACACGGATGAACCCTTAGCCCAACAAATGTGTAGGGCACTGAATCGTGTGAAAGCTGGTACAAGTAAGCCAGTTTATGCGAAGGTAATTGACATTCAACCTGGGAAATGTCCACCCGGCTACGCTTCTGAAAACGACACGATTGTTATTAAATAACAACTTCGCTAGGTGGTGGACGGTAAGCTGAAAAAAATGCAGATGACCATCCTTTTCCTCCACGGCTGGCAGTCAGTTCCAGGCGGCGTAAAACCGACCTATCTCAAAGACCACGGCCACACGGTCATCAACCCCAAGCTACCCGATGACGATTTTGCCGAGTCCGTAAGGATTGCCCAGGCCGAGTTCGACAAGCACCAACCGGATGTCGTCGCAGGTTCATCAAGGGGCGGTGCCGTCGCCATGAACATCGACAGCAGCGAGGCCCGGCTGGTGCTGCTCTGCCCGGCGTGGAAGAAATGGGGATCGGCCAGGACGGTGAAGCCGAACACCTACATCCTGCATTCACCGGCTGACGACGTGGTTCCGTTTGCCGATTCCGAAGAACTGGTCCGAAACAGCGGCTTACCGGCCTACACGCTGACTGAGGTTGGGAGCGACCACCGCTTGGCCGACCCTGAATCGCTCGACATGCTGTTGGAGGCGTGTGCTGGCAACGATGACGAGCCTGTTGAAGAGGATAGCGATAAAGACATCCTTGAACGAGATTGGGCCGGGCTATGCTACACGGCGGCATTGCGATGGGTTAGAGAGAACCCGGATTGCGTTCTCGTTCACGGTTCGGTCTTGAGCGAGAGACTTGGAAAACGCATTGAACACGCTTGGTGCGAAGGTAACGACATCGTGATTGATCTCGCCATGCCGGTCGGTGCCAGGATCATTGAGCGAGAGAAGTATTATCGGGTCATCAAGCCGGAGGTTAGCCGGAGATACTCGTCTGAGGATGCCATCGTGCTGTCGATCAGGACAAAGCACGACGGGCCGTGGGACGAGTCCGAGCAGTTGAAGAAGTAGATGTACGACAAAGACCGTGCCCGCTTGACGGCCTGCCCGGTTCTGGTATTCTTGGGGTGCGGGAAGGATGCCGCCCCCCACTGAAGCCGTGTAGCCGGAAGTGATCCACGCTTCGCACACTAGGCCCACGCTGGTTCAGGCCAGCGTGGGCTCTTCTCGTAGCATTCAATAATCGAACTCAGCCACGCCATCTTTTTCGTCCAAGATATGGCCCGATCCGTCGACTTCTACCGCGATCTCCTGGGGCTGCCGGTACGATCCGAGTCGGCCAAGTGGACCGAATTCGACACGCCGGGAAGCACGCTGGCCTTGCATCTTGCCGATGTTTCAAATTTCAAACCATGCGACGGCTATTTCCGCCGATGCGATCCCGGCAGGACAATGCCATCTGAGCTTTGCCGTGGGCGATCTCGACGCATTCCACCAGAAGATGATCGCCAAGGGTGTGCCTTGCCTGCAACCGCCCGAAGAAGAGGACTTTGGCGGAAGGCTGGCCGGGTATGCCGATCCCGATGGCCTGCCGTTTTGGGTGGGCGAGAAGTCGGAAGAGTCGTGCTGACATAGGCCGGGTGGAATCGAGCGTTTCATTTCAACGCTGGTGCATCAGATACCCCCTTGCCAAAGGACGCATGATCTTTTCATAATAGGGGGCAGTCGGCCAAAGTGTGCCGCTGTTTGATAGGAAGCTGTCTCCCTCTGAGGACAAGGTATGTGATGCAAGCTCAGACTGTGCGAATCAATCTTCGATACGACCGTGCCGAATTGGAACAGATTCTCCAGTATGCCAAGGCCCACGCTGTCGAACGGAATGGGCGGTATGACTTCAGGAAGTCGCCCCACCTCAAGATTTGGACACACGCTTGGTGCAACACCGGATGCAGGGAGGAGTCGTGCGTGATGTTCAGCGTCGAATTCGATTGGAACACCTCAACATTGATGTCCGTGGTGCTGATGCCCGGCTTTGATTGGGACGCATTCGTGGACGAACTGGCAACGCTTGAGAGTACGGCTCTGGGGAAGTCCGTCTATGGAAGACGGCGACGTGAACCCACGATCTGAGAAGGTTCAGGCTGTTCCAAGAAGCAAGTCAAGACCCGTATTCGATGACGAAACGGGTTCCCTCCGTCCGACTGCCAATCTGCGACCAACGCAGCTAGGTTGTCCTTCCAACGCCGAATCGTGCCGTGTGTAGATGGTCGCCGCCGCTTCTACGACCTTGACGCGGCAACGATCTTGTCCGTCCCGGTTGATACAACCCCTACAGTCCCATCACATGCCGCCGCCAAGCGGTGGTTTCACGGTTCTCGTCGCTACTATTTCGTCGGCTGCGGAATCATAATAGTAAGGTGAGAAGTAGGCCAGCATTGTCAAGGCCGACGACCCCGCAGGAGGCGATTAAATGCTTGTTTTGAGTCGCAAGAAGGACGAAAGCATCATTATTCGTGACAACATCATTGTCACGGTGGTCGAAGTTCGCGGCGACAAGGTTCGTCTTGGGATCGATGCACCGAAAGACGTGCCCGTTCATCGCCGTGAAATCTACGACGCGATCAAGCGTTCTGACGGCTCGCAGGTGGAATCGTCCGAGAACCCGACCTCCAAGGAGTAGGTTCTTCTCATTCCAGGCATCGACGGTCAGGTTCGACCAGACAATAATACTGGTTCTTTCACTTCTTCTCTTCGGCCTTCACGTACAGTTCCAACGGTGCTGCGTCGAAATAGTGGAACAACGCGGGGCAAAGCCAGCCTTCCATCGGCGGATCGTCGGTGCCGTACCAGTTGCCATTCATTTCTTCTCGTCGCCAAACTGCCTTCTTCTGGTAGCCGGGGAAAGGTGCCGCAGAGAAAAGCAATCGAAAGCCGTTTTTGGCATTGGGGATGTCTTTCACTAGGAAGTCGATCATCTCCGTAATCCCGCTGACGAACGGTTCTTGCTCCAATCCCATTTTGGGATCATCGAAGACCCAGGCACGCGAGTTCTCAAGCCAGTACGGTGCGATCACCATGATTTGATTTGACATAACACTCTCCCTTTACTGCTCAAACCAGCGTGAATGGCCCACCGTCACCAATCATTTCCAGGCAGTCGTCAAGCGTTAGGCCCGTGTGGATCACGAACCACTTCCCTGTGTGCCGGAAGTAGGCAAGGTTGAACTGCCCGTTGCCCACGTATTCCATGCGAGCAAACCGTTCCTCGAATGTGGGGGCGATACGGTTCGGAGCAGGGCAAGCCCATGTGGAACCAAAGTAGAAGAAGCTGCCCTGCCATTTCGTCCAGATGTCGATTGGGTAATTCCACTCGGCATTCTCCGGGGGCGGCTTGAGGTAGGCCGGCTTCAGTACCTTCTCCACCAATTCAGCGGCCTTCTGGTCGAGTTCGTCCTTGATCTGGTCGGGCACCGCTGTCTTGTGCGTCTTCGCCGGTGCCCAGGTCCATTGCCGGGGCGGTCTCTTCTTCGCCATGACTGCTGCCCCTTACACGATCTTCTTGATCTCTTCGGCGGCGGAAAGGGCCTGCTTCGCCGCTGCCACGCTCCCTATGGCCTTGATGAAACTCAAGGCCATCTTGATTTCCTTGACACCGATTCCCGTGGGGGCGACGGCGGCCACGACCTCCTTGACCGCCTTCCGCCGCTTCTTCCGCCCGATGAGTTTCGACTTGACCGTGGTGACAAGGTTGGGGGTGACTGTGACACCCTGTTTCGCCAGGGCCTCGATGACTTCCGCCGTCTTCGCCTTCTTGTTCGCCGCGAAGTAGTCACGAATTGCTTGGGACTTGTTGACTTCGGGTTTTTTTGCCATGATTTGTGGCTCCTTGGGGTGTGGAATGGGAAAACAGAATTCTCGCAATCCCCCGGATGGCTGTCAAGTGTTGGGAACTTTGCTTGACCGTATCCTCTTAATCGCTTGGGCAACCTTCTTGAGTTGATCCGGGGTGAGCATATCCGTGACAGGCGGCTTCTCCACGGCTGGCGATGTGGTCGGTGCTGCGGATTCGGTTGCTTCCTTGGCCGCATCAATCACAGCTTTCACCGTGGCGACATGGCCCAACGTGACCTTGATGCCTTGCTGGTCCAATGCCGTGGCGATTTCCCGGCACCCGGCCCCAGGATGGGCGTTCAGATAATCACGAACGGCTTGGGTCTTACTGACGGCTGGTTTCGTCGCCATTTCTCGATGCTCCCGCCCTCACTTCTTCGACTCGGCCTTTTTCTCCGTCCGCTTCTGCTGGAGCAGCCATTCGTAAAGTGCGGGGGTGTTGTAGGCTTCGGTCCAGGAATCGTGCCCGGCTTCTGGATAAATGGTCAGCTTCGGATCGCCACCGTTCTTCTTCAGGGCCTCGACCATTTTCTTTGAATTCTCGACTGGCACGGCTGGATCTTTGCCGCCGTGGAAGACCCAGGCAGGAATGTGGGCGATTCGCTTGGCCCTGGCTGGATCGCCGCCGCCGCAGATGGGCACGATGGCGGCGAACCGATTGGGCGAATGGGAGGCCAAGGCCCAGGTGCCGAAGCCACCCATGCTGATTCCTGTGACATAGATTCGGTCTTGATCGACCTTGTACTTCTCGCCAATCTCGTCCAGCAACGCCGTCAGCTTGAACGGCTCCCAAGACTGCTCCTTGGGACATTGCGGCGAAACGACGATGCAGGGGAACTGCTTGCCCCCGTCGATCAATTTCGGCGGGCCATGCTTCTTAACGAGGTCCAAGTTGTCGCCCCTCTCCCCCGAACCATGCAGAAAGAGCAGCACCGGCCACGAATCCTTCTGGTCGTAATCCTTCGGCAGATAGACCAGGTACTTCATCGTGACCTTGATAGTTCGGTCCAGTTCCGCTGGCTTCTGCTGACCGGCGTTGGCAGAATCGGTGGCCTTGCTCGTACCGGGAACGAGAAAGAGAATGGCCGCTACGAGGCTCAAAAGACACTTCTTCATGGCTGGTTTCCTTTGGGAGAGGGGGCTTCTCGCCATTTTACTGTTTCCCGATTGAATTGAAAATAAAGCCCGGCCCGTAGACAGCATATAGGGGTGGCAAGGGACTCCAAGCCCCCAGGTTTTTCAGAATAATTGTTCCATTGTTACTTTGCAAACTCGATTTGCGGTAGGAATTCCGAGTATCGCGGCCCCGGCACGTAATGAAGTCCCTGCCTGTCGATCACCCCCGCCGCGACCATGTTCGCCAAGACATCGGCCAATCGGTTCGCATACGGCGATGACGGATTTCTCGGCGGTCTCTCGGTCCATCTTCTGCGAGCTTTCCCCAGGATCATGCTGCCGACTTTC
>Ga0118677_10015903_pt1 | contig 10388 bp, 7 predicted proteins | sample AliMusrvi5mmetaG_FD_86154 | JGI IMG/M metagenome (GOLD analysis project Ga0118677, IMG submission 86154)
TACGAACATTGTAACACCTTATTTCCTACTTATCTTTTTACATATAATTTTGTAACAATAGATTTTGTAAAAGTTTTATAATTGATTTAAATATGGCAATAGCAGGAAATACATTTGATAAAAAACTTATTCTAATCGCTATCAGGGATTCGTTTAATAAGTTAAATCCTAAGGTAGAAATCAAGAATCCGGTTATGTTTATTGTGTTTATTGGGGCAATAATCACTTCAATAATTACAATTACCCATTTCAGTTCTTTCGATTTACAAATTTCAATCTGGCTATGGTTTACGGTTCTGTTTGCGAATTTCTCCGAAGCTATCGCCGAAGGCAGAGGAAAAGCACAGGCTGAATCTCTAAGAAAAATGAGAACAAATACCTATGCCAGACTTCTTTCTGTTATTCCAGCGAATGCAGGAAACCCAGCGATAGTAAAGAAGGAGATTACTGCATTCTCAGGAGTGACAAAAAGAGTTACTTATTCTGAAAAAAAAGTTTTATCAAGTGAATTGAAAATTGACGACATTGTCGTTTGCGAAAGCGGAGATTTGATTCCATCGGACGGTGAAGTTATTGAAGGAATTGCAAGTGTGGATGAATCAGCAATCACCGGCGAATCCGCTCCGGTAATCCGTGAAAGCGGTGGGGACAGAAGTGCTGTGACCGGAGGAACAAAAGTAATAAGTGATAAGATTATCGTTAGAATTACATCTGAACAGGGCAATACATTTTTAGATAAAATGATTGCTCTGGTGGAAGGTGCTAAGAGGCAGAAAACTCCCAACGAAATTGCCCTTACCATTTTATTAAGCGGTATGACAATTATATTTCTTCTTGCTGTTGTTACTCTCAAACCATTTGAACTTTTTGCTATTAATGCGTCAGGAAATCCAAAATCCACTCTTAGTATAACTGTTTTGATTTCACTTCTTGTATGCCTTATCCCAACAACAATTGGAGGTTTGCTTTCTGCCATCGGAATTAGCGGAATTGACAGGTTAACCAAAAGAAATGTTATTGCAAAAAGCGGCAAAGCAGTAGAAGCCGCCGGAGATGTTGATGTACTTCTTCTTGATAAAACAGGGACGATTACACTTGGTAACAGAATGGCTACAGATTTTATCCCGCTTAGTGGTATTGAAGAAAAATATTTAGCTGATGTTGCACAACTGTCTTCACTATCTGATGAAACTCCCGAAGGGCGTTCGATAGTTATTTTAGCTAAAGAAAAATATCAAATAAGAGGCAGGCAGCTTGAAGATAATACAGTTCATTTTGTTCCGTTCACAGCTCAAACAAAGATGAGCGGAGTGGATATTACTAAGGATGGCATTGTTCATGAAATTAGAAAAGGGGCAGCGGATTCCATCAAAAATTATGTTATTAAGAATGGTGGTTTTTATCCTGCTGAAGTAAATTCTATTGTTGAAAACATTGCCAAAGAGGGTTCTACACCTCTTGTTATTTGTGAAAATAATAAAATTTTAGGTGTGATTAGGCTAAAAGACATTGTAAAAGGGGGTATCAAGGAGCGATTCGAACAAATGAGAAGAATGGGTATCAAAACAGTAATGATTACCGGAGATAATCCACTGACGGCAATTGCAATTGCTGCAGAAGCAGGTGTTGATGATTTTATTGCCGAAGCCACACCCGAAGATAAACTTAAGAGAATCAGGGAAGAACAGGCAAACGGTAAACTTGTGGCTATGATTGGCGACGGAACAAATGATGCTCCTGCTCTTGCACAGGCAGATGTTGGTGTGGCTATGAATACAGGGACTCAGGCTGCAAGGGAAGCCGGAAATATGGTTGATTTGGATAGCAACCCGACCAAACTGATTGATGTGGTCGAAATTGGAAAACAACTTTTAATGACTCGCGGTGCCCTCACAACATTCAGTATAGCCAACGATGTTGCCAAATACTTTGCAATACTGCCGGCAATATTTGGAGCATTATATGCAGTTAACGGAGTTGGTGTACTTTCAAAACTAAACATCATGGGATTGGCAAGCCCTGAAAGTGCAATACTTAGTGCAGTTATTTTTAATGCACTTATTATTGTTGCCCTCATTCCTCTTGCATTGAAAGGAGTGAAGTATCAGGCAAAAAGTGCATCATCGGTTTTGCAGCGAAATATTTTCATTTATGGATTTGGGGGAATAATTGTTCCGTTTATCGGAATCAAAGCAATTGATATTGTGATTAATTTCTTGCATATTATTTAAGGGTGGTTATAAAAACTGTCATTCCCAAGCACCTGACATTGCGAAAACCCAAAAAATCAGTAAAATAACTCGTTCCCACGCTCCGGCGTGGGAATGCAGTTAGAACGCTCCGGCGTTCCTCTGTACGCAGAGCGTACGAACTGCATTCTAACCCTGTAGTATTGGAACGAGGATAAAAACACCCCGAAAGTTTGGCGTTTCGGGGTGCTTTTATTTACGATTTACGAATTACGAATTACGATAATGCCGGGCGAACACAAATATTCCCCCGGCATTTTTTATTAAAACACCCCGAAAGTTTGCCGTTTCGGGGTGCGGGAATTGATTTATTTTATTAATTTACCGTCTTTCCATGCCCAGCTTTTTTCCTTTAACCAACAAGTTGAATCAGGTCGGCTGTTTAAAGGATGAAATACTGTTTTAGTATTTAAATATTCCCATTTAGCAGATGAATCATCATAAAAATGATAATATATATCCAACAAAGTATCTTTACTAATTATTTTGAACCATCTATCATATACCCATGCTTTTGAAGTGGTAAAATAAGAAAAGTACATTTCCCCATTAAAAGATAATGTTTGAGCTTTTATAGTATCACCTACTATGAAATAATGTCCCCAATTACTACTAGCATCGTTAAATTCTAATATTGGATTTTCAACAAGAAAATTATAAACAATTGTTCCTACACTATAAAACATACAATCACCATTTGATGAACCATTAAATTTTATAGATTGATAGTATCCATTCAAATGTATTAAACTGTCCAAACCTGTTTTTTTACCATCATAAAGATTAGTAAATAAACCCGTATGGGTCCAAGATATTGGCATGCATTCATTTAAGAGAATAATACTATTTAATATTATAAACATTATAATTATTTTCTTTTTCATACTTTTAACTCTTAACTCTTAACTCTTAACTTTTTATAGCCCCACATCCACACTCACCACACTCGAATCCCCGCTCAGCACACCCGGAGCACCTGCCCTAACCTTATAATAATACCGTTTATTCCTTGTTGCAAGCTTCCTCATCGTTAATAAAGTAAAATTACCGATGTCCGAAAAAGTCCCAACCGGCTGACCAAGATTCACAACACTCTCGAACACCACGATAGAACGTAGCACCCGTCACCGCAGCCCACGTACAATCAACATAAATATTGATTATTGTATTTTAGACCCTTATTTACCTTCGGTTCCCTTCGTAGAAAAACATCTTCCGTTTAATTCTTTTCCCTAATTACCTTATTTGGGAATCAGAGTTTTCTGAAAGAACTTGATGAATTCTTCATATTCTTCAATAAAAGTTTTCGTCTTATGGTGTTCCTTCTGGTTTAAAATATATTTACAAACTTTATCAACATGGCCTTTTGAAACTGAAAAAGCCGAACAATTTTCCTGCCATTTAAAATGAAATTTGCATAATTTATTACTGTTTATAAATCGTTCCGATATATCAGATACATTATTGGCTAAATTCTCAACACTAATATCAGGTACAATTGATACAAGTAAATGAACATGCTCAGGATTTGCATAAATCGCATATAATTGGCAACCCCTATTATTAACAACACCGGTAATGTACTTTTCCAATCTTTCTCTAAATTCCTCTGAAATCAATGGTTCGCGGTGTAGTGTAGTAAAAACAAAATGAATATAAAGATTTTTAAATTCAACTTTCATAATTATTCAACACAAATTAATTTAAAATCATATTTTGAATCATACAAAATAATAAATTTCATATATTTATTAGCCCTTATTTACTTTAGGTTCCCTTCGTAGAAAATAATTGTCCACCAGTTTCCTTTTCCCTTATTTCCCTTAATCATCAACAAAATAAGGGAAATAAGGGGAATGATGAGTGCCGGGACCCTTTTCTTGTAAATTGAATTTAGAAAAAATTCAATGTTTAGAAAAAGTATATAATACAATATAGCAATAAAGAGATATTGTGAGCAAAAATTTATTTTTATATTGCCAATTAGGAAATTTAATATAGTTTATATTTTATTAAATGGTAATGAAGTAGTTCTTTGAAATATAATATAATGTTATGGCTGTTTTTTTCCTAGTTTTTTCAATTATTTTACTAATCAAGTAAATTATTAAATTATTTTTTGAAAATTTGTAAAAATAGTATTATATTCTGTCAGTTGAGAAGGTTGATTTCTTGGGCTTCGAACCCGTTTCGTAGTATCTTCCTTCTGCCGGGATAAAATCGAGGAAAAACTTGGTGCAGCGACACCGCTTTCGCAAGAATGATGTTCCTGGTAATTTTTTTATTAAATATAGCAAGGTGTAGTTATGGAATCATTTTATTTGGGTATTGATGCCAGTAAAGGTTATGCTGACTTTGTAATACTTGATTTAAAAAAAGATATTGTCGAGAAAAATGTTGAACTTGGCGACAATTCTGTTGGTCATGGTGAATTGTTCAAAAAATTAGTCAAATTTATGCAAGATCACCCTCAAGCGAAGCTGTATGCGGCTGTGGAAAGTACCGGTGGCTACGAAAATAATTGGCATAATACTTTGTTAAAATGCCAGCAATCAATTGATATTTCAGTAGCCAGATTGAATCCAATCGGTGTTCATCACAATATCAAGGCAAATTTAAAGCGTACTGTAACTGATAAAATAAGTGCCTATGCCATTGCTGATTACCTGATTAAACAGGGAGATAATATTAGCTATGATACCGATACATATTATGCGGATTTGAGAAAGCAGAAAAAGTTTATTGATATGCTGACCAAACAAATGGTCCAACTTGAGAATCAATTGGATAGCGTGGTATATTCGGCCAATCCCGAAATGCTGAGGCATTGTGAAAATGGGAAATCCGGATGGTGGAAGCAACTGTTACTTCAATACCCGACAGCAGAAAAACTGAGCCGGGCGCATTTAGAGAGTTTAAAAAAGATACCTTATCTCAAGGATAAATTAGCGGTACAAATTCTCGAAGATGCAAAAAAAAGTGTTGCCTCCAGTTCGGGGACTATTACGGAAATGCTTATAATTGAGATGATTACACAGATTAATAATCTGGATAGCCTAATCAAAAAGCATGCGAAAGTAATGGCGAAAAATTGCAAACTGGAGGAAGTTGAACTTCTAAAGAGTGTACCGGGTATAGCCGACCATTCGGCAATATCTTTGATTCTTGAGATAGGTTTAATTGACAGGTTTGAGTCATCCAAGAAACTGGCTGCATTTTTTGGCTTGCCTCCGAAGTGGCGGGAAAGTGGTGACGGCAAATTCGGAAACCATATGAGTAAGCAGGGCCGTATCTCTCCCAGAGCTACATTGTACATGTGTGTTTTGTCAGGCATACAATGTAACCCGGTTATAAAGGAAGCCTATGCTAATCATATGAAGAAAGGCATGAGTAGTGGTGCTGCAATAGGTGCATGCATGCACAAGCTGTTACGTATTGTTTACGGAATTCTTAAACATAAAAAAAAGTTTGACCCGGCAATTGATGTTGCGAATCAAAAGCATACCCCAATTAACAAACCAAAAGTTAATGGGGAAGTTGGAGCTCAATATTACAATATAATGGATCATTCTCCAATTAGCCGTAGGCAGCACAAAAAAAGAAAGGCCCAGCTCAAGTCCCAAGATGTTGAATCATCGAAAGCGGGCTTATGAACTGAACCGAATATAAATATAGCAAAAAAAGGTGGTTTAACCAAATTTAATTTTTGTCGTACAATCGACAAAAATTAAAAAAAGTCCTTGACTTTTATCGGAAAAACTACGAAGCAAACTTTCGACCCAAAAACGTTCAGGTTTGAATTTTTAATTAACCTTGGTTATAGTATTTTGTTATTAGATAAAATTCGGTTAATTCCACAAATTCAATATCAGGTTGCCCCAACAAATTTTCTGGATGACACTGAAGTCCTGAACCAAACTTTACCGAATAACTGGAAGAAATTTCCATTTATATCATTAAAAAACAGAAATTATTATATATTGCAATTTGTTATTGGCCTTAGCTTTGGATTGTAGCAAAATAAAATTAACTTTATGAAAGAATAAAAATGAAAAAAATGATACTAATATCAATAATTGCAGTATTGCAGTTATTATTCTTTTCACCGGTCTCAGGACAGGAAATCACTGCACTTGTTGGTGGTACTATTATCAGAACTGAAATCAATGATAGTATTCCAAATTCTGTCATTCTAATTCAGGGTAAAAATATAATTGACTTTGGGCTTCAGAAAAAAATTAAGATACCTGAAAATGCAAAAGTAGTCGATATTAAGGGTAAATATGTAATTCCCGGCTTAACAGATTCCCACATTCATTTCTTCCAGTCCGGCGGTTTATATACAAGGCCGGATGCAATTGACCTTAGAAGGAGAGTGCCTTATAAAGAAACGGAATTAAAGGGAATTCTCGATAATATAACCGGTATGTTTAAGGAATATATTTCCTGTGGTGTAACTTCTGTAGCTGACCTTGGCGGGCCTATGTTCAACTTTGATATAAGGGAAAAAGCTGCCGGTATTGTTCAGGCACCAAATGTCTTTTGTTCGGGTCCCCTGATATCATCCTATCAGCCGGAAGCTCTGACAACCGACGACCCTCCGATAATCCGCGTAAATTCAATTAAAGAAGCATTGGATTTGGTAAAAAAACAAATCGAAAAGAATACCGATTATATTAAAATATGGTACATAAGCTCCAACAACCTGAGAAAGGGGGCTGTGGATGTAAATGAATTTTATCCAATTGTGCAGGCCATTGTAAAAGAAGCCCATAAAAATAATCTTCCGGTTTTTGTCCATGCTACTGAACTTGAAACTGCAAAAAAAGCTCTTCAGGCAGGATGCGATGTTCTGGTTCACAGTGTAACCGATAGGGAAGTAGATGATGAATTTCTTTCACTTTGTAAAAAGAACAATTCGATTTATATCCCTACTTTATGGGTTTTTAAATCTTATGAAGCTGTATTTTCAAAACAAATAAAATTGCTGAAAATCGAACAATTGAGAGCCAATCCGATGACAATCGGTACGTTTTTCGATATGAAAGAGCTTGCTGCCAGCGAACTTAGTGTCAGAGCAAAGAAATTCGTTGACAATCCAAAACCCATTGAAATTGATTCGGTTATTCTAATAAATCTTAAGAAAGTACATGATTATGGAATTACTATTGCTATGGGAACAGATGCCGGAAATATCGGAGTTCTGCATGGGCCATCAATTTACAGGGAATTCATATACATGAAACAAGCTGGAATGACTAATTTTGAAATACTTCAATCAGCTACATTAAACGGAGCAAAAGTAATCAGAAGTGAAAAGACACTTGGTACGATTGACAAAGGAAAACTTGCTTGTTTGCTTGTTCTGAACTCCAATCCGTTAAATGATATTTTGAATACCGAAGATATAAAATATGTGATAAAAAACGGTTCAATAATTGATGAACAAAAAATTCTAATACACACTCCCCAAGAATTAGCTCAAATACAATTAAATGCATATAATTCAAGGGATATAGAGTCATTTTTATCAGTATATGACTCAAATGTAATCGTACATAATTTTCCGGATAACAAGGAAAAAATGAACGGTATTGAACCTATGCGTAAAGCATATACCGGATTGTTCAATGATTCCCCAAACCTTTACTGCAAACTCGTCAACCGAATTACAAACAACAATTTTGTTATAGACCAGGAAAAAGTTTCTGGTTTGCCGGGAAGAAATATTTTGAACGCTGTGGCAATGTATCAAATTAAGAATGGATTGATTACCGATGTATGGTTTTTACCGTAAGAAATTATTTTTGTAACAATTTAGCCAATAAATACATTAATAATTAATAATTTAAACTAATTGAGGCAACTAATGAAAATAGGAAAACTATCTAAAATAATATACTTATGTTTTTTGATATTTATATCATTAACATATTGTTTAATTTCTAAAATCAAAATTCAGGAGGATATACTTTGCCAGATGTTTCCAACCGATAACATCTGGAATACTCCGATTGATTCACTTCCTGTGCATCCTAATTCGGATAACTATATAAATGCTGTTGGTGCATCAAAGCCGTTTCATCCTGATTTTGCTGCTGCATTAAATACTGATGTACCTTATGGAATTCCATATATGATTGTTCCGGGCACACAGCCTAAAGTAAAAGTGACATTTGATTATCCTGATGAAAGTGACGGCAGCTTTTATCCCATCCCCTTAAATCCGCTTATAGAAGGCGGGGCAACAAGTACCGGCGACAGGCATATCTTAATTGTTGATAAGGATAATCTTTTGTTGTATGAGCTATATTCCGCCTACCCAAATACTGATGGAACATGGCGGGCTGGTTCCAGTTCAATTTTTAATTTAAACTCCGATACTTTACGCCCTGATGGCTGGACTTCGTGCGATGCAGCAGGCCTGCCGATTCTGCCGGGATTAGTGCGATATGATGAAGTTGCAAAGGGTGAAATAAAACATGCTATAAGATTCACTATTCCAAATACTCTTAATGCTTATTTATGGCCGGCAAGGCATAAAGCATCATCAAAAACAGACCCGGCACTTATGCCGATGGGTTTGCGAATAAGATTAAAACAAGGTTATGATATTTCCGGCTTCTCTGCCGAGAATCAGGTGATTTTAAAAGCTTTTAAGAAGTATGGCTTACTACTTGCCGATAACGGTTCACCATGGTTCTTCACCGGTGTTGGTGATGCAAGGTGGAACGATGATGACCTTAATAATTTGAAAAAATTAAAAGGTTCGGATTTCGAAGCTTTAGATGAATCATCATTGATGATTGACCCAAATTCAGGCAGAGCAAAACAATCCACAACCGAATCGGGTGTCAAATATATTTATGGAATTGAGGATTTGAATTTATCATGCTCTCCAAATCCATTTACAAATACTCTTAGTATCAGATATGACAATCCGGTTACTCAAAAAGTTAAAATAACAATTAATGATATTTTTGGAAATTCTGTTAATACGATTTGCGACGTTACTCAACCATCAGGACATTGTGAATGTAAATGGGACGGTAATAATTCCAAAGGTTTTTTTGCTTGTTCGGGTATATATTTCATAAGGATTGAAACGAGAAATAGTTTATCAGTATGTCCGGTTTCGTTTATAAAGTAACCACCTGAATAGAATCACATGCAAATGACAGCTAACTCATTTAAAATGGTAGCTATGACATTCTTGTCTGAGCCCTAAAACCGGTAACAGACAGGAATGTCTGTTCTACCATAACAATGAGTTAGATGAGAAAGAACCAAACATTTTTATAGTAAAAAAATTTTACCATCCGAAGGAATAAAACCTTCGGATGGATACCTTTTGCAACTAAGCTAATTGCAATACTTCCTTAATCAGATTAAGAAAATCACTTCTGTCGAACGGTTTGGATATATAATGGCTGCAACCCCCGGCTATGAATTCTTCCATATCATCTTTCATAGCGTAAGCAGTCATAGCAATAATTGGTATATCTTTATATTCCGGAAATTCTCTGATATATTTAGTTGCAAACATACCCGATTCGCTTCTTCCAAGGTTAATATCCATTATAATAGCATCAAACAGCTTTTCACGGGCTTTGGCAATTGCATCCTTAGCATTTGTAACAGATTCGATTTCACAAATTCCCTTTAAATACAGACGAACCAACTTAATTGAAAAGGGGTCATCTTCAACTAATAAAATTGTTTTAAGTGCCGGTTCGATATCAACAATTTTGTTGTTCTTAATTTCCGGATTTGTTTCATCCAATGTTGTTTCATCAACATATTCAGATAGTATTACCGGAATTTTAACACTGAATGTTGAGCCTTCATTCAACCGGCTAACTACTGATATGGTTCCTCCCAATACATTTATATATTTTTTTGTCAGTGATAGCCCCAAGCCAGTTCCCTCGAAACATCTTGATAATCCCTCGCTAACCTGTCGGAATTCGACAAAAATCGAACTTAAATCAGTTTTGGCAATACCAATACCGGTATCTGTAACATCAATTAAAATCCAGTCCTTATTATTCATTCTTTCAACATCAACTGTTACACAGACACTTCCGCTATTAGTAAATTTAACTGCATTGTTGATTAAATTATTTAATATACTTACGA
>Ga0118677_10015904_pt1 | contig 10388 bp, 5 predicted proteins | sample AliMusrvi5mmetaG_FD_86154 | JGI IMG/M metagenome (GOLD analysis project Ga0118677, IMG submission 86154)
AGTAGCAGATCCACTTTCTGGAAGGCTTCATCGAAATCCTGGCGGATCAATGAGCGGATGCGCAGCGCGCGGTTGTAATACTGTTCGCTGTACTGCGCCGCCGAAACATACATGCCCATTAGAACGCGCAGTTTGGGTTGGATACCAAAACCCTGGGCGCGTGACTTACGATACATGGAGCGCAGATCATCCGTCATATCCGGGGTGCGATAGCCGTATTTGACACCATCGTAGCGGTGCAGGTTAGAAGCGGCCTCCACGCGAGAGATGACGAAATAAGCCGGGATGCCAAAGCGCGTATGCCGCATGGGCACATCTTCAATAATCTCGGCCCCCAGCTTTGCCATGCGCTCGGCCGCATCCAACACAGACAGCTTGATCTCATCCGGCAAGGACTGTTCAACCAGTTCGCCAGTTTCAGCATTGAAATAAGTGATCCGAAAGTAATCTGGCGAAAGACCAATCTTCAAGCCTTTAACACCCTTTTCCATTTCGGCCAAATAGTCAGGTACAGGAACCGTGGCTGCGGTGGAATCACAAGGGTCAGCGCCAGCCATAACGCTCAGCGCCAGCGCTGAATCTGACACACTGCGCGTCAGCGGGCCCGGGCAATCCAGCGAGGAACCAAACGCGATCAATCCATAACGCGAGACCCGCCCATAGGTTGGCTTTAAACCAACTACACCGCAGTAGGCAGCCGGAAGCCGGATCGACCCAGCCGTGTCGGTTCCTAAGGAAATCGGGCCTTCAAAGGCCGCCACCGCGGCAGCCGAACCGCCGGAAGAACCGCCAGGCACCCGGGTGGTATCCCACGGGTTACGGGAAGCCGGCTGAAACGCCGAAGATTCGTTGGATGAACCATACGTGAACTCATCCAGATTGACTTTTCCCAACACGACTGCCCCGGCGTTTTCCCAGCGCTGCACAGCCGTTGCAGTATATGGGGCCTTAAAATTAGCCAGAATTTTGGAGGCGGCTGTGGAAAAAGTATCTTCCACACAGAAAATATCCTTGATAGTGACCGGCACGCCCGCCAAGGGGCCGGGGTCTTGCCCCGCAGCAATTTGAGCATCCACAGCCAAGGCTTTGACTCTGGCTCGTTCGGCCGTCAGGCTGATAAAGGCGTGTACCTTATCAGCCTCGGCCTGCGGGTTGCCGCCAATGGCACCCGGGCATCCATCGACACGGGCGATATGAGACAGGTGAGCTTCCAATACTTCCACAGCCGAAGCTTCACGGGCATGTATCTTACGGGCAATTTCAAGCGCCGATAGTTCTACAAGATTCATGGCATTCCCTATTTCAGGCTCTGATGGGGGATATCGGGCACGACAATGTAATTTTCCTGAACATCCGGTGCGCCTTCAAGAAGTTTAGCCGGATCCGGATAAGATTTCAGGATATCCTCGCGGATGTGGGCTGAGGTTTCCGGAGTATATGGAACACCATGCGAGGCAATCGGGGTGGCCGGGTCGAGCGGGATGGCTTGTAACTCGTGAATGGCCATCAACTGGTTGTTCAACTGCCTGCGCAGGTACTCCCCTTCTTCAACAGACAACTCCAGGGCGGCCAGTTCCACCAGGTGTTCAAACAGTTCAGGTGTAATTTCATCTGTCATTGTGATCACCAATTTAAAAATAATAGAATTTTTGCGGAAGCGTTTTTCCTGAGAAACTGACCTGTGTGCGAGGGAAAAAACGCCATCAGTAAGCGACAAGTTTGAATTATAACTTTGTTTTCCAGTGTAACAGGACAGACAAACCCGTATCTTTTTTGCGGTGCTATAATCGATCTATTGTTTTGAACCCGATGGAAAGTACACATAAGTTCAGTAAGACAGGCTAAAGATGAAGCAAGTGCGGCATTTTTAGCCTGTCGTTTACAATCAAGCCTCACAAATTCATGGTTGGCTTTGGAGGAAATATGAATGATCTGGCGATATATTCCCTGAGTGACGAGCATAAAATGATCCGCGATGCGGCGCGCGATTTTGCGCAGAACGAAATTGCACCAATTGCCGCCAAATTCGACGAAAGTGGTGAGTTCCCGCATGAAACCATCAAAAAAATGGGCGACATGGGCTTTATGGGTATCGAAGTCCCAGAAGAATACGGCGGCGCCGGCTTGGACACACTGTCCTACGTGCTGGCATTGGAAGAAATTTGCAAAGCAGATGCAGCCCACGGTGTGATCATGTCGGTCAACAACTCGCTATACGCCTACGGGTTAATTAAATTTGGCAGCGAGGCCCAGCGCAAAAAATTTCTCACACCCGTGGCTTCCGGCAAATCAATTGGAGCCTATTCATTGACCGAACCAATGAGCGGTTCGGATGCCGGCACGATGAAGAGCCGCGCCATAAAAGATGGGGATTTCTATATCCTGAATGGGCGCAAATCCTGGGTTACCAGCGGGCCAGTCGCGGATTATGTAGTGGTGTTCATGATCACCTCTCCCGAGAAAAAACAGAAGGGCATTTCGGCCTTTATGGTGGATGCAAAAACTCCCGGGTTCATTCGCGGAAAAAAAGAACCCAAACTCGGCATCCGCGCCTCGGCCACCAGCGAACTGCTGTTCGAAGACTGCCGCATTCCGGCAGAAAACATGATCGGCAACGAAGGCGACGGTTTTAAAGTTGCCATGACAGTGCTGGATGCCGGACGGATCGGGATTGCGGCGCAGGCGCTCGGCATTGCTGAGGCGGCCTATGAGGCCGCCCGCCTGTATGCCGGTGAACGACAAGCCTTCGGACAATCGATCGGTGCCTTTCAGGGCACCGGGTTCAAATTGGCCGATATGAAAACCCGCATCGAAGCCAGCCGCCTGCTGATTTATAACGCCGCGTTATCGAAGGAACGCGCAAAAAAGACCGGCGAACGCTTCTCCCTTGAAGCCTCCATGGCAAAGCTGTTTGCATCCGAAACTGCCATGTTCTGCGCCCATCAGGCAGTTCAGATTCACGGTGGAATGGGTTACAGCAAGGAATTGCCGGTTGAACGTTACTTCCGCGATGCCAAAATCACCGAAATTTATGAAGGAACCAGTGAGATCCAGCGTCTGGTAATTAGCCGAAATGAGCTCGGATTAAAATAACCAGTACCCTACACCTTTGACGATCTATTTTCGCTTGCAGTTTGCCTGGCATTTCTTCAAAGGTTGATCTGAAACCTTCTTGTAAAACATGGATTATCCGCCTCTTACCAACAATTCAATTGCGCCCACCCCAATTCCGGTCTGGTATAAACCAAAGCACTGGCTTACACCGCAAATCCGGCATGTTGAGATGGGAACGGCTTTGTTTCTGGTAGCCGCGTTAATTTATTTACTTTCGATCAGCATTGGTCTGGATCAGTTCCCAATCTATTTCTTCACTGATGAAGCCGCACATGCCAATCTGGCTTCGGACTTCATCACAGGTGGGTTCTCAAGCTCGGATGGCTCATTTTTACCGACTTATTTTCTGTTGGATCCTACCTACGGTCTGAATGGAACCAGCGTTTACATCCAGATTCTTCCCACAATCCTGTTTGGAAAATCTGTTTTGGTCAGCCGTCTCGTACCAGGATTGATAACGCTTCTGGCCGCCATCCTGATTGGATTGCTCCTAAAACAGGTTTTTCACATCCGTTCTTACTGGCTGGGAATCTTATTGATGATCACCAGCCCGGCCTGGTTTTTGCATGCCCGCACTGCGTTCGAATATATGGAGGTGGCCTCTTTTTTCGCGGCAACCCTCTATTTTTACAATCTTTACCGCCAGGGTAAAGATAAATACCTGTATGTGACGATTTTCTCAGCCGCTTTAATGTTTTACACCCATGGTCTGGGGCAAGTATTGACCGGACTGACCGCCATATTCTTTTTTTTGAGCGATTTCCGATATCATTTCCAACCAGAAAGACGACACACTTTACTGATCGCGCTAGGGTTGGCTGTGCTTCTCACTCTTCCGTACTTCCGATATATCCTTGCCAATCCGAGTGCAATGGCAGATGAGGTCCGCGCACGTAATTCTTACTGGATGGATAAAAGCACAACGCTCCAGCAAAAAACAACAGCTATGCTGGATCAATATTTGATCGGTACCAACCCTAAATTTTGGTTCATTCCGACTGATATAGATCTGATCCGGCACCGTATGAAAGGCTACGGTAATATTCTATGGTTCATGCTGCCCTTTGCAGGGCTGGGAATCATTCGAACCCTGCTAAAAATCCGTCAATCTGAATACCGAACAGTGCTGATCGCCCTGCTGGTAGCGCCGATCCCGGCAACAATTGTAGCAATTGACACCCCACGTGTAATCTGGATGGTGATCCCATGGGCGATCCTGATTGCTCTTGGAATAGACTGGGCCTCCATCTGGCTTCTGAAATCGGTACGATTGCTCAAGTTTGAAACCTTGAACCTGGTTTTGTTCGTTTTTATGGCTGCTCTCAGTATTTACATCCTGCGAGATGCGCTGGTCAATGGCCCGACCTGGTACACGGATTACGGCCTGTATGGAATGCAGTATGGAGCAAAACAAGTCTTTCAGGATACGATCGTGCCAGAATTGAAAAATGATCCAAACTTGAAATTCTTTATTTCCCCCGCCTGGGCCAACGGCACAAACCAATTCGCACAATTCTTCCTGACCCAGGACCTATTGAATCGCACAAGTTTTGGCACCCCCAATGATATTCTTGATAAACGCAACCTGTTATCAACAGATACTGTCTTCATCCTGACACCTGATGAGTATAAAAATTTTTCGAATGACCCACGCTTTTCCAACATACATATACGGCAAACCATTTCTTACCCCGATGACCAACCCGGTTTTTATTTCATCACGCTCAGCCTTTCAGACAAAATTGATCAAATCCTGGCAGCGCAACACGCTGCCAACCGCAAACCGGTAGAAGACAAGGTTATTATTAACGGGCAAACCACCCGGATCCTGCATTCACCCATCGGCAGCGGCAGTATTAGCGACACCTTTGATGATGACCCGAATACGCTTTCCCGGGTTCTGGAAGCCAACCCATATATTTTTGACCTCTACCCCGCCCCGCCGCTCAGCACACCTGGTGTAGTGATACAAACTGGCGCGCTGCCCAATTTCACCATCAATATCGACCTGTATGCTCCAGGTGCAGCCCAGCCTGTGCATTATTCGAAAAGCTATGTTGGGCTACCTGCCGACCCGCTAGTGACGATTCCATTCGATCGGGGCCCGTCTCTTTCCAGCCGCATTTACATTGAAATCGAGGATAATATATCCGGTGAAATGTCCAAAATCCAGGTTCGTACCATCCAGTTCAAATAAATACGGAGAATGAGATGAAAGCCATTTTGTTTCACCAACATGGATCCAGCGAGGTGCTTGAGTACACGGATTTTCCAACTCCTGAGCCACAACCCGGTCAAATATTGGTGCGCTTGCGCGCAGCGGCCTTGAACCGGCTGGATATCTGGGTACGCAACGGCTGGCCGGGGATCAAGTTGGAATATCCTCATATCGCAGGAGCGGATGGATCCGGGGATATTGTTGGCCTGGGCGCGGATGTGGCCGGTTGGAAGATCGGAGACCGGGTAGTCATCAACGCCAACCTGGGCTGCGGCAAGTGTGATTTCTGCATGGCAGGCAGGGATAATCTGTGCCGCGAATGGAAACTGCTCGGAGAAAACGTGCGCGGCACCTACTGTGAATACATTTGCCTGCCTGCCCGGCAGTTTTTCAAGCTGCCGGATGAGTTCGACTTCCATACCGCGGCCGCGGCCAGCCTGGTATATCATACGGCCTGGCATTCCTTGATCGTGCGTGGGGGCCTGAAATCCAATGAAACGGTGCTGGTCGTGGGGGCAACCGGCGGAGTGAACACAGCCAGCATTGTCATCGCCAAATACATTGGCGCAACAGTGATTGTGGTTGGGGCGGGCAAAGAAAAACTTGCCCTGGCCGAAAGCCTGGGCGCGGATATATTGATTGACCGGAATCAGGAACCTGACTGGTCAAAGTCAGTTTTTCTGGCAACTGGCAAAAAAGGCGCTGATATCGTGGTTGACAATGTCGGCACAACTTACCCCCTTTCGTTTCGCGCAGCGGGCAAAGGCGGTAGAATCTTGACTGTTGGAAACACTGGCGGGCCCAAGTTTGAGATCGATAATCGCTTTATGTTCAGCAAACACTTGAGCCTGCTCGGCTCCTCGATGGGAACTCTGCAAGATTTTGAAAACGTAATGACGCTGGTCACCAGCGGGAAGTTAAAAGTGGCGCTCGACAAATCCTTCCCGCTCAAAGAAGCGAAAACTGCCCAGGAACGTCTGGAAAGCGGTTCCCACCTTGGCAAAATAACCCTGGAGATTTAGGTTGAGTTTTCTTAAAAAATTTCATTGGTTTGAAATAACGCTCATCGCGGTGGTGATGGGCGTTCATCTCTATGCGGCTTTTTCTGCGCCGCATAATTTCACAACACACTGGTTCACCCGCGATGATGCTTATTATTATTTCAAGGTCGCCCAGAATATCGGGGAAGGTCACGGCTCAACCTTCGACGGCATCAACTTGACCAATGGTTATCACCCGCTCTGGATGCTGGTGTGCATTCCGATTTTCACCCTGGCGCGTTTTGATCTGATCCTCCCGCTCCGGGTTTTGTTAATTGTCATGGCTGCGCTCAGCGCAACCACATCCATCCTGCTCTTCAGGTTGTTGAAAACCCAGGTCGGCCAACCGGCGGCCATGCTGGCGGCTTCTTTCTGGGCATTCAGCCTGGATGTTCACTCAGTGATTACCCAGCAGGGCATGGAAACCGGGATTGTTGCGCTCTCGATTGTGACCTTCTTGTATGTCCTGCAACGCATGGAGTCGAAGCAGCGGCTCACAACCCGCGATCTGCTGATCCTGGGACTGGCAGCCCTGTTTGTCCTGTTCAGTCGCCTGGACGGCATCTACCTGGTGATGATTGCCGGAGTATGGTTGGTCTTCCGGCACACGGCTATGCGCTACATGCTGCCGCTGGATTTAATGGCAACCTTTTCCGTGATCGCACTGGCTTTCATCCAGCGTGCCACCCTTAAAATATACATGCTGGCGTATGATAGTTCAGCCATCGCCATGGCTATACTGACCTTCATCATCCAGACCCTGATTTTTTATTTCATCGGTCTATACGAACGGCCTGGTAACCTGCGTGGGCTACGAATACTGGTCTTATCCTTGATCGGTGTCACCCTCAGCGCTCTAATCTCTGGCGTTGCGATGCTGGTACTGGCGGCTCTGACCACCTTCGATCTGCCAAAAACGGTGCCGCTCTTTTACTGGGCAGGCATGTTGGCAATGACCATCTTGATCCGCTTTGGGTTGAAGATCACCTCACCCTGGCATGGCGACCAATCCCAACACCCAATCCTCTTTCACTCCTTTTCTACCATTAAAACCCATCTTCTCTCAGCGCTCAAACCGTTGAGGGCATGGGTACACATGGCAATACCATATTTCAGCCTGACAGCCGTTGGACTGATGATCTATATGGGCATGAACTTGCTTTTTTTTGGTACACCCATGCCAGTCAGCGGCCAGATCAAACACTGGTGGGGCTCGATGCCAAAAGATGTGTATGGTGGACCCTCAAAAACGGTATTAGATGTGTTTGGAATCGATCCAACCTACAGCGGCGCCTGGAGCCTTTTCACCGATCAAGTGGTCAATTGGGCCAATAAACTGGCTAAAACCGGCTGGGATTTTGATACAACCTATTGGCTTATTATCGCAAGCCTGACAGCGGTCTGGTTCTGTCTTTTCATGGCGAACCGCAAAAGAAGTTTGAAGCGCCTGTTTTTGATCGGGTTGGTACCGCTTGCGATCAGCGCCGAGCTGCATGTATTCTTTTATGGTGCGGTGGCTTATGCATCCAAACATGAATGGTATTGGGTCATGCAAATGCTAACCGTGGTCTTGCTTGGTGCCATAACCCTGTCCGCCGTGTTTGATTTGCTACCTCGTAGAAAATTTTGGCAGTTCTTGCGCTATGGGCTGGTTGGCCTGGCAGGCCTGTACCTGGCATACACCTTCTCATCTGAATTGATCAGCCGAATGCCTTATCAGGACAGCTTGGCGGGGCAGCCTTACATCGATATTGTGCCGATCCTGGAAAACAACACTGAACCCGGCGCCATGATCGGGATGACCGGCGGCGGCAACACTGGCTACTTCATCCACGACCGCACAATCGTCAATATGGATGGCCTGATCAATTCCTATGCATACTTTAAAGCCTTGCAAACCAACCAGGGCGGAAAATACCTGGCTGCCCGTGGCATGGATTATGTTTTCTCCAACCGTGATATTATTTTAGGCAGCATGCCTTATCGTAATCAGTTCAGCGCAAACGAACTGGTTAGTGTGGCAAACGCCCCGGTTTACGGAGCCAAAGAATTGATGCGTTACATCCCGGTGAAATGATGATTTGTTTACTTACCTTATATGATGAATAAGCGGCCAACTCGCGACGTTAACGTAACTATCCTGATTGTGTTCGTGTTATGCTTCACGTTCTGGTATGGATTGCGCATCTACAGCTCTCTTGTAAACTGGCAAATCTTGCTTGAATTTGGGGCAAATCCAGTTTATATTCTGGCAACGGGCCTGTTATGGTTTCTAACCGGTCTGGGCTTGCTAATTCTGCTCTGGAAAAAACATGTGCGAACAATCCGTGCCGGACTCTTGGCGGCAGTGTTATATATTTCGTGGTATTGGCTCGACCGGCTTATTATCCAGGTTTCCCCGGAGCCGAATGTTCTTTTCAGTGCTGTCTTTTCATCTGTTTTATTAGTAATTTATAGTTTCATCCTGATTACATCCGCTTCATAGGCCTCTATATTTAAGGAGTGACGATGAAAGAGAAAACAAGCCTCGAAAATTTACGTGATCACAAGAAAAAAGCCCACCTGGGCGGCGGGCAGGATCGCATCGATGCCCAGCACAAGCGCGGGAAATTAACAGCCCGGGAACGCCTCGACCTTTTATTGGACAAGGGGTCTTTCCGGGAAATTGATTCATTGGTAATCCATCGCACAACTGACTTTGAGCTCGATAAGCAGCATTACCCCAGTGACAGCGTTGTGACAGGCTGGGGCACGATTGATGGCCGCCTGGTTTACGTTTTTTCGCAAGATTTCACCGTCTTTGGTGGCTCACTTGGTGAGGTCCATGCCGAAAAAATTGTCAAAATCATGGATATGGCCATGAAAAACGGCGCACCGGTCATCGGGCTCAACGATTCGGGCGGGGCTCGCATCCAGGAAGGCGTAGTATCACTGGCAGGCTACTCCGATATTTTTTTGCGCAACACCCTCGCCAGCGGTGTTATTCCGCAAATCTCAGCCATTATGGGGCCTTGCGCGGGCGGCGCGGTTTACTCACCAGCCCTGACCGATTTTATCTTCATGGTACGCAATTCTTCCTATATGTTTGTAACCGGGCCAGATGTGGTCAAATCCGTCACCCATGAAGAGGTATCTTTCGAGGATTTAGGCGGCGCCAGCGTACACTCAGAGAAATCCGGCGTGTGCCAGGTGGCAGCCGATAGCGAAGCGGATACTCTATATCTGATCCGAAAGCTATTGGGCTATTTACCCCAGAACAACATGGAAGATCCGCCGTTTATCAACACTAATGATGATTCACTGAGAGCAGATGAAGCCCTCGATAAAATCATCCCGGATGACCCCGGCAAACCTTACGACATCAAGGAAGTACTCGGCATGGTGATTGATAACGGCCAGTTTTTTGAAATCCATGAGAATTTCGCGATGAATGTCGTAGTGGGTTTCGCCAGGTTGGGCGGACATTCAGTTGGCATCGTAGCAAACCAACCGGCAGTTCTGGCTGGTGTGCTGGATATCGACGCCAGCGAAAAAGCGGCCCGCTTTGTGCGCTTTTGCGATTCCTTCAACGTGCCGATCATCACCTTTGAAGATGTGCCTGGCTTTCTACCTGGCACCAATCAGGAACACCACGGCATCATCCGCTCGGGCGCCAAGCTGCTGTACGCATATTGCGAAGCCACTGTGCCAAAAGTAACCGTAATTACACGCAAAGCCTACGGCGGAGCGTACTGCGTGATGTCGTCCAAGCATATCCGCGGTGATGTAAACCTGGCCTGGCCAACCGCCGAAATCGCGGTCATGGGCCCGGAGGGAGCCGTCAGCGTGGTGTTCCGCAAGGAATTGGAGAAAGCCGCGGACCCAGTCGCACGGAAAGCTGAACTGGTGGCAGAGTATCGCAAAAAGTTCGCCAACCCGTTCGTTGCCGCCCAACGCGGTTACGTGGATGATGTTATCGAGCCGCGCGAAACCCGCGCTCGCCTGATCAACGCCCTGGAAATGCTGCAAAATAAACG
>Ga0118677_10015905_pt1 | contig 10387 bp, 9 predicted proteins | sample AliMusrvi5mmetaG_FD_86154 | JGI IMG/M metagenome (GOLD analysis project Ga0118677, IMG submission 86154)
GGCTTGAACGATCCCGGAAACCATCAACACCTGAAGCGAGGTGAGGACGGGGAAGTCCGCCAGAGGGATCGGCTGCGCACCGATGGCCGTGCAGACCGCCGTGGCCGAGCGGGTGAGCATGGCGGCGATTTCGATCTGGGCGGACTTCTCGCCGCTCACCCGGGCGAACTCCAGCCGGGCCTCGAGGGGAAGTTCCCGGGCGATGGCTGCCAAAACGGTTTCGCGCGCGGTTTCCCCAAAAACCACGGAAAGGCACGGGTGCCGCCGCAAGGGTTCCTCCGGGGCTTTTTCCCCGGCGTAAAGAAAGAGATCCGGCGGCGCGCTGGCGAGGGCTTCAGCCACCGCCTCCTCGGTTTCCGCCACGGCGAATTCCAAGGTCCCCCGGTGGCGGTAGAAGCGCCACGGACCGACCCCGGGTTCCGTTGTGCCCTGGTCCATTTGGAAAAGCGCCCGGAGCCAAGATTCCGCTGTGGCGGGGGGCGCGCCGATGACCAGCAAGCGGGCGGCGCGCCGGTGCAAAAATAGCTCCTGAAGCGGACGCCACTCGCGTTCCACCGGTTTGCGGATGGGGCCGGGAAGACGGGCGAGCAGCTTCTCGAAACCGCTGGCGATCTGCGTCAAGGTCTTCATTCCAGCACCGCCAGGATTTGTTCCGCATGCGTCTCCGGCTTCACTTTGCGGAAAAGGGCGCGCAAGGTGCCGTCGGCGGCGAGGACAAAGGTGGTGCGCTCCACGCCCATCGCTTTTTTGCCGTAGCGCGTTTTTTCGACCCAAACGCCGTAGGCTTGGCAGATCGCCTTGGACTCGTCACTCACGAGCGGGAAGGGGAGTTGGTATTTGTCGATGAACTTGCGGTGCCGTTGGGCGGAATCCGGGCTGACGCCCAGCACCACCGCCCGTTGGGAAAACTGGTTCCAGGCATCCCTCAGCCCGCACGCCTGCCGGGTGCAGCCCGGCGTATCGTCCCGGGGGTAAAAATAGAGCACCACCAGTTGTCCTGCGAACTCACGGAGGGAAATCGGCGCCCCGAGGCCGTAGCACCCCCCCACGGCGGTGGCGGTGAATTGCGGGGCCGGGGCGCCAAGCTTCAAAACACGTTCCATGCAGACAAAATATCACCCTTTTCTCAGCTTTGCACGGCACAATGGCAGTGGAGGGCGCGAAAGGTCCTCATTTTGCGGTTTCGCGGGTTTTTGCGGTCGAATTTCCTCTCTGGCACGAAAGCTTCTTCTGAAAAGTCCGTGAGACTGCTTATAGCCGACGATGATCGCGAATTGGCCTGTGCCATGGCCTCCTTCCTCCGTCACAGCACCGAGACGGTGGTATCCACGGTGACCACCGGCGGGTTGGACGTGCTGCGGAATATCGACCGCTTCGAGCCCGATGTGATCATCATGGATATTATGATGCCCCGGCTCAACGGCCTCACGGTTTGCCGCCAGATTCTTTCCCGCCGTCCGCAAGCCCATATCATCCTGCTCTCGGGAATCCTCCACGCCCAACACCCCGTCGTCACCCAATCCGGAGCCAATGGATTTTTGCCCAAACCGGTGCGGCTTGCCGAGTTGCAACGCATGATCCAGGAGGTTGCCGGGCACCACGCTGCAGCGTAAGAAGAGCGTCCAGACGGGGCTCACCGAGGACTTCCATCGAAAGAGGAAGCTCATCGTCGTTTCCCGGCGCGAGGCCCGTGTGGAGGACGTGCCCGGGTTCCCACGCGCCAAGCATCAAGGAGGGCTTAGTGGGGAACACGACCCGCGCTTTTCCAAGGTGGCCCCGAAATCAAAACGGCGGGTGCTTCCGAGGTCTTGTTGTTTGATCCGGGCTTGCAACTCCGCAATGGCCTTGCGCGCCATTTCCAGGGCGGAAATCGAGACTGTGTCGAGCGGCGGGTGAAGCAGGGGGCTGAAGGGGGCGTCGCCAAAGGCAATCACGCTCAGATCCTGAGGCACCTTGACGCCGCGCTCTTGCGCCCGGTGCAGAACGCCCGCCGCCACCAAGGGAGAAAAGCAATAGATGGCAGTGGGCTGCTGTGGACGGTCGAGCAGAAGGTCGATGGAGGTGACGCCGTGCTCAAAGGTGGCCTCCCCGTAGATGACGTTTTGGGCTTCGATGGGGATATTGACGGCGTCATACGCCGCCCGGACCCCGAAGTTGAGATCAATGACTTTCGGCACGGTGGAACCAAAGGGGCCGGAGAGGATGGCGATCTGCTTGTGCCCAAGGGCTATCAAGGCGTTGATGGCCTCGCGCGAGGCGCGTGCATACTCCGGGACAATGCTGGTGACGCCGGAGACCCCCGCCTCCTGCCCGATGTGCACCACCGGATATTCGTGCGCCAAAATGGCTGAAAAGAGCGAGGCGTTGGGCTCGCCCAGCGTCATGAATTTGGAGGCGACGCCGGTGCTGACGGGCGCGGGCAGCGCCTTTGGGTTGGCCGAATAATCGGCCGCGGGATCATACCAGGCCAGGGAAAGATGGTGCGCGGGCGTCTCGCTCAACAACGCCTTGGCAAGCAGATCCGCAAACGGGTCTTCGAGCCCGTTGCTTTTTGAAATCAGAAGGGCGAAATCCCCCATCTCGGGATACATCCGCACGACGGCCCGCAAGTCATTGGGGATGTAGCCCATTTCCCGGCAAACCCGGAAGACGCGCTCGCGGGTCTTGGCGCTCACGCGGATTCCGTAGTCCCTGTCATTCAGCAGCGAGGAAATGGCTCCCTGCGACACCCCGGCAGCCTTGGCGATGGTGGCCATGGTGATCTGCTTTGCCTCGTGGCGGGTGCTTCCCCCCGCCACATCGCCACCGGGCGTTTCCAGGTTCTCAAGATTCATGACGAGATAAGTATCTGCTTGCGCAAAGCGCGCAAAGAAAAAACGACTCGTTTCCTCGATGTCGGCGCTTCCCTCCGGCGCTTCCGTTGCGACCACTGATTCGTATGGAGAAGGGAAAATGCGTTTATCCCTTCCGGGGGCGTTCCGCACCGAGGAGCGCGCTACGCGGGCGGCCCGGCGGGTTTCCGCAGGAGCTTGTAAATCCAAAGCAGGATCACCGCCCCGATGACCGAGGCGAGGAATCCGGCGGGCTGGCCCTCCCGGTACCAGCCAAGCATGCGCCCCATCCATGAGGCAAAGATGCCGCCGCCAATGCCCAGCAACGCCGTGGGAATGCAACCGGCGGGGCCGGTGCCGTGCATGAAAAGTTTCGCGATAAATCCCACCACCAACCCGATAATAGCCGCCCATAGGATGCTCATGCCCCTTAATTCGAGGGAAAGAGGGCCGACGCGTGGGTCGGGGGTGTCCGCCCTTTTTTGCCTCGCCCGCCCCCGCTTTTTCCACAAGCTCCAACCCCGAATTAGCTTTTTCGTGCCCGAATCCTTCAGCGGATGCCTCGAATCCGTAAAAAAGGAATTTCGGGGTTGAACTTTCCACCCCGCTTTTTCATGTTGGTGGGACATATGAAAGCCAAAGTCACCGTCATGCCCAAAAAGAGTGTTCTTGATCCGCAGGGAGTGGCGGTGCGGGACGCCATCGCCCACCACGGTTTTCCCCAGGTCAGCTCCGTCCGCATCGGCAAGGTGATGGAGATCGAGATTGAAGACGCGGGTCCCGATGCCGAAGCGCGCCTGCACGAAATTTGTGGAGACCTGCTCTCCAACCCCGTCATCGAAGACTACGTCCTGCAAATCGAAGGGTAGGAGGCGACAAATGAGTCCCATGGGACAAATGGTTTGGCCTCATCCTTCGATCCCCCATTCTTTCTCGAAAATTCCTTTTCCGTGGTATTGTTGCTCCTTTTTTACAGAAATTCATGAAAGCCGCCGTCATTCGCTTCCCCGGGTCCAATTGCGACCAGGATTGTCACTACGCGTTGCAGCACGTCTTCGGGGTTCCGACCGATTTCGTGTGGCACAAAGATTCCTCGCTCAAAGGCTACGACCTCGTTGTGCTGCCCGGCGGGTTCTCCTACGGCGACTACCTCCGCTGCGGGGCCATCGCGCGGTTCTCGCCGATCATGAAAGCGGTGACGGACTACGCCGACGCAGGCGGCATCCTCATCGGCATCTGCAACGGGTTCCAGGTGCTCACCGAATCCCGCCTGCTGCCGGGCGCGCTGGTGCGCAACCGCTCGCTCCATTTCATTTGCGAACACCGTTTCCTGCGCGTGGAAGCCACGGACAATCCGTTCCTGAGCCTCGCGAAGCCCGGCCAGGTGCTCAACATCCCCATCGCCCACGGCGAGGGCAATTACACCGCCGACGAGGCGACGCTGGCCGAGCTCAATGCGAACCGCCAGGTGCTCGTGCGCTATTGCGATGCAAGCGGCGCGGTTTCCGACGCGACCAACCCGAACGGCTCACTCCAGAACATCGCGGGCATCTGCAACGCCAAGCGCAACGTCTTCGGCCTGATGCCCCACCCCGAGCGGGCGTGCGAATCCCGGCTTTTGAGCGAAGACGGCAACCTCATTTTCCAATCCATCCTTAACCACCTGGGCGTTCGCGCCGTCGCCTAAGAGTTTGTCCGCAGATTTCGCAGATTCCCGCAGATTATAAGAAAAGGATAAAGTCCGTTTGTTTTATGCAAAGACCCTCGTTTTCCCATCTCACCTTGATTTGCTCATTCCCAAAATCTGCGTTCATCTGCGAAATCTGCGGATAAATACCTCCTTACCATCCTCGTGAACACCACCGCCGTCCATCTTCCGCAAGAACCCGAAATCACCCCCGCAGTGATCGCCAAGCACGGCATCACCCCGGACGAATACGAGCGCATCCAGGGCATCCTGGGCCGCAAACCGAACTTCACCGAGCTGGGTATCTTCTCGGTGATGTGGAGCGAGCACTGCTCGTATAAGAACTCCAAGCCGGAGTTGCGCAAATTCCCCACCACCGGGCCGACCGTGCTGGTAAAGGCGGGCGAGGAAAACGCCGGAGTCATCGACGTGGGCGACGGCTGGGGCATCGCCTTCAAGATGGAGAGCCACAACCACCCGAGCGCCATCGAGCCCTTCCAAGGCGCGGCCACCGGCGTGGGCGGCATCATTCGCGACATCTTTACCATGGGCGCGCGCCCGGTGTTCAACCTGAACTCCCTGCGCTTCGGCCCGATCTCCGGGGACAGCCCGAACGTCAAGACCAACCGCCGCCTCTTCTCGGGCGTCGTGGCGGGCATCGCGCACTACGGCAACTGCATCGGCCTGCCGACCATCGGCGGCGAGGTCTATTTCGACGAAAGCTACGAGGGGAACCCGCTCGTGAACGTCTTCTGCCTGGGCGTGCTCAAGCACGAGGAGATCGCCCGCGGCGCGGCCAAGGGCATCGGCAACCCGGTGTTCTACGTCGGCGCGGAGACCGGCCGTGACGGCCTTGCGGGCGCGGCGTTCGCCTCCCGTGAATTGACGGAGGAATCCAAGCAGGACCGGCCCGCCGTGCAGGTGGGGGATCCGTTCAAGGAAAAACTCCTGCTCGAAGCGTGCCTCGAACTGCTCACCACGGACGCCGTGGCCGGCATCCAGGACATGGGCGCGGCGGGGTTGACCTGCTCGACGTGCGAAACCGCCAGCCGCGGCGGCACGGGCGTGGAGATCGACCTGGAAAAAGTGCCCAAGCGCGAAGTCGGCATGACCCCTTACGAGATCATGCTCAGCGAGTCCCAGGAGCGCATGCTTATCATCGTCGAGAAAGGCAAGGAGCACGTCGTCAAAGAGATCTTTGAGAAATGGGACCTTCCCTACGCGGAAGTGGGCGTCGTGAAAGACGACGGCATGATGCGCGTGAAAGTGGGCGACGTGACCGTGGCGGAAATCCCCGCGCGCCAACTCGCCGACGAAGCCCCCATTTACAACCGCGAAGTGAGCCCCAAACCGGCTCCCGCTCCGCTGGCCGAAATCCCCAAGACAGACATCTCCACGGCGCTGCCGAAGCTGCTCGCCGATCCCTCCATCGCCTCCAAGGTCTGGGTTTACCGCCAATACGACCACATGGTGCGCGACGGCACAATGGTGCTGCCCGGTTCGGATTCCGCGGTGTTCATCGTGCGCGAGGCGAACAAAATCCTCGCCTCCACGAGCGACTGCAACGCCATCTACTGCGCGCTCGATCCCCGGGAAGGCGCACGTGCCGCAGTGGCCGAAGCCGCCCGCAATCTCGCCTGCTCGGGCGCGGTTCCGCTGGCCGTCACCGACAACCTCAATTTTGGCAACCCGCACAAGCCGGAAAACTTCTGGCAACTGCGCGAGTGCGTGGAAGGGCTCGCCGAAGGGTGCCGCGCGTTTGACACGCCGGTGACCGGCGGCAACGTGAGCCTCTACAACGAGAACCCCGCCGGAGCCATCGACCCGACGCCCACCGTCGGCATGGTCGGCATCATCGAAAACGAGGCGCACGTCACGACCAGCTTCTTCAAGGACGCCGGGGACGCCGTTTTGCTCCTGGGCGAAACCGGTGACGAAATGGGCGGTTCGCATTATTTGAAAGTGCTCTTCGGACGCAAAGAAGGCGTACCACCGCGTGTGGATTTCACGAAAGAACGCGCGTTGCACGACACCTTGCGCGCGCTCATCGCCAAGGGCTTTGTCAAGAGCGCCCACGACTGCGCGGAAGGCGGCCTGGCCGTGACGCTGGCAGAAAGCTGCATCTGCGGCAAAGCGGCCATTGGCGCAATGATCGACCTTGGCAAACAAGAGAATGGCCGCCCCGAAGTGACCCTCTTCAACGAATCACAAGGGCGGGTCGTCATCAGCGCGGCTCCCGAAAACGTGGATGCTGTCTGCACGTTTGCCAAAGAGAACGGCGTTCCGGCCTACCTCATCGGCAGCGTTGGGGGCAGTGACCTGACCATCCAAGCTGAAGGCGAGGAATTTCGCTGGCTGGTGGCGGACCTGGGCGACACATGGTATGGTTCCATTTCCTCCCTCATGTCGGAAGCCTAGTCGGAACAATTTTACCATGTCCCAACAACCCAACCGGCCCGCCCACGAATGCGGAGTCTTTGCGGTCTTCGGTCATCCGAACGCCGCCGTGTTAACCTACTACGGGCTCTTTGCCCTCCAGCACCGCGGCCAGGAGAGCGCGGGGATCGTCACCGCCAGCGGCCCCAACACCCCTTTCGTGACGCACAAAGGCATGGGACTGGTCTCGCAGGTGTTCAATCCCGCTGATCTCGAGCGCCTCAAGGGAAATCGCTCCATCGGCCACGTCCGCTACTCCACCACTGGATCGAGCAATCTAAAGAATGCCCAGCCGCTGGTGGTCGATTGCGCCCGTGGGCAGCTCGCCATCGGCCACAACGGGAACCTCGTCAACGCCGCCATCCTGCGCGACGAACTCGAGCAAGCCGGGTCCATTTTCCAGACCACGGTGGACAGCGAGATCATCGTGCATCTGCTCGCCCAGCCCAGTTCCAACGGCGGCGTCCTCGCCGCATTGCGCCGCGTTCACGGGGCGTTCTCGCTTGTCATGATGGGCGAGCGCGAAATCATCGGCGTGCGCGATCCCCTCGGGTTCCGTCCGCTCGTCCTTGGCAAGCTCGACGGCGCTTACATCCTGGCTTCTGAAACGTGCGCGTTTGACCTGATCCACGCGGAATTCATCCGCGAGATCGAACCGGGCGAAGTCGTCATCATCGACGACACCGGCGTCCGTTCCGAGTGGCCCTTCGAGGCGGCCAAGCGCGCCTTCTGCATGTTCGAATACGTCTATTTCGCGCGGCCGGACAGCATCGTGGACAACATCAACGTCGCCAAGGTGCGCACCGCCATGGGCCGCGAACTGGCCCGGTTGCATCCCGCGGAAGCCGATCTCGTCGTCCCGGTGCCGGATTCCGGCAACTACGCCGCGCTCGGGTTCGCCCAGGAACTCAACATCCCCTACGAGCACGCCTTCGTGCGCAACCACTACATCGGGCGCACCTTCCTGCAACCCACCCAGATCATTCGCGACTTCAACGTCCGCGTGAAATTGAACCTCATCAAGGAAGCCGTGCAGGGCAAGCGCGTCGTGGTGGTGGACGACTCCATCGTGCGCGGCACCACAGCCCAGGCGCGCGTCATCAACCTGCGCGAAGCCGGAGCTGCCGAGGTCCACATGCGCATTTCCTGCCCGCCGCACCGTCACGCGTGCCATTACGGCATCGACTTCCCTGATCCCGCCAACCTGCTGGCCAATCAGTGCTCCATGGACGAAATCTGCAAATACCTCCGCGCGGACAGCATCGGCTACCTGGACATCCCCGGCATGGTGCGGGCGACGGAGAAGACCTTTGACCGCTTCTGCCTGGCCTGCTTCAACGGCGAATATCCCGTGCCGGTCGATCCCAAGCTCGACAAATTCATCATGGAACGCCGCCAGAGCCGCACCAACCAGCTCATCCAACCCCACCCGCAACCGGAGCTTTTCCCGCTTTAAGAAAAAAATCTGGAACTCACGGAAATCAGGAAAAAAACAGCAGAGCCTCCGCAGATTACGCAGATGAACGCAGATTTAAGATGATTTGAAAGTGGGTTTTTGCTGCAATTTGCATATCCAACAAAGAAAGACAAACGATAGTCCCGATCATTTTCTGTTCTCTTCTCATTCAAAATAATCAGCGAAAATCTGCGTAATCTGCGGATAAAATCTCTTCATTTCTCCTATGGCAACCAAGCCCAAAGCATCCCAGAAACCCGCAACGCCGTCCAAAAAAGCCTACGCCCAGGCAGGCGTGGACGTGGACCTCGGCAACGCCGTTAAAAGCCGCATTCAAAGCATGGTGAAGGTCACCCACGGCCCGGAAGTGCTCGGCAAAATCGGCGGTTTCGGCGGCCTCTTCAGCGCCAATTTCAAGGAAATGAAAGACCCGGTGCTCGTCTCCAGCGTGGACGGGGTGGGCACGAAATTGAAGCTCGCGTTTGCCACCGGTCGCCACGACACCGTCGGCCAGGACTTGGTCAACCATTGCATCGACGACATCGCCGTGCTCGGCGCGCGCCCGCTGTTCTTCCTGGACTACATCGGCGCGGAAAAGCTCGAACCCGCCGTGTTTGAAGACCTCCTCTCCGGCTTCGCCAAGGCGTGCAAGGCGGGCGGCTGCGCCCTCATCGGCGGCGAGACCGCCCAGATGCCCGGCATGTATCATCCCGGCGAATACGACCTTGCCGGCACCATCGTCGGCGTGGTGGACCGCAAGAAGATGATCGATGGCAGCCGCATCAAACCCGGCGACGTCATCATCGGCCTCCCCTCCAACGGCCTCCATACCAACGGCTATTCGCTCGCCCGCAAGGTACTCTTCGAGACGATGGACCTGAAGCTCGATGCCAGGCTCCCCGGCGTCGTCAAGCCGATCGGCGAAGAACTGCTGCGCGTCCATCGCAACTACCAACCGCTCCTGGCCACCCTGCCCGAGAAGCTCGTCAAGGGGATCGCCCACATCACCGGCGGCGGATTGGTGGACAATTTTCCGCGCGTGCTGCCGGAGAACTGCGACGCGCTCATCGAGACCAAGCGCTGGAAGGTTCCCGCCCTGTTCCAGATCATCCAGGAAAACGGCAAGGTTGATCCCGCTGAGATGTACCAGGTCTTCAACATGGGCATCGGCATGACGCTCGTCGTCTCCGAAGCCGACGCGCAGGAAACCATCCTGCTCACCCGCGGACGGCCCATCGGCCGGATCGTTAAAGGGAGCAAGAAAGTGCAGTTGGTCTAATACCAACTCTTTGAAACAACCGGACTCTTGTAGCGCCAAAGCGCGACCGCATAACAGCCTTGGGCAACGCCAAGGAATCGGCGACCGTTGGCGCAAGGCCTGCAAGCCCGAAGCAAGAAAACTCAGCAAGAATGCGCCGGGCCTACAGCCCTTTTCCGTTCCACAATTCCTACCCAGCCCGTTGGGCTGGGTTGTTATGCGCGCCGTTGGCGCGGAAACAGGCACCCCAATAGTCCACTTGTTTTCAAGAGTCGGTATTACGAGGTACTGGAAAACCATGCGCACGCATGAGCACGCATGAGTTTTTCACCGATTTGCCCGCTGGATGCTGGATTCGAGCCATTCCCAGCGGGTTTTAGAGAAATACCGGCGATAGGGGTCGAACCTACACGTCTTTAAAGGACAACGGATTTTGAGTCCGTCGCGTCTGCCAATTCCGCCACGCCGGCTTATTAGGAGCTCGTGAAAATAGAGGAGTGTTGCGCGGATTGCAAGCCCTTTGGCGGGCCCAAAATTTCGCGCAGCAAAACCGCAGCGCGCAGGGAGCCGGGGGTGCGCAGGAGGTCGCGCAGCGCCGCCTGCGGAGGGGCGGGGCACGGCTGTTGCGCTGCTGCCGGGGTGGGCGCGGCCTTCATGGCGGCGCTGACTTCCGTGGCCGCTGCCGCAACCGCCTGTTCGGGCTGGACGAAGGTCATCTG
>Ga0118677_10009218_pt1 | contig 10386 bp, 9 predicted proteins | sample AliMusrvi5mmetaG_FD_86154 | JGI IMG/M metagenome (GOLD analysis project Ga0118677, IMG submission 86154)
GTTCCGCGAAGTTGGCGTAGGCTATTGGACTAACACCGGCATGGTGCAGGCCGAAGGCGTGTATGTTCCTTGGAAGCCGCTCAATTTGCGGGCGACTTACTACCACATGAACTCGTACCATCCATTCGCCGGCAACCAACAGATATTTGGCTCAGGCACGTTGCGGGGCGATCAGATACAAGGGCGCGCCGAGTATATCGTGAACGAAAACTGGCGCGGGCACGTGCTCTACGAGCGCATGGCCCCGGGGAGTTTCTATCGCTACCGGTCGCCCGGACTGTTCTTCCGGTTGGAGATTACTTACACGTTCACTGACAAGATTGTGTTTTAGTCCCAGCTTCCAGGCCTGACCTACCGCCTGTGGGGCAGCCAATCCTGGCTGCCGCCGGCTTTTAGCCGGTGCGGAGGGCCAATCTATCACCCGACCATGACGCCTGAAAGGCGGCTGCGGGCAGGATTGCCCGCCCCACACGAAGCGCGGAGCGCGCAAATCAGTCTCATCCTGAAGGCGCGTTAGAATCAGAACTCAAAGCGGAAGCTGCCCTGCACCTGCCGCGGCTGGAAGCCGTAAGAGGTAAACGAATTCTGCAGCGTGACGATCCCGTTGCCGCCGGGAGTATTCAAGCCCTGGTTGTTTAGGACATTGAAGACATCCAGTGCAACCCGCAAATTCACGTGTCCGTTTTCGGTCAGCCTGAAAGTCTTGCGGATGGAGGCATCCTGATTCCAGTTGAAGGGTCCAAGCCGGTACTGGTTGCGGAAGGGATTCAACCCGGTGTCATAAGCCACCTGCTGATTGGTGCCGTTAGTGAGTTTGATGTAGACGTTGTTGGTGTCGTAGTCGCCGGTGGCCGCGCCCGGAGTTCCGTAGGGCACCAGCGGGATCGACGCAGGTTTGATGTTCGCCGGCAGCCCTTCGATTCCGTTGGGCATTCCGTTGGCGTTTTTGCTGTTGATGAGTTTGGGCGAAACATAGCCGTTCCAGTAATAGTAGCCCTGGTAACAACGGACATCCTGTGGCGTTCTGGCGCTGGCCGGAGTCTGGGTGCAATCAAGAATGGGATACTTGGTGCCGTAGACCTCGACCGGCGCACCAGTGAAGTTCCAGTTCGATGCATTCAGGGCGAACCAGGTGCTCACGATGGTTCCGCTGCCGGTCATGGTCCAGCCGCCCACCATGGCGTTCAGCCATTTTGGCGCATTCGGCAGGAAGGTCTGGCCCTTTCCGAACGGCATGTTGTAGATCCAGTTCCAGCGGAAGCGGTGCTTGGGAACACCGGTGTCGCGCTGATAGTTCAGGAAGCGGTTGAGCGCAACGGGATCGGTTGGAACTGTACCGGGAAGATACTGATCCGGCGTCGTGCCCGGACCGTCGCGGAATGTGTTCCCCGCCAACCGGAAGGCATTCATCAGAGTGTAGTAGAACTGGAACTGAAGGCCGCGCGAGAAACGCTTCTCAATTTCACCTACAAACATGTGCGAGTCATTAAAACCGGTCTTGCCGAGGAACTTGATGTCGGTATAAGCGCTCTGGTCGTAAGGGCGGCGGGCCACATTCGCATTGGTTCCGGTGGGAATGGGGGCGAGTGTGGAGATGTACCAAACGTAGTTAGTCGCCTGCGGATTGATGTTATTGACCTGGTCGAAATCCCAGCCGTGTTTTCCGTTGTACTTCAGGCGCAGCACCATGCTGTGGCCCAGTTCTTTCTCGATTTCTGCGTTCCATTGGTGAATCTTGGAACTCGGCATATTGCTTGGGAGCGCAAACACGGAGCTTCCGACGCCGATAGCGGCGGGATTGGTGATATCCACGGGATTGGTGCTGTTCAACCCGGCGACAATCGGAGAGGGATGCGTGAGCAGATAGCTGTTGTTCCCATCGGGACTGTAAGCGGAACTGTTGGGGTTGTATTGGAATGTCGCTTTGAAGGGTAACTCGGAGGCAAAATTGGAAACCAGCGTGCGGATGCTCATCGGCGAGACATACAACCCGTACCCGCCGCGCAGGACGAAACTCTTTCTGCCATCAAAGAAGTGATAGGCCGCGCCCATGCGGGGACCAAAGTCGTGCATGTTGCTGGGAAATAGATTATTGTTGTTGAGCCCGGCCTGTTGCGGAGTCTCGAATTTAACGTTGACCTTCTGGAAGTTAGTTACTACCTGCGCGGTGGTCGCGCCGTGATCGATGTAGTAACTCATGGGCTCGGGCAGCACGACGGCGTGGTTCTTGATGTCGAAGGCATTGAAGAGGTGAAATGAGTCGGTCCACGCGGGGTTCATATCCCATCGCAAACCGGGAGTGAGAGTGAGCCGGCCGTTGAAGCGCCAGTTGTCCTGGATATATAGCGCGTAAGTCTTCTGGTCGACCTTCATGATGCCGCGCTCCAGATAAACGCCGTACGTTGCGGCGGTGCCGAGGAAGAAGTTCGCTGCGTCGAAACCGGTATTGCCCACGGCGACCGGCGATCCGATAGAACCGCTGTTGGGGTTCTGGAGCGCCGTGGCGTTGCTGTTAAACGACGCGCTGCCGGAGATGGGATTCTCATCGGGCAGATAGCGCTGGACTTCATCGTGGAAGGTCCAACCAAATTGAATCGTATGATTGCGCTTGATCCACGAATAGTTCTGTTGCAGGTTCATGATGCCGCTCGACAAGTAGCGGCGGTTGTCGCCTTCGTAGTAATTGCTGAACCCACTTCCGACGTTGGTAAGGTCAGGCCAGCCGATTTGTTTGTCGGGATTTGGCAGCCCCATGACGGTGGACCAGTCCTGCTGAGCGCTCGGCGGCCCCGTCATGGTATTCGTGAGCAGCCAGGCTTTACTCAATTGCGTCTCGACAAAGAAACTGTCGGTGAACACGTGCGTCTCACTCAGCGCCCCGCCCCAGCCCTGTTGCGGCGTATAGGCAACGCCTGCCGCGCCATTGGTGGGCACTACGCTGATCGCTTTGCTGGTCGACAGGTACCAATAGAGCTGGTTGTTCCAATTGGCTTTGGCGAAAAAGTTGTCCTTCGCCGTGAGGCGATGATCCACGCGAATCACCATCGGATTATTGTTCTGGCTGGGGAGGCCGCTATTGCCGTAAGTATCCTGGCGGTTGGTCGCGATGTTCGGTTCGGTGTTATCGGTCGGTAGCGGAGTGATGTTGTAGATATACTTTGCCAGCGGGCTTTGGCGGCTCAGCGGGATCGTGTTGTTCGGAAACGGCGTGCGGACGGTGTACGACGTGGGGTTCGTGGTTTTGGTCAGGATCTGCCCGGATTGCGGATCGTAGATCGTGATGGGCAGCCCGGTGTTGGTCTCGAGCCCGGAAAAGTTGCCTTGCCGCTGGGCTACGGTCGGCACGGAAAACGAATACGTCAGGCCCTGGCGCATGGCAACCTGCTCGCGGGAAACGAAGAAGAAAGTCCGGTTACGGCCGTTGTAAGTCTTGCGTCCATTCAAACCGAAGGTCGGAAGAATCAAGGGGCCGCCGAACGATCCGCCGAATTCGTTGCGGATCAGTTTGGGCATGGGGAACGGCGCGCCGTTGGGATTGATATCCTGCCTGCGCCGGGCGACGCCGCAGCAGTTATTGCGCGAGGTCTCGTAGAGCGACGCAATGTAGCGATTGGTGCCCGAACGCGTACTCACGATAACAGACGCGGGCGTGGACGACCGGGCATTGCCGGTACTGGTTTCGATGCGAACTTCTCCGATCGATTCGAGCCCCTGCAATCCCGACGAGCCGCCGAACTCGCGGTTGTTGGCCGCGATGCCATCCTGCGAGTAAAGGGTTGAGTAAGTCATCATGCCGCCGGTGCGTGCGCCGTCGTTGACTCCGCCGCCATACTCGACGCCGGGTGTAACATCCATCAGAAGGGTATTGAGATCGCGTCCATTGATCGGCAGTTCCTTGATGCGCTGCTGATCGAGCGTGGTCGCATCGGTGGGCTCGGTGGTGGTAACAAGCGGAATCTCCTCGGTCACCTGCACCGTCTGGCTGACATCGCCCAGCGCCAGCACCGCGTTGACATCCACGGTGCTGCCGGTGGCCAGCGTGATTTCCTGTTCCCAGGCCTTCATCCCGGCGGATTCGCAGCGGACTTTGTATTTGCCAATCTGCACCGGCGGAAAAACGAAGAATCCATCTTGATTGGAAGCGGTGGCGGACTTGACGCCGGTTTCCAAGTGGGTAATCGATACCTTGACGCCGGGCACAACGGCACCGGTCGAATCCTTCACTGTGCCTTGGACGGTGGCGCCGCCGGAGTTCTGGCACCAGCAGGAAACGCTCGCCAGCAACATCAGAGAGAGTAAGCGGAAGAAGTGCGTATTCAACATGGATGACCTCAAAGTTCTAGTCAGATCGCAACGGTTGGCCAGCTTACGGCCCGGCCAATCGTTTGAAAGCACCTGTAGTTTATCACTTCAAGAGGTCCCGCAATGCCTGGTCAAGATCTTCATCCCTTGGCGACGATTGCGCGGTCCTCTGCCACAAAGCCGGACTCAATCGGCTCCTGTCACAGATCGAACGAGTCCCAGGAATGAACTCTCAGCAAGAGGCCAACGGGTAGTCGTGGCAGCAGATCGCGAGAGTTTGGCGATCGGGCCGGATCAACGGTGCGTCTGCCACCTGCTTGTTCAGTTTCCGATCACGCGGTTCTGTTCGAGCAGGTGTCCGGCATGCCGACCAGCTAGCCGAGTGGATCTGCAAGACTGGAAAACCAGAATCATGAGACGAAAACATTGCCTGGTTTTGGGGCAGACTTTCGGGACGACGCCGAAAGCAAACCCAGCGCCGCAACGGCCACCATCTCGCCTTTATTTTGGGACTGAGTTTGGGGACGCTGAGAGCCTTGATTTCATGGCTGTCAGGTTTTGTCCCGAAACCTACCCTTTGTGGGACACGGAAGTCTCAACCTCACCTCGTGTTTCAAAAGCAGGTGGGTTTGCTCCTCGCCATGTGGGCCTCCAGTCGGCACCGCAAGAGCAATGCAAAACACAGGTCAAAGGCCATGTACCTCACCTCCTCGCTGGCTCATGTATTCACCCCGGCTCTCTGGGTATATACTTGATTGTATATACCAGTGATGTTTGAATGGGATGAAAAGAAGAATCGAACGAATCTCGCCAAGCATGGCATCGGCTTCGATCTTGCCCGCGAAGCGTTTGACGATCCCTTTGCTATCACGACTCAAGATCGCGATGTGGATGGCGAGCAACGTTACCAGTTGATCGGCGCGATCTTTACTCGGATCATCCTGGTGGCATATGCGGTGAAGTCGGAACCTCAGACAGACGATGCGGGGGAAGATTCCATCGTACGAATAATATCCGCGAGAAAAGCGACCCCGGGAGAAAGGAAACGATATGAAGAGAATTCAGCCAACTAAGGAACAGTCAAGACAGCTCGCTGCCCTGGATGCGATCCCCGACGCCGACATTGATCTCAGCGATATTCCAGACCAAGCGGAGAAGTCCGGATGGGTCCGGGCCTCAATGTACAGGCCGCTTATGCGGGCGATTTCCATCCGCCTGCCTGAGCCCGACATTGCACTGGCGCAGGATCTGGCCGGCAGGAAAGGTCTTCCCTATCAGACCTACATTAAACAATTACTGCACGACGCGCTGATTCGGGAACGCGCCGCTCTGTAACCGTACTGTGCTAGGTGTGCAGGTTGTGAAACGCATTCAGGGAATTAAGCAATCGCCCAAAGCTGCAAAGAGTTGGCCTGCCGCCAATCACGCTGTCCAGAAACTTACCTTTTTCGGGACAGGCTGGAAGGATCACAACGCAAGTTGTTCTGGAGTGCTGAGGCGAGGGCGTGAATCTTTCCGCTTCGCGCTTGTACTTGCGATAAGTCATAGTTAAGTTGCAGGCGAAGCCAAAAGCCCGCTGTGCTGCCAATCGCTTTCTCAAGCCGAACCGCCATCTCTGCGGATACCGCGGCCTTGCGGTTGAGAACCCGCGACAGCGCCGCACGGGTCACACCAAGAGCCTTCGCGCCGTCCGTCACGTTAACGCCCAGTTCATCGAGGCAATCCCGGATTATGTCGCCGGGATGATTGGGGTTCTTCATTGGCATCGTTCTGCGCTCCTCTCGTTAGTGATAGTCCTCTAACTTCACGTCATACGCCGAGCCATTGTGAAAGCGGAAAGTAACCCGCCAATTGGCGTTGACCGTTACCGAATAGGTTCCCCGTCGATCACCGGTTAACGGGTGAATCCGAAACATGGGAAGGTCCATGTCTTCAGGGCTGTCCGCTGCTTCCAATGACGAAAGTATTTTTTGTGCCTTGTCCACCATGTCGGGCCTGATGCCGCTACGATCGTTCTTTTCATGCAACCGCCGCAAGCCTCTGTGCTTGATGGTTTCAATCACGCCCGTACCTCTTCACAGTGTATAGCGAAACGCTACGCTATACAACCAGGATGGTTTTGTCAAGCCCACGTATCGGGCGTGCTGAAACCCGAATCTCACCCTTGTGTGGAACTACCCATCATTTGCTGCGCTCTTCCTGGTGTAGATCGGCTGAGCACAAATCTCTACGGCCGCCAAAATACAAACAGCGCCCGCAGACTCGTGAAGAGTATTTCGATTTGAGGTTCACGTTTTAGAGGACATGGCCGGACAGATCTTCGCCACGAGATTCAGAAGGTCCTCGGAACGGATCGGTTTGCTGATGTAATCGTCCATGCCGGCGGCCAGACACCGTTCGCGATCTCCGGTCATGGCATGCGCCGTCATGGCGACGATCGGAATGTGCGTCTCACCGCCGCGCTCGTTACGGCGAATGGCCGCCGTCGCTTCGAAGCCGTCCATTCCAGGCATTTGCACGTCCATCAGTACCATATCGAAAGCGTGCGCGGCGAGCAACTGCAAGGCCTCTAAACCATTCCCGGCGACGCTGACGCGGTGGCCATGCTTCTCCAGGATGCGGCTTGCCACGCGCTGGTTGACGACGTTGTCCTCGGCAAGAAGAACGCTCAGCTTCCTTCCAACTGGAGCCCCTGCGGATTGACGGGTAGGTGCGCCGCTTCCGTTTCCGCCCGCTGGCGGGCCCGCAAGCGCGCGGACGATGGCCGTCCGCAGGTCCGCCCGGCGTACGGGTTTGGTGAGGAATTGAGCGATTCCGAGTTCGCGGCACCGGGCGCTGTCCGTCGTGTGCTCCGCGGATGTCAGCATCATGACAACCACCGTGGGCAAATCGGGCGCGCCCACGATTCGCCCAGCCAGTTCAAAGCCGTCCATCTCCGGCATGTGAACATCGGCTACGACCAGTGAAAACGCGTCGCCTTGCGCCGAGGCCGCGTGAAGGATCGATATCGCTTCAGCACCGCTTGATGCCGAGACCGGCCGCATCTCCCAGCGGCGCAACAGTTCCTCGAGGAGGCGGCGATTCGTCAGGTTGTCATCGACAATCAACACGTGCGTCCCGGCCAGGGATGCGTTCGTGGCCGAGAGCCGCTGGCACTCGCTGACGAAGCCAAATCGCGCGGTGAAGTGGAAGCTGGATCCACTTCCAGGTTGACTCTCGACCCAGATTTCGCCCCGCATCATTTCCACCAGCCTGGTACAGATGGTCAGCCCAAGGCCGGTTCCACCGTATCTGCGCGTCGTCGATCCGTCCGCCTGTGAGAAGGCGCCGAAGATCGATTTTTGCTTCTCCACTGGAATTCCGATGCCGGTGTCTCGAACTTCAAAGTGCAGGTGCAGATTGTCACGTTGACTGGACTGGACCCGGACGATCAACGCCACCTCACCTTCTTCGGTGAACTTGATCGCGTTGCCAACCAGGTTCAGGACGATCTGCCGGATGCGAACCGGATCGCCCTCGACCGAGTCCGGCACCTCCGGATGGACCTCAAGAATCAGCTCCAGCCCCTTGCCGTGAGCGCGCAAGGCTATCGTCCTCATCATCTCTTCGAGAGTATCGTGCAAATGGAACGGAACAGGATCCAGTTCGAGCTTGCCGGCCTCGATCTTGGAGAAATCCAGAATGTCGTTGATCACGGTGAGCAGGGAATCGGCCGAACTCTTGACGCTATCCAGGCACTCACGCTGGTCTGTAGAGAGGTCGGTGTCGAGCACCAGTTCGGTCATTCCCAGGACGCCATTCATGGGGGTCCGAATCTCATGGCTCATGTTGGCGAGGAACTCACTCTTGGCGCGGCTGCCGGCTTCGGCACGATCCCGGGCTTCGGCGAGTTCCGCGGTGCGGGCAGCGACCTCGAGTTCGAGGCGATCCTGCTGCCCCACCTGCTCAGCATCGCGGCGCTCGATCTCGGACAGCATCCCGTTAAACGTGTCGATGAACTGACCCAGGTCGTCTTCAGAGTGTTTGGGAACCCGGACAGAGTAGTCCTTCTGCCCGGATACCTCTTTCGCCACGCGTGCCAGTTGAGCAATGGGATTGGAGATGGCGCGTTGCAGCCGGAGCGACAATGTGAGGGACAACGCGGCGGCGGCGAACACGATCACGGCGATGATGATGGCAAAGCGATAGAACCTTGCGTGCAGCGCATCGAGGTCCGATTCGAGACAACTCGTCCCGATGACCTGGCGCTTGAGCGTAATCGCCTCACAGGCAAACAACCGGTCCTTCTCAAACCAGCTTCCGCCCGGCGGGTTCCGGGGAGCCATTCCAGAGCCCGGCGTAACACGATAAGTGGCGAACAACTGCCGGTCGGCCGAGAAAAGGAAGAGCACATCCTCGGCTGCCTTTGGGTCGCCAAATGCCAGCGCCGCCGAGCTGTTCGAGCCAACGATTTCCGCCAGCACTTCCAGATCGTTGCGCATGTCCGCGCGGGACACGATCTGGTCATACGTCAGAACCGCTCCGCCGGCCAGCAGCAGTGCGACGCTGACTGTGAGGGTGATGATCAGCCGCAGCTTGAGCTTGATGGAAAGGTTGCGATAATGAGTGGCCGCGCTCATACGTCAGTTCCCCACGATCTGAGCCATATTGAGAAGCTTGGGGCTGATCCGCAGCTTCTCCCGCTCAGCCGCCGCGAGATTTATCTGAATGCGAATTCTGCCGCCTTCCAGTTTGAAGTTGGCCACACCGCCTTCAGAGGTAAAACCATCGACCTCGCCGACGGTGAGGATGCCGCGGTTCTTGAGTTCCTTTAAAATTGCGCGGGGCGTTCTGCGCTCGGTCGCGGTGACGAACAGAATCTGGCAACCAGCCACCTGACGCAGATCGGAAATGTGGCGTATGAGGAATTTGCGGTCCTCAATCATCCGCCCATTCGCAGCCCGCTCCAACGCGCTAGAGAACGGACTCACACCGAGGACGCAACCGACGATGGGAGCGCCGGCACTCTTGAACGTATCCGGCGGCCATTCCACGAACTTCGCGAAGTTGTAGAGAAAAGCTGCTTTCATCTGGTACTCTTCCAGTGCTTCCGCAGGCAACGCCCAGGAAGAGGAGAAGGTAAACAGAAGGATCACGAGACCGAGAAGTTGAGAAGGAACTTTAGCCGCCGATGGACGCCGATGCACGCCGATAGAAACAAGGATGTTATCGGCGTGTATCGGCGTCCATCCGCGGCCAGATGTTTTTTCCTCGCAGCTTCTGCGCCTAGGCACCTTCGTCACGAATTACCCCGCTATTCCCTCCGAAGCGACAGTTCAACGCCAATGTAGATTGTCCGGCCGCGGTGGTAGAAGATGGAGTCCCCGGGCTGATCTTTCCAGTCAGGAAGCCAGACAGTCCGGTTGGTGAGGTTGTCGGCGTGCATAACGAGCGCTACCGATGTCCTCGGATTTGGCGGCAAGTGCCGCGACAGGTCATACCGTATGTTGGAATTCAGGAGGTCGTACGCCCTCGGCCTGGGGTTCAGAGCGCCGGAGTAGCCGTGTACAGGCCCTTGATGAACGTCAAACAGGCCGACGGAGAATTTGTGGGGCGAATCGTAACTTACGCCCGCCTTGGCGCCGTAGTTGGCGATGGGCGTCACGTTCCGATTACCAGCGTCGTCGGAATTGGCCTGATACAAGGCGGAGCCCATCAGAAAGAAGTTTCTGGCAAAGTAGTACTTCCCTTCCGCCTCGAAACCGTGAAATTTAGCTTGGCCAAGGTTTACGTATCTTCCGGCAGTATTGACGTCGGTAAGGATGATGTTATCGGTCTGCTTACTGTGAAAGAAGCCGACACCGGCCTGGAAACGACGCCCCTCGTAACTCACCCCCAGGTCAACCGTGGCAACCTTCTCAGGCGAGAGATTCAGGTTGCCTTTCAAACTGGGGCCGCCGACCCACGGCGGCGGCACATAGTTGAGAACTGTTTCGTTCAGGCTGGGCGCACGGAACGCCGCGCTGTAGAGCGCCTTCACACTGACGCGGGGAGCCGGATTCCAGATCACGCCGCCGCGGGGCACGACGTTGAGATCGATATTGC
>Ga0118677_10015906_pt1 | contig 10386 bp, 10 predicted proteins | sample AliMusrvi5mmetaG_FD_86154 | JGI IMG/M metagenome (GOLD analysis project Ga0118677, IMG submission 86154)
CTCTTGGCGCAGCCACTCCTGGCGCTCCCGGCAAACGGCGCCGTCACACCTCCATCGCTGCTCCCGGCCGGAGCGAAAGAACTCAGCACCACGATGCAGATCATCATCCTGATGACGCTGCTGACACTGCTGCCGGCCATCGTCATGTCGCTCACGCCGTTTCTGCGCATCTCCATCGTGCTGCACTTTCTGCGGCAGGCGCTAGGGACGCAGAGCGCGCCGTCGAATCAGGTGCTGGTGGGACTGGCTCTGTTCCTGACGATGGTGCTGATCGAGCCGCTGGGCCTGCAGATCTATCGGGAAGCGTGGGCGCCGATGGAGGCCGGCAGTATCAGCGCTCCGCAGGCATGGGAGATCGGGACCAAACCGCTGAAAGCGTATCTGGTGCATTTCGTGCGCGAAAAGGACGTGAAGCTCTTTCTCGATATCACGCACGCGCCGAAACCGCGAACGGCCGCGGACCTGGAACTGACGGTTCTCGCCCCCGCCTACATCCTCAGCGAGATGCGGGCAGGTTTCCAGATCGGCGCGGTGCTGTTTCTCCCGTTCCTGCTGATCGACATCATCGTTGCTTCGGTAACTCTGTCGATCGGCATGGTCCAATTGCCGCCTGTCATGGTGTCCGCGCCCTTCAAACTGCTGCTGTTCGTTCTGGTGGACGGCTGGAACCTGACCATCGGGTCTCTCATGAAAGGGTTTTACGCGTGACTCCCGAATTCGCCTCCCACGTGGTGGGACAGATGTTTATGACCGCCTTCTGGATCGCGGCGCCGCTGCTCGCCATCGGCTTCGTGACCGGAATCGTGATCAGCCTGGTTCAGATTGTCACGTCGATCCAGGACAGTGGCTTCAACGCGATCCCGCGCCTGCTTGCGTTCCTAGCGGGCTGCCTGATTCTGATGCCATGGATGGTCCACCGGAGCATGGCATACACCATCGACATTCTGGGAAACCTGAACCGCTATGCACGCTGACGAAGTCTTTACTTACGCCACGCTGTTCGGCTTCCTGTTCACCCTGGCTCGGGTGTCGTGCGTGATTGCGTTTCTGCCTCTGGCCGCATTCCGGGGCGCGTCGGATACGCCGAAGATCTTCCTCGCGCTGGGTTTCACCATGATCCTTTGGCCGGAGTGGAACGGCCCGGCAATCGCCCAACACAACCTTGCCGACGCCAGTATCGGCCGCATGGTGGCGGGGTTGGCGGGCGAGGCTGCGCTGGGCTTTGCGATCGGCCTGATCGTCGCGCTGGTGCTGGAAGTCTTCCAGATTGCCGCGCAGATGGTCAGCATCCAGGCGGGATTCGGTTTCGCGTCCACCGTGGATCCCGCCAGCGGAGCCGATTCCACGGTGCTGCTAACCCTGGCGCAAATCATGTCCGGCCTGCTCTTCTTTACCACCGGGGCGGATCGCCTGCTGGTGCGAGCGCTGGCGGACAGCCTCCGCCTGTGCCCGCCGGAAAGTTTCGCCATCCGGAAGAACTGGGCGAACGCCCTGATCCCTTTCAGCGCCACCCTTCTTGCGTCCGGATTGCGTCTGGCCGCGCCGGTGATCACACTGCTTCTGCTCACGGACCTCGCGCTGGCTGTTCTGGGCCGCGTGCAGCAGCAGATTCAGCTGGTTTCGCTGACGCTGCCGGCGAAACTCGCCGCCTCGATGGTGTTGCTGGCGCTGACCATGGCTTTCCAGCCGAAATTCTTCACGGACATGATGCTGCAGGCCATCCTTCTGATCGAAGGTCTGCTCCGGACCGTTCCCAAGGGCTAAGACAATGGCCGACAGCTCGCAGCGCACCGAACAACCCACTCCCCGGCGGCTGGAGAAAGCCCGCAAAGAGGGCGATTTTCCCGCCGCGCGGGAGTTTGTCGCGGCTCTGCAGTTTTTCACTTTCGTCACGCTCGCATCGGCGTACTTTCCAGGCTGGATCCTCGATCTGCGTGCATCCCTGGTTATCGGCCTGCGGCAGGCATTCTCAACGAACCTCACGCCCGGCGAACTCACGGTAATACTCCTGCGCCTCTCTCAGGCCACTTTGCGCCCTCTTGTCCTGTTGGGATGCATCCTGATGGCGGCAACGCTGCTGCTGCAGATGGGCGCCACCAATATGGGATTCAGCCTCCGCGGTCTGATGCCCAAACTCGACCGGCTCAACCCGGCGAACCGCCTTCGGGAAGTGCCGGCCAACAACCTCGCGCACTTCCTGCAGGCCCTGGTGATGGTACCGCTGGTTTTCTGGCTGACATGGTCCATGGTGCGGGACCGGCTTCCGAAACTCTTGCGTCTGCCGCTGCTGCCTGTCGCCACGGCGGCGGCTTCGGCGGGGCTGCTGTTGCGCGACGCCTTGCGGAAGTCCGCCTGGGTGCTGGTGATCCTGGGCGCTGTGATGGCCGTCCGGGACCGGTCCCGATACCAGAAGCGCCTCATGATGAGCAAGCAGGAGATCCGGGACGAATCCAAAGAGAACGAGGTCAGTCCGCAGATCAAAGTGCGCGTCCGGCAGATGCAGCGCGATATGCGCCGCAAGAATATGATGCGGGCGGTCCCGACGGCTACCGCAGTGATCGTTAACCCTACGCATTATGCCGTAGCCCTCAAATATGAGCAGGGTGGTATGTCCGCTCCGCAGGTCGTTGCCAAGGGAAAAAACTACCTCGCCGCGCGTATCCGGCAGAGGGCAATCGAAAATCAGGTCCCGATAATTGAGAATCCTCCCCTCGCTCAGGCACTGTACAAATCAGTGGACGTCGGACAGGAAATACCGCCGGATCTCTATCGGGCCGTCGCGGAAATTCTCGCCTATATTTTCAAACTGACGAATCCGCGGGGCAGAAGACTCTGATGACCGCCAATACCGCGACCGCGCGCAGCCTGATGCCGAAAGTCTCACTGAAGGCAGTGAGCGAATTCGCCGTGCCCGCGGCGGTGCTGGCCATCATCATGGCGCTGATCGCGCCCATGCCGGCTATTCTGCTGGATCTCCTGATTGTCTGCGACATCATGATGTCGGTGATCGTGCTGATGGTGGCGATGTACATCACCAAACCGGTGGATTTCAACGTTTTTCCGACTACCCTGCTGTTGCTGACCCTGTTTCGGCTCGCGCTGAATGTCTCTTCCGCGCGCCTCATCCTGCTGAACGGACATACCGGAACCTCGGCGGCCGGCGATGTGATTCAGGCGTTCGGAAATTTCGTGGTGGGCGGAAACTACATCATCGGCGCCGTGATTTTCCTTGTGCTGATCGCCATTCAGTACGTGGTGATCAATCACGGCGCGGTGCGCATTTCCGAAGTGACCGCGCGGTTTACGCTGGACGCCCTGCCGGGCAAGCAGATGGCGATCGATTCCGATCTGAACGCGGGCCTGGTGGATGAAGCCACGGCGCGGCGCCGGCGAAAGGAACTGTCGGCCGAAGCGGAATTCTTCGGCGCCATGGACGGCGCGAGCCGATTTACGCAGCGCGACGCCGTCGCCGGGATTCTGATCACGTCCATCAATATCGTTGCGGGTCTGCTGATTGGCGTGCTGCAGCATGGTCTGAATGTCGCCAACGCCCTGCAGACCTATACGGTCCTGACCATCGGCGACGGCCTGGTGACGGTGATTCCGGCGCTGATGATCTCCATCTCGGGAGGGATGATTGTGACGCGCGCGACATCGGAAAACCGCCTTGGCGTGGAGTTCCAGAAGCAGATCTTCGGCGCCGCGCAGCCGCTGATGCTGGCGAGCGGCGTGCTGGTGGCGCTCGCCATGTTCCCGGGGCTGCCGCGTATTCCGTTCCTGCTGCTGGGTGTAGGCCTCGGTGCGGTGGCCTGGCAAATACGGAAAACCGCGGAGACGGCGGAAGCGCCAGGAGCGGGCGCCGCGCCGGCAAAGGCACCCAAAGAAAACCTGGAAGATCTGCTGCGGGTGGAGCCTCTTTCCATCGAAGTCGGAGTGGGCCTGATCTCCTTCATCGCGGACGGCGCCAACTCGCCGCTCCTGCGCCGCATCGGAGGAATTCGCAAGCAGCTTGCCGCGGAACTGGGCTTCATTATTCCGGCGGTGCGCGTCACGGATAACCTCAGCCTGCGGTCCCGCGAGTATTCGATTCAGCTGAAAGGCGTGGAACTGGCCCGGTTCGAACTGCCCCAGGGCTGCGAACTGGCGATCGCGGTGACGGCGACCGAGCGTCCCCCGGACGGCAGGCCGGCCAAGGACCCGGCCTTCGGCGTTCCGGCGTGGTGGATTCCCTCCTCGCAGGCGGAAAAAGTGCGCTCGATGGGATACACGGTGATCGATCCGCTCAGTGTCATGAGTACGCATCTTTCGGAACTGATCAAGCGGATCGCCCACGAACTTTTCTCACGCCAGGAAGCGAAGAAACTGCTGGACCGCGTGAGCACGGAGCACGGGAAGGTGGTGGAAGATCTGGTGCCGAAACTGCTGTCGCTGGCCACGCTGCAGCGCGTGTTCCAGAACCTGCTGCGCGAGCGTGTTTCCATTCGGGACGCGGTGTCCATTCTGGAAGCGCTGGGTGAGGCCGCGCCTTCCACGCGCAATCCCGTCCTGCTGACCGACTATGTCCGGCAGGCGATCCGCCGGGTGGTAGTGAAGCCGTATCTGAACGGGAACGGCGACCTGCCTGCATGGTTTATCGATCCGCAGATCGAACGCTTCGTCGAGACCGGAATCGAGCATGGCGAATCGAACAGCTCGCTCGGCCTCGCTCCGCAGGCGCTGCGCGATCTGCTGGACCGGTTCGCGCGCGGTATCGGGCCGGTGGAGTCCGCGACGGCGGTGATTACCAGTTCCGCCTGCCGGTACTTCCTCCGGCAATCGGTGGAGACGTCCGCGCCCAATCTTTTCTTCCTTTCGCACAGTGAAGTCCCGGCCGGCATCAAAGTGATCTCTCTGGGGGTAGTCCAATAACATGCAGACGAAGACGTATTTCGCGACCAGCATACCGGCGGCTCTGGAGGTCGCGCGAAAGGAGTTGGGCTCCGATGCCATGCTGGTGAGCTCCCGGCCTTCGCCCGCCGAAGTGCGGGCTTTCGGCAAGCTGGAAGTGACGTTCGCGTTCGATCCGAAGCCGGAAAATCCACCGGATGGGAGGGAGGGAGCCACGGGCCGGCTGTTCGCGCCGGTGTCGAAACTGCCGGAAACCGCAGGAACCGGCCGCTACTCACGCTCCGAACTCGACGATTTGCGTCAACAGATCGCCACTTTGCGGTCGGAAATCGCCCGGCCCGGTCACGCCACCACGGCAGGGGTCCGCTCTTTCGGCGAGCATTTCTCGGCCGCCAGCGCGGCACTGGCCGCCACCACCATCGACGAGCCCAACCCGCTGGCGGGACGACTGTGCGGCGGCGGACTCGACCCCGGAACGGCACGGGACATCGCGGTCGCCGCGGCCCGCCATCCCGGCGAGCCAGGTTCCGCCCTGCTGCGTGAGCTGATCTCCCGAATTCCGGTGAAGGGATTTGCCCCGCTGCAACCGGGAGAGAGGCGCACCCTCGCCTTCATCGGCCCGCCCGGCCGCGGCAAGACCACCACGCTGGTCAAGGTAGCCGTTCGGCACGGTCTTGCGAAAAGGGTTCCGGTACGCATCTACAGCGGGGGAGCCCACGGCGTGGCATCGCAGGAGCAGATGGCCCGGTTTGCCGCGCTGCTCGGCGTGCCGTTTCAGGCGTTCGAGTCACTGGAAAGCCTGCACCTGGCGCTGCAAGGGGATGCCTCAAAGGGCTTGGTCCTGATCGACACCCCGGGACTATCCCCGGCGGAATCGGCCGAACTCGACGGAATGGCCGCCTTCTTCGGCCGGTTGCCCGGAATTGAAAAACACCTGGTTCTGCGGGCGGATGCCCGCACGGCCGACATGGCGCGCGCGGTTGCGCGGTTTGCGCCGGTCGGGCCGAATTATCTGCTGTTCACCGGTCTTGATGAGGCCTCCGCCCCGGGAGCCATGCTGGATACCCTCATCCGCAGCGGAATTCCGGCCGTGTTCGCGGGCATCGGGCAGCAAATTCCGGACGATCTGGAAGAGTTCGACGCGTCTCGCCTCGCCGGCGAAATTTGCGGTGGCAACCGGCTGGCCGCGGGCGCGGCGGCGTAGGAGACTGGCTTGGGAGCGGCAGCCTATCTGGTTCCAGTCCCGGCGATTTCCGCCGGGGAGCGCGACCGTCTCATCATTGAGCACTTGCCCCAGGTGCGTCTGATCGCCCGGAAAATCCACGAAAGGTTGCCCGACACCGTTCTCCTTGACGACCTGCTTTCCGCTGGTGTTATTGGACTAATCAACGCGGTGGACAATTTCGACCCGCGCCAGAACGTCAAGCTGCGGACTTATGCGGAGTTCCGGATTCGCGGCGCGATCCTCGACAGTCTGCGCGAGACGGACTGGGCTCCCCGTACCCGCCGCCGCCAGGCGCGCGAACTGGAGGCAGCCCTCGCGCGCGCCGAACAGCGACTGCGGCGTGCGCCGGAAGAAGCCGAAATCGCTGCGGAACTGGGCGTCTCAGTGGAGGACTACCGCGACTTGCTGACGGAGGTATCGGGGCTTGAAATCGGTGAACTGGAATACTTCCAGGACGAGCGGGAGACGCCCAGCCTGATCCGCTACGTCGCCTCGCCGGAAGAGCAATCGCCGGCTCGGTTGCTGGAGCGTGCGGAACTGGAACGGCTGATTGCCGGCGCCCTCGACAGCATCCCGAAGGTGGAGCGGACGGTGCTCAGCCTCTATTTTTATGAGGAACTCACACTTCGGGAAATCGGCGACATGATGGAACTGCATTTCAGCCGGGTGTCGCAGATCAAGCTGCAGGCGATTCTGCGCCTGCGCAACGCCATCGCGAAGCGCTGGCCCGGCGTACGGGGCTGACGAAAGGAAGACATGAACAGCGCGGAAATCTCCAGAAAAATCGCGGATCACCTGCGGGCGGCGCTCGCGGTTGCCCTGAGCAGCATGACGGGCAAAGAGTTCACGGTGGAGGCCGATCCGGGGCGGCATCCTGTCGAACTCGAAGAGCCGATCGTCTGGCAGCAGAGTTTCTCCTTCGGTCCGGACCCTGCGCTTTGGATCGTCGCGGGTAAAGAACTGTGGTCGGCTGCGGGGCAGTTGACCCTGGAAGCGCTGGGGATCGACACGCTGACCGACGAGGACTGCCGTTCCACGTGGCAGGAAATTCTCAGCCAGACCATAGGCGGTTTCGCCACTGCGTTGACCGGTGACGTGGAAAAGGAGGTCACCGTTTCGAAGGGAGAAGAGCGGGCGGCCGAACCGGAGGGCGTGGAATGGGTTGTGTTTTCCGCCCGGTACCAGAACGTGGCCGATGAGCGGGGCGCGGGCGGCTGGCGCCTGAAAGCCGCATGGCAGCCGGCTTTAGCAGCCCAATACGACAGGCCCGAGCCGGAAGCGAAGGCGGCCTCTCCAGTGGGGAGCACGTTTTCGAAGACCTTCGACCTGCTGCTCGACGTAGCGCTTCCGGTCAGTGTGTCTTTCGGCAAAACGTCGCTGCAAATCCGCGAAGTGTTGAAACTGAACACGGGTTCCATCGTGGAACTGAACCGGCTGGTGGCAGAGCCGGTAGACGTGATCGTGAACGATTGCATCATCGCGCGCGGAGAGGTGGTGGTGGTGGACGGCAACTACGGCGTTCGGGTGACGCAGTTGGCAAGTCGTGAAGACCGGCTGCGATCGGGAATTTCCGAGACGTCCGCGAGAGTCGCCGTGGCCGCGGCGGGCACGGTGTAGCGATGACCTACGTTGTTGTCCTGATTACCGCGGTCAGTCTTCCCGGCTTCTGTGTCGCATTGTGGGCTGTCGCGTGTGGTCACCGGCGGCATTTCGATCTGGAACTGGCGCGTCTGCGGGAGGCACTGGTCAAGACGCAGACGAGTTGCGCGGAAACACTGGCGGGGATGGAACGTCAGCTGGAGATGCTGGAAGCAGGGAGGCAGTCGGCCGACGAACTCCTGCGCGACGGGCGGCTCAGCCAGTCCCGCCGGGCACAGGCGTTGCAACTGATGCGATCCGGGATTGCCCCGGAGACAGCAGCTGTGACGTTGGGCATGGCCGTTCGCGAGGTGCGCTTGCTGGCGAAAGTCTCCCGAGTGCTCAGTTCCTCGTAATTGCGCGATCGGCTAAGCAACCATGCGGGGCGCCCGGGCGCCCAGAACCTTCATTTTGGCTGCCAGGGTGGTTCGCTTCAACCCCAGCAGGTCCGCGGCGGCGCTCTTGTTTCCGCGTGCCCGGGTCAGGGCCTGCGCGAGGAGGTTCTTCTCGAACTCCTCGAGGGCGAGTTGATAGTTGATTCCGTGCGCCGGCAGTTCGGGGCCAGCCTCCGACCTTGCCGGCTTCGGAGGCGGCGCGGTCTGGGTAAGACGAAGATCGGACGGAAAAATCGTAGCGCGCATACCGCTGATAATGACGGCGGATTCCATGGTATTTTCGAGTTCGCGAACGTTGCCGGGCCAGTTGTGCGCGCGAAGCCGGTCTACGGCAAACCGGTCGAGCGTCTTGCGGGGGAAACGCTCCTGGGCGCAGAAGCGATCGACGAAATGCTGCGCGAGCGCGGGAATATCCTCGCTGCGCGCGCGCAAGGGCGGCAGCGACAGGCGGAAAACATTCAGCCGATAAAAGAGATCTTCCCGGAACAGTCCTTCCTGCACGCGCTGCGCGAGGTTGGCGTTGGTGGCCGCGATCACCCGCACATCCAGCCGGATGCGTTCGTTCCCGCCAAGCCGCTCGATCTCACGCTCCTGCAGTACCCGCAATAGCTTGGCCTGGGTCGCCAGAGGCATGTCGCCAATTTCATCCAGGAAGATGGTGCCGCGGCCCGCGGCCTCGAATTTTCCGGCCCGCGACTGAATGGCTCCCGTGAAGGCTCCCCGAACGTGGCCGAACAGTTCGGCTTCGAGCAGGGTCTCCGGAATTGCGCTGCAGTTCACGGCCACCCAGGGCTCACGGCTGCGATCACCAGCCTCGTGGATCCGACGTCCCACCACTTCCTTGCCCGTGCCGGTTTCTCCCTCGATCAGGACATTACATCGGCGGTTGGCGACCAACCGGACGTCCGCTTCGACACTCCGGATGGCGGGGCTGTTTCCAAGAATTGACATCCTGCTCTCCGGTCGCGCTGGTCCATCATCATCAAGGGAACGGAGTCTGTCGCGGATCTCCTCGGGACCGGCGGCTACGTGGGAGGCGCCACTCTTCATCCAGCGGACGGCCGCTCCTACCGTCGCATGGACGTCCAGTACCCAGACCGGAAGCGCATCCCGGAATTTCTCGAGCAGGGCAAAACCCAATTCCGTGCCGATACCCCCCGCCCGCGAACCCGGTTCAGCTCCGACCTCGACGATCAGCACCGCCGAGTCGTGCAGCATCTCTCTGGCCGGAGTCCCGTCGCAATGCCGTATTGTCACCTCGCTCCAGCCGAGAGCGGCGGCGAGCGGCGCGGAATTCGGCGCGGCAATCCAGGTTACTTGCATGTCCTGAACATATATCGACGGAAGCCGGAAAACCTTTAGGGCGGCCTTTGAAAAAAATAGAGCGGCGGCGTTCGAAAAAAATTGTGGACATCCTCTACAGGCCTGTTGCTGAAACGCCGATAGACCAATGAACGCGCCGGGCCGCCCGTCAGGAGATGTCAACTATGGTCTGCAAAGACCGTCGAGAGTTCATACAGCAGGGGATGATGCAGCAGGGGATGATACAGCAGGATGTGCTGGTTCGGAGCGTGACTGCGGCAACCGCCGATGTCTTCTCGATGATGCTCGACATGCAGGTGGAACTCACTGGATTTGCCGCCGACTCAAAGCCCGCGGGCAACGGCCTGATTTCCCTTGTGGGAATTACCGGCAACTGGGGCGGCTCCGGCGTGTTCTGCTGCACTCCCGCTCTGGCCATGATCATTTGCGACCGGCTGTTGGGCGGCGACAGGAGGACAGCGATTGACGAAGAGGTCCTCGACGTCGAGGCGGAGGTCACGAACATGATGATCGGCAATATCAAGAACGCCCTGGAGTCCGTCACCGGACCGCTCGCCATCAGCGTTCCTGCCGTCATTCATGGCCGGAATTTTCAGTTTCGAAGCGCCTCCGGATTGACGGGCACGGCTCTTGCGTTCGGCACCGAGGGCGAGCCGTTCGAAGTGCGCGTTGAACTGGCTCGCGCATCACAACAGGTTGCGGCTCGCTGCAGAATACCCGTTCCGGGACTCGCCCACGTATAAACGACTACCGGATACAAACACGGGTGTTCCGTTTTGAACGTCTCGATCGAACGTCAAAAAATGATCGTCAACTTAGCTGAGAAAAAACGGGACGAGGGCCACTTCATAAGCGTCGGACAACGGACTTCATGGTAAACGCGGCTTCAGAAACCATTAAACGCAGTCTGCTCCGGAT
>Ga0118677_10015907_pt1 | contig 10386 bp, 3 predicted proteins | sample AliMusrvi5mmetaG_FD_86154 | JGI IMG/M metagenome (GOLD analysis project Ga0118677, IMG submission 86154)
CAGTAATCAGTGATCAGTGATCAGTAATCAGTGATCAGTGATCAGTAATCAGTAATCAGTGATCAGTAATCAGTAATAACTTCAATAATTTGATATTACTTATGGAACAGAGCGGATAAAGGATTGGCACTACGCATCACTCATATTGTCTATCCTGTCATAAAGTCGTCAAATGCAGATATTGCACGTCGCGCGGCGCGAGGCGGATGGCAAGCTTGCCATGCTGCCAGGAGACAGGCTTGCCGGTTTCATAATCGGTCACCGGGCAATTGGCCGGTATGCCCAGTGTTTTGGCATCCAGCGTCAGCAATGCCTGGTGCTCATGCTGGGTATCCACGTTGCAGACGACCAATAGCAGCGAATTGGGACGCTGGAAAACGCTTGCCTTTATGTTGTTGTCACTGCTGGTAACTACAGTCGGTTGCTCCCAGTAGCCGAAAAAGCGCACATCATCCGCGGCGATGTCGAAATCGCGTTTGATTTTATTGCGCAGATCAAAGCTGGCACATACGTCATGCAACGTCAATTGCCCGACGCAATAACGGTGAGACTTAGCATCCGGCCCGCAGCCGGTGACATCGCTAAACTGGCCCCACGCACGACCAGACCAGAATTGCAGCGCCGAAAGCGGCATATGGTCAAGGTATCCTTCACCCACGCCGATGGGCAGATTCTCCACGTATACGCCACAGGTGACGTGGCTCATATATTGCGGCGACAATCCCCACGAAGTGTGATTGAGCATAAACGGCTTGCCGATGGGACTATTTTGCATGCTGATGACATACTGCCGTTTAAAGAGTTCACGCACGTCCATGGAGTGATAACTTCCGCGGAGATGGCCGGAGCGGTCCAGCCAACCGCTGCCATTCACCATATTGATGTCCTCTTTCTCCGCTCCGTAAGCCTCATCAATGTAGAACCCGCCGTAATGTTTGGTGCGGAAATAGAAGTCATAGTTGAAGGTCATGAAATCGCGGTAACTGGCCACCGGACGCACCATACCCCAGCGCGTGGGCATGTTGGCCCAGTCTTCGTTCACGATCGGTGTGGTCGGGGAACCATTCCCCATGCTCCATGGCACCACCCACGGATAATCGAACCATGGGTTGGTGTAAGGTAGGCCGAGTGTCGGATTGTTGGAGCGCTCATCTTTCTTCATCTTATCCAACTGCTCTTTCGTCATGTCATCCCAGCCCCAGATCGGCCAGGCTTTCGTGCCTTCATACTGCCGGTCGTCAAACCAATCCATAATCCAGGAGTAGTTGTGCCCGTCCATGTGTGGGTAACCGCGCCAACCCTGCGGACGATCGCGCGTGGGCGTGGGCAGCAGCGTGAAATGCAGCACGGTGGAGGAGACCAGTTGCGGTCCCTGCACGAGATACACGCGCAGGTGGACGGCGTCTGCCTCCCGCGTGACGATTTCCAGCGACTGCCCGATCTGCTCATACCACCCCTTGGTATCATCGACAACGAATGCCAGTCCGCACTTCCAGTTGCCCACCCAGACGTGCGACACCAGCGTATTCATCAACTCGTTGTCCACCTCGTCTTTGCTCTTCCAGAGCAGGCCTTTCCCTTCCGGAAGCAGCAGGTGCGAGTTGGGCAGGTTCAATTGATCGGCAATTGCCTTGCGCAGGGGGATATCCAGGTACAACGCATCCAATTTTACCGGCGTGGGGCAGTCAATCGCCACCTCATAGGCCATCAGCCCATCGTAGTCCAGCCGCGCCTTGCTGGACAGCGAGAAAGCCTTACCGCCGACTTGCCCTTCCCAGTGCGCAGTCAAACCTGCCTGGTCCAGCGTGAAACCATGCACCTCGTTAGCCGCGGTGAGCGGCAACGATTTGCCGCCGGCAATGGCCTGGAAACTAATCGGTGCTGCCAGCAGCGGCTCTTCCGCGGCGATGATCTGCCGCGGCAGACCAGAGCGCTCCAGCGTGATATGACGATGCAGCACCTGCAAGCCGCTGCCAGGGTTGCCTTGAATGGGCGTCCACGGCGGCGGCACTTTATTCGTGATGCCACAGGTGCTGCCGATCCAATCCATGAGGCGCCCATCTCGGGCGCGATACGGTTTATTCACTGCCGGATCATGCAAGTTCAGCCGGGTGAATTCCATCGGCTTTGCCTCTGAAATGAGGGCACCGTCTTTCGCAAGCGCCTGGGCTTTGACCAGGTAGGTTCCATAAGGTGCATTTGCCGGAAGATGAAAGGTATCCATGGCCAGATCTTTTTGGAACTGGGCAATATCTTTCGCGACCACCGACGTACCCGGATGAGTTTTATCTTCCACCCAGATATGCACATGATCCAGAGCGATACCTGCCCGCCGCAGAAACCAGACATCCGCCTGCACCTCCAGCGTATTAGACAGTGGGCCATAGCGCGTGGTGAGCGCAATGTCTTTCGGCATCGGCAAATCCTGCTTCATCACTTCCAGCCGTTTCGCACGCGCGCCGGCGTTTTTGCCATCCAGGCGGAGGAACTGCTGGTAGTAGAGCACAGCGCCGTCTGCGCTGCTGCAGGTGAGCGTGCAATGACCGCGCTTGCCGGGGAAAGCGCCATCCCCGCGCAGGCGCACCTCGCGGCGCTCTCCCGGTGCCAGGGTGAGCGATTGGACGGCTTTCGCCAGAATATCCTTATCCGTCCCCCCGGTGACGGTGGCGGAGAGCAGATACGTCTTCGGAACGGTGGTCAGATTTTTCACCGCCGCCGCGATGTCCAGCTGTCCCTCCATCAGCGGGTAGGCATCCAGCCATTGCAACGCCGGCGCAGCGGCATCCAGCCGCAGCGTTCCCATATTGTCGCGTACAATCCAGAATCCGCCGCGTGAAGCCCAGGAAATTTGCGGCCATGCCCAGCAGAAATTTGCACGCCAGGTGGCGCCGTCGCGAAAGTGACCCGTCGGGTCCAATTCCTTCACATCGATGGAACCTTCCAGGTAAAACTGCGACTGCGTCTCAGAAGTTTTAAACTCGATTTTCGGATTGTAGCCAGGTGAGGTTTGCCCATATTCCGGCACATTGAGGATGTCATAGACCGCGCCATAGGCGTTGATGCAGAATTGGTAGACTCGCGTTTTGCCGGTACCAGGATCCGGGGAGAGGAACAACTCGATATGCGGGTCCATATAGGTAGGGGAGTCGCGGAAACGGCTGAGCGCGGGGAACCAATCCGGCTTGGCCTTGTCGCGCAGGTAGCCGAAATACACATGGTTGGCATCGTAAGTGATGTAAACAATTGCGTTGGGAAACGCATATGCTTCGCCATGATGGGAAAGCATGCAAAGGGCATTGGCGTCAACCCATTTCTGCGCGTCGTATTTGCCATCAATAACCGGCGGCGTTTTACACGGCGCCATCGCCATCAACGGTACCGGCACTGCGCTGGACTTCCAATTCAGCGCCGCCGCCAATTCATCCCCCCGCGCATCCGCCCACCCCGCCAATGTGGACATAAGCAGCATAAGAGCGAGTAAAACCATAAGCCATGTGTGATTCATTTCCTGACTCCTTATAGAGCATTGGAGTCTGTTGTTCTGCATTGCGTGGTGGATTCCTGCATGTCGGGGACTGTCTTCGCGATGAGTGCTTATTATTATTTATGCGCTGCAGATCGATACTCGCAATCCAATGAATCTATTGCGCCCGCCCAAGGCTGTCCCCGTTGGTGCCGAACGGGAGACGCCGCGAACAGCCTTGGACGGGCATTATCCACATAACACGGCACTCTGCACATAAACTTGCGTATTCCAACATACCAGGCACTACTTGCGAAGACAGTTCCCTCCTACATCAGTCCTCACAGCGTTTCCGGCAATCCACTTCTATTCCAGATATACACGCAGGTTGGAATCACGGCATCGCCGGAGGGGACAGTGATAAGGGCGATTTCTTCGGCATCGCTGAGCAACTCGACGGTGAAGTCACGCTGCAGCGTCTGCCCCGGCGCGAGGGTAAAGGGCACGACGGCATCTTCCTCGGTGCGCGCGGCGCCGGGTAGTTCGGGCATGACGTGAATAGCGCCGGTGGCAGGTGCAGAGCCGAGATTCTTCACCTCAAGCCGCACGGTACCCGAACGCTGTGCCGGCGTAAAGCCGCCGGGCAATACCTGTAGGCGGCTCTGCACGATGGGGACTGCTTTTTCGGGATAGGCCGGCCAGCCAGCCAACTGCCCGGCAGTGCGGCGACGTGGTCCGGCAAGCGCGGAATCGAAAGATGCAAAGCCCATTTGCAATGCCGGTGAAGAAAGGCGCAAACGAAAATCACCGGCCTGCGCATTCGTGAATTGCGGATCAGCAATCCGGCTCCCCAGGTCGTTGCCCAGCGCCTGCCATTTGGGCAGGCTGAGGCCGGCGAAATCAACGCCGTCCTTCGCTATATTCCAATACAGGTTTTTTGCAAAGCTCATATGCGGCCAGGTGAAGGTATTGGAATACCCGCTGAACATAGGTTGTTTGCCGTCCCACAACACGATATTGCCTTCAAAGACGAAAGAGCGATGCGCTTCCTGCCGCCCTCGCCCGATATTCGCTTCGCCGGCAAAGGCGAAGATATTGTTGCGGATCAACTCGTCCTGGCCGTAGTGCATATTATATCCCGGGGTGCTGGTGCGATAGGTCAGGTTATTTTCCACCAGAAAGTCAGAGCTGCCTTCGTCGTTGTAAATGCCCCAGCCGCCGTAGCTATACTTGGCGATGTCATGGATCACGTTGCCGCGGATGATGCCGCCGGGCTGCACCCCCAGGGTGTAAATGCCGCCCATATCGGAGAGAACGCCTCGTCCAAGGTTGTGGATATGATTATACTCGATCCGGTTGTCAATGGTAGCGGTAGCGGCATAACCCCACGACCAGCCGCAGGAAATGCCGGTGTAATCCATCTCGGCAATTTCATTATGATGGATGCGGTTGTATCCGCTGTCACCGATCAGTATGCCGACCGCCTCATGGTAGACGACGCCGCCGTCGCGGATGACACAATCGGCCACCTCGGTATGATCGGATCCTTTGTCGACCTTCACGCCGCCGGCGCCCAGGTTGTGCAGCGTGCAGGCAATAATGCGGTTGCCGGTAGCGCGTTTCCCCACTTCGACGGCATACTGCCCGAGGTGGGCGATGGTACAGCGAAAAAGCGCGCAGTGCTCCGCGCCGGTGAATTGAATGGCGCCCGGCGTGCTGACCGCGGCCTGACTGTCACCGGGATTCGTCCTTGCGTATACCCATTCCGAATGAGAGAAGGCCAATCCCTCCAATGAGAAATGCGACACCGGCTGTTTCGCGCTGCCGGTAAATTGGAGCAGCGTCGCCAGACGAGGAGCGATAATTTCTGTAGTCTCCGGGGTCTCGCCCGGCAGGGGCAAATAATATAACTTCCCGGAAGTGCGATCCAGATACCATTGCCCGGGCGTATCCAGCGCTTCGAAGACGTTGGTGACGTAGTAGCGACTGAATTTGCCCGTTTCATCCACCATCGAGGCGCCTTTCGCGGTGAAGGTGACGGAATGCGTCATCTCATCCACCTGCTCCAGATACATATGTTTATCCACCCAGTATTGCAACACGACGAGTTCGACATCGCGCAAGTTGCTCCAGGCGCGCAACTCGCCGGGCACGAATTCGGCCTGCTGCGGACCTGTGTTGCTCCAAGCCATGTCAGGACCGGGTTTCGCCACATGCGCGAACCGGAAATAGCCCTCCCTCGGTAGACGCGGACGCGGAGCACGCCGGCCATTGACAAAAAGCTGGGTGAAACTCCAGGCGCCCGCTTTCACCTCCGGCAACTCGGCCAGCCAGCAGGGATGGCCATGGACAGTCTCCACCGTCCATCCGCTGATGCGCACGCCGCCGCTGAGCACGGGCGCCTCGCCGGGATAAGCGCGGTAGACGACCGGCGCCTGCGCCGTGCCGGAATCCGCCGGGGTGAAGGTGAGTGGTTGAGTCAGGAAATACGTGCCGGCGCGAATCTGCACTTCCACCGGGGTGGCGGGTTCCGCGGTGCGCAACGCGCGCACCGCCTGCTGCGCGCGGGCCATGCCGGCAAACGGCCCATCAGTCCGAGCCGCATTCGGCGCTGCGAGCCGTCCACTCCAGGTGTCCTGCCCCTGGGGTGAAACATAAAATGTCATGGCAATCCCTTTCGAAGAGACAGGCATGGGCAATAACGCTTGCACCAAGAAGAAGGTAACGGCGAAAAGGATAGGAAACGTTATTTTGATGCCGCGAAGGCTATACATTATTATCCTAACTCCACCCCCTGAAGGAGGTGGCCAACAAGGGCAAGCACTGTTCGACACGCTCACAGTCTAACGACGCTGAAGCGCGCTCATAAAAACGCGATGCTGATTGTTTGTTGAATTTTGGACAGGATTAACAGGATGAGCTTCCGGCTAGTCTCTTGAGTAATCCTGTTAAACCTGTCAAAAAACAATCGGGTTGGGTATCAGTTTCCAACCGGGCTTCACTGTGTCATCTCCCGTATCAGCTTCTTCACCTGCAGCGTATAGCTGGTGTTTTCGATTTGCTGGCTGATGGCACCCAGCGCGCGGACGCTTTGCTGGAAGATCACCGCATCGGTGGTATCTATCGTCACCGCGGTCAGTTGCACTTGCAGGCTATTGCTATTTTTCACTCCTTCCGTGTCGGTGCTCACCAGGACACGGTATTCATCGAGTTGCCCCTGAACTTTCTGCCGTTGTTCAGTGAGGATCGCGGACATGGTGGTGATATCGACTTTCGGATCGAGTTTGCGAATCACATTGGCCTGCACCGGCAGCAGCCAATCGCTGGGCACGCGCTGGCCCAACTGTTGCGCCAGTGCGTTGACATCGGCGGTGGGATGGCGCGTGAAGAGCAACCAGCCGAAGTATTGCGGCGCCGTGAAACTGCCGCCGACCGAGGTGGTGGCCAGCGCACTGGAGGACCAGGAGTAGCGGCACAGGCAGAAACGCCACAGGTCGCCGTCTTTGGGAGTGCGCCCCAGATCGCTCCAGGGGAAGAAGAGCTCCATATACCAGCCATTGGCATCTTTGCCCGGCACGGCCAGCCAGCCATCGGGAGACCATGAAAAATCGATATTTGCCCCGTCTATGCGATAGAGCGTACTTTTCGTCCCGATGGAATTGACCATGAATTTACGAAAGCCGATGGCCATCGCGTTCGGATCAAAATAGATCTCCGCGCAGTCATCAGTCCATAATGACTGATCGTCGCGCTGGGTAATGGTCGCGCGAATTTTACTCATATCCTTTTCGAACATGCGCAATGCCAGATAGAGGCCTTTGTCGTCATAGCAGCATTGGATCGTTGTCTTCAACGGCGTGGGGATCGGTTCCATCACATTATATTTATACAACGTGGTGTTCTGCGGCACGCTCTGCCAGCACGCATCATCCAGCTTGCCATCCAGCACCGGCGCATGCTCGACAAACGGCACCTGGTACAGTGTCAACACCGGTGGGGAGGCGGTCCATCCCGCCAGCATGAGGAGCAGAGAAAGTATGGTGTAGAAAAGATAACGCATTAGTTGCCTCCTTCCACGTTAAAATGCACGAGTTGCCGCATGCCAGTCAACAAATCATGGACTGCCAGGCTATATTGACCGGCGGATTGATTGAGCGCAAAGGGGAACGACGTGCTTGTCGCGCGCGCCTGTACGGTCGTATAGACGCACATAGGCTCGATAATGCTCCCGGTCGGACTTTGCACATCGATACGAAAGAGCCGTTCCGGCAACACGCTCTCCGGCGACGGCGTAGGGGTAATGGTCAGTGTGGCGATATCTCCGGCTTTAACCTTTTTCGGAAAACGCATGGTGAAATCAGCGGCTTTCTTCGGCAACAGCGAGAACAGGTTATTTTGCTCAAGGCTTTTTCCCAGTGGAATGGCGCTGAGTTGTCCAAGGTCGCTCCCCTGCCGCACGTCATACACATGATAGGTTTGCCCGAGCGACAGCAGCGCAGTGAGATCGACGGGTTGGGTGGAACAACAACTTAATAGTTCATAGCCATTCCCCTGGAATCGTGCAAGTTGACACCCGACCGGCGCCTGGACATGTGCCTTGACGCCTCCCTGCTCGAACAACGCGAGCAGGAATGTGCGCGTGGCTGGGTCATCCCCATAATTAGCCAGCATCCTTCCGAGAGCAACATTTAGCAGGATGGTTTGCCCTTTGCCGGTCTGGTGAGTGATGTCAATCGGCGTTTTGTGCTCAATCAAGCCGGCGGCATGCCCGGTGGTGACGGCGATACCGCCGTCTGTGACCATCTTCTGCCATTCGAGAGCACTTTCGTTCACATGCAGGCCGGTTACGGTTGTCGCTATCGGGAAGCCGGCCGGATCTTGTTTGATGCCGAAGAGATCGTCCAGCACACCCGCACTCCGAAGCGCGCCGCGTTCATTACGCAGCCCTACCCGGTAGTCCGCGATGATCGTCCCGCCGTCATTCACCCACTGGCGGAGTGCGGCGGCCGTCGCATCGCTGAAGCAGAGCGCCTGCGTCATCACCAGCACTTTCACCTGGTCTTGCCGCAGCTTTCCGGCCTGGATCTGCTTCTCCGAATAGAAGAAACTGGAGATGCCGGTGGCTTCGCATAACTTCAACATCCCATCACGCCCACTGCCCGGGGAACCAAAGCGCGTGTCAATGGTCTGCGCATGCTCGCTGGGCAAACTGTAAAAGATGCCCAATCCCATCTTTTCGACCGGAGTGCGATTGATCAGCGGGCCAATGGTAGTGGAAATCTCCTTGATGGCCGGCAGTTGATCCTGCACGAAGTAATCGGCCTGCGATCCGTCCGCGCCGATAAATCCTTCCGCATCGAGCGCGGCAAAATAGGCGCTGCCGTTCACTCCGCCGCTGAGTATCTGATTCCATAGCGACTGCGCCTTTGTCCGGCGACCGCTCACATAGCCGCCCCACCAGTTGCTGCGCACGACATCCGGCGCACCAAACGAGCGGAGCAGAGTGTTTTGCAAGCGATCAGGATACGGGCCCCAGAATTCCAATCCGTCCAGCATGGTCTCCAGGTTCCCCGCGCTGGAGCCTTCCGCGCCAACACGGGCATTCGGGTCAAGTTGTTTGATGGACAGAGCATATTGATGGTGGGCATCGGTATAAATCTTTTCACAAAAAGCCATCCACAGATGCTTGCGTGGGATATCCGCCATGCCCATGGATTGCTCGACGTTCGGGATGACGATGTCATCGAAGCTCGCGTAGGCGTTGCTCCATTCACGATTCAGCAACGGGAGATCATTTTGATAACACTCGCGTAAATATTGCCGGAAGGCGTCAGCTTCACCCGCGACAGGTTTATTGCGGGCATAAGAATAGCTGTTTTCATCGCCGAGGTTATACACATACACGGTGCCATAGTCATGCTGCTGTGGAATATTGGCTTTTTCAACTTTCTTCTGCATATCCGAGGTGGTAGCCAGATTGATCGAACTGAGATTAGTCACCCAGCTGACCAGTTTCATATCCCGATGCGCCAGCGAATCGATATCGCCTCCGTAGCCGAGGGTCACATTGAATAAACCGGCGTGCGCGACGTCATTCAAGCGCTCTCCCAGAATAGAGTTGGGGAAGGTGCCCCACAGGATGTTGGCGAATGCCGGGTTCGGCGTTTGCACTAAAAATTCCTGGCGGGTCACGTCCAGACAGCGATTACCGTCCCATAAGGACGCCTGCAGGTGATGCGGCATAACCAGCGCGCGGGTGAGCGGCGCCTGAATGTCTACTGTCTGCCCGGTCACCGGCAGGTTACAGCGGAAAATCTCGCGTTCCTGCTTATCCAGGGCGCTCACTTCCAGGCGGAGCCGGTGCGGGGGCATTTGCGTCAACTGCACCTGACCGATGAAAGGCTCAGTACGCGCGAAGGGAGTCGTTTTACAGGTTATCGCTTTGAATGCCACAGGCGCGCCGCTGACCTTGATGCCGTAACTGCCCCAGTAGTAAGTGGTTGTACCAGCCATGAACCGGTAATCGATGACATAATCGCCTTGCGGCGCCCGCGGGAAGGCAACAGACAGCATGAACTGTCCCGGTGCTGCCGGTTGCGTGAAATGCGCGATGGTATGGCCGAACAGATCGCGAACCTCTCCTTGCACCGTCAACGTGGGTCCAGCCGGGATAGTGAAAACGCCGCAGGTAAGCGTGCGCGGAAGGTCGGCCCAGGACACCGTGGCGCCTGTGTCATTCTGCGCGGGCAGCACGGGACTGCCTTTTGCAGGGATGGCCCACAGCAGGATCTTGGCGATAACGCTCAAATAGTAATCGTAAAAGGTTTCTTCTTGATACGAATATTGGAAAGCCGGCGTCAGCGCATGATAGCCTTGCCAGTAGCCTTCGATGCCCCTATCGGCGTAATGCGTGATGACCGCGA
>Ga0118677_10015908_pt1 | contig 10386 bp, 12 predicted proteins | sample AliMusrvi5mmetaG_FD_86154 | JGI IMG/M metagenome (GOLD analysis project Ga0118677, IMG submission 86154)
GGCCAAAAAAGAGTCAGATAACTCGCCTAAACCTATGCTCAATATGCATGACGATGTTATCGTTACTGCTCTCAGGCGAGCACAGGGGCGTGTCTGATGGACCCATTTACTCTTATAGCCGCCGCAACTAGCATTTATAGTGGCATTAAGTCGGCTGTTGGGGCCGGTGAAGATGTTATTCAAACGGCAGAACGTGTCGGTAATCTGTTCAGCAAGGTTGCGCAAATTACGCAGTTAGCGTCTGCACCGCGCAAAAAAAAGTTGTTCCAAAGCCAAGCTGAGTTTGAAGCTGAAGCCGTCAAACTATACGCGGTAAAAGCTAAAGCTCAAGAAATGCAGCTTGAGACCAAAAACCTTTTTATAGGTACTTATGGCAAAGCTGCTTGGGACAACATTCAACGTGAAGTCATTGAAATGCGTAAACAAGCCGCCCGCGAGGCGGCTGCTGCATTAAAGGAACAGGAAGAAAATCGCAAGGACGCCATTATGATTGCAAGCATTGTCGGTTTTCTTGTGTTGGGCATCGCTGTGATTGGTATCATTCTAACTTTAACGGTGAAATAATGCTTCAAGCTTTCAAACATATGTTCACAGGCGTGGACAACACAACTTGGGATATTGGCCGGATTTTGTGGGCCAAAATGGCGTTGGTTTACTGCGTCGTCAGCGCGTATCATGCAGTGATGCACGGTGCTTTTGATCCCCAAAATTGGGCGATTGGCGCAAGTGCTATCCTTGCTGGCGGTGGCGGCGGTTTAGCTTTGAAATCCAAGACGGAGCCAAACAATGTTTCTTCTTCTTAATCCGGTCACGCGTTACATTCTTCTCGTTCTAGGTGCAGCGCTTATCGTCATTGTCGGTTATGCTTCGTGGTCGAGCCATCTCGAACAAATTGGCGCGCAAGCCGAGAAAGACAAAGAAGCGGCGGTCGCAATCCAGCACGAGCAAACGGTCAACGCCGAAGCAGCTGCTGTCGATCAAACTGTTTCAAAAGACGCGACACCGCAAGACACCCTGCAAAAACAATGGAGCCAACCATGAAGCGTTTATTGTTGCTCGCCATGTTGCCGCTGGCTGCTTGTATGCCAAAGCCGGAAACCAAGATTGTCGATACGTCGTGTGATTGGGTGAAGCCGATCTTTGTGCGTAAGGCCGATAAACTCACCACCCAAACAGCACAAGAAATTCTTGCCCACGATGACAAGTGGAAAGAAATCTGCGGAGTAAAATAATGGCTGCCAATAATTGGGAACAGTGTTTTGCTCTCGTCCTAAAAAACGAAGGTGGCTACGTTGACAACCCTGCCGACCCCGGCGGAGCGACCAACTTAGGATGCACTAAAGCCGTTTGGGAACAGTATATTGGACGTTCGGTGACAAAGGACGATATCAAGGCTTTGACGCCTAATGATGTGATGCCGTTGTATAAGGCCAAATACTGGGATACAATCAAGGGAGATGACCTGCCAGAAGGCGTAGATTATGCCGTCTTCGACTTTGCTATTAACTCGGGGCCGTCCCGCGCCGCAAAAGCCCTTCAGTCGGTACTCAGTGTTACTGTCGACGGACAAATCGGCTCCGCCACGTTACGCGCTCTTGAAACGGCAAACCCTCGTGAGGTTGCTACAGCAGTCTGCGAAGCCCGATTAGCCTTCTTACAATCTTTGCCGACTTATGGTACGTTTGGAAAAGGCTGGTCTAGGCGCGTTGCCGAAGTCGAGCAAACCGCGTTTAATATGGTGTAGACATGGATTATAACAGCTACGTCCAGCAAATAGCTACAATGGCGGTAGTTCCGACAACGGACACCAACTATCAGATCATTTTGCCTCAAATGATCTCGTATGCCGAACTGCGGATGCAGCGCGATCTTGATTTCCTATCCACCCAGATAAGCAACTCGTCTTATTCCTTGACGGCAAGTAGCAGCACCTTAACCATTCCAACGTCTGCTTTTGTGGTTATGGAGACCTTTGAAGTCATTGATGGTTCGGGCAATTCGGCCCCCTTATTGCCTGTAACAAAAGAATTTATTCAAAATGTATATGGTACTGGATCCTCAACGGGCCTTCCGCAATACTTTGCCGTTTATGGGGGTGATTCAGCCACCACTGGTCTAACTAGTCAGAATATGATTATTGGGCCTATCCCTGATCTCAATTATTCCATCCGCCTTACAGGAACCGTGCGTTCCGCACCATTATCGGCCACGAACACGCAAACCTACATTTCGGTCTATTTGCCAGATATGTTTATTATGGCATCTATGATTTATATCTCGGCTTATCAGCGCAACTTTGGTCGCATGAACGATGACCCGCAAATGGCTCAATCCTACGAAGGCCAGTATCAGGCACTTAAAGCCAGCGCGTTGATTGAAGAAAACCGCAAGAAATTTGAAGCCGCTGCGTGGTCTTCTTATTCTCCTGCTCCTGCCGCTTCACCAACGAGGTAATCCATGCCTCATAATACAATCAAGCTGAAGCCGGGCGTAGAGACTAACACAACCCCAGCGTTGAACGAGGCGGCGTATTCGTCATCGGCATTTATAAGGTTTTTACCTGAACGCAATGGTTATGGTCTGGCACAAAAACTTGGCGGTTGGGTGGCTTACTACGCTTCCTCAATCGGGTCCAAAATCCGCGCTCTTAAAGGTTGGGCTGACCTTAACGCCACTAACCACCTTGGCATTGGAGCGGAATCCTCACTGAGCGTTTTGACGGGCAATAATCTTGTCAATATTACGCCTCAAACGTCCGTAACCAATACCGCGCCCGTTTTTGCAACTACATCTGGCTCTAATGTCGTAACCGTAACCGATAGCAACATTACAGCATCCGTTTTGGATTACGTTACATATGTCACGCCAGTAACCGTGGGCGGCCTCGTTCTCAATGGGCCTTACAAAATCCAGTCGGCTGCGGGTACGCAATATTCAATTTACGCATCGTCTGTAGCTACATCAACGGCCAACACGTCCACTAACACCGTGGGTGGTTCATTCGTTGTCGGCAACACCTATGAGATTGTGTCTGTTGGTTCGACCAGCTTTACATCTATCGGCGCGGCAGCAAATACGGTTGGCGTTATTTTTACGGCCACAGGCGTAGGTTCTGGTTCAGGTACGGCTCGTCTTGTTGCAGAATATGCTTTTGCCACCACAAACGGTTCGTCTATTGTTACCACCTATTTTGACAATCACGGTTTTAACGTAGGCGATTCTTTCTATGTCGGCGTTTCAACCACGGTTGGCGGTATTCCTCTTTCTGGCCTTTACACGGTTCAAAGCGTTGTTACGACCAGCTCGTTTACCTTTGCGGCTGCGAATAGCGCGACATCAACTGTTGGACCGACCACTGCTACCGTCATTAATAGCGGATTGGTGCAATCTACTTTTTACGTTGCCATTGGCCCTCAACCCATCGGTACAGGGTTTGGCGTAGGCGGCTTTGGTGCAGGTGGTTTCGGCGTTGGCACAACTCAGCCTAGCGTCCCCGGCACTGCAATTACGGCTACCGACTGGACGCTTGATAACTTTGGTCAAGATCTCATTGCCTGTCCCGCAGGTGGAGCAATCTATTACTGGGATCCAAGCGGACAGCTTCAAAACGCACAGATCGTTGGTGGCAATGGCCCATTGGTAAACAGCGGCATATTCGTCGCCATGCCTGAGCGCCAAGTGATAGCCTATGGCTCGTCGTTTACTCTATCGCCTGATCCTATGTTGGTACGTTGGTCTGACATTGAGGACTTTACCCAGTGGGTCGCAACGCCAACAAACCAAGCTGGTTCTTACCGTATTCCAACGGGTTCCAAGATTGTCGCTGGTATCCAAGGGCCGCAACAGGGTCTTTTATGGACCGACTTGGACCTTTGGGCGATGCAGTACATTGGCCCTCCATTTGTCTATGGCTTCAACAAAATTGGATCAAACTGCGGCGCTATATCACGTCATTGCACAGGTCAGTTGAACGGCGCTATCTATTGGATGTCGCAAAAGCAGTTTTTTATGTCGATGGGTTCTGGCCCTCAAACCATTCCATGCCCTGTGTGGGATGTCATCTTCCAGAACATCAACACATCGTATCTTTATAAAGTCACCTGCGGCGTAAATAGCCAATTTAATGAAGTGACATGGTACTATCCATCGGCATCGTCCACGGAGAACGACAGCTATGTTAAATACAATACGGTTCTCCAACAATGGGACTACGGTACTCTTGGCCGGACTGCTTGGATTGATCAATCTGTGCTTGGGTCTCCTATTGGTGCTGGGTCTGATAATTACCTGTATCAGCACGAAGTAGGCAATGATGCTGCGAACGGCACCCAAACAACCGCTATGCTGTCGTCTTTCCAAACGGGTTATTTCCAGCTTAATGAGGCCGATAACCTAATCTTTATTGATCAAATTTGGCCTGACATGAAGTGGGGAACCTATTCTGGAAACCCCAATGCCACAGTGCAGATTACATTCTACGTCACCAATTACCCCGGCGATACGCCAGTGGCATATGGCCCTTATACGATGACGCAAGCCACTGAATACATATCCGTCCGCATCAGGGCGCGTCTTATGGCGTTCAATATATCATCAAGCGATGTTGGTACGTTCTGGCGTCTGGGTGCAATCAGATACCGCTATCAGATTGACGGGAGATTCTAGTGGCATCACTTGACGATATTCTAACTACGCAAAAAAACGGTGTGCAGGGCATTAACGCTCTTAATCACACTACGCAGAATCTTGCCGGTACGATCAACACATACGAAGTTAGTGCAACCACATATTTTGCAACAACGATCGGCTGGGTGGCTAAAGTGAGCGTTATTGTCGCTGGGTCCACCACTGGGACCATATATGATGCCAATTCTGTTGGAACTGCGGTGACGGGCTTTCGCCTTGCCATCATCCCTAACACGGTTGGTATCTACACCATCAATATGCCCGTTAACAAAGGCATCGTTATCACCCCAGGAACAGGCATGATTGTTGCCGTATCGTATAGTTGAGGTCGTCATGCCATTAGCACACGGTAAGTCACAAAAGACGATCAGCAGCAACATAAGCGAAATGATTCATGCGGGTCATCCTAAAGATCAGGCTATAGCTGCGGCGTTAGAAACGGCCCGTCATACAAAGGCGTTTGGCGGACCTATGCCTAAATTTATGGAAAAATCTGTTAAACAGCCCAAAATGCCTCGATTGTTTAGCGGTCCAATTCATAGTCCCGTTGCCGGTCGCACAGACCATTTACCCATGCACGTACATTCCGGCTCTTACGTTATTCCTGCCGACATTATTTCGGCAATGGGCGAAGGCAACACGATGGCGGGGTTTAAAGCCGCCAGAAGGATATTTGGCGGCACACCTTATGGCAGAACGGGCAATGTTTATGGGGCAACTTCTGCACCTTACGGCATGGAAATGCCGCATAAAGCACATGGCGGTGAAGTAAGGCCGGTTCCAATCGTTGCAGCCGGCGGCGAATATGTTATTCATCCAAGAGATGTGATAAGGATTGGAAATGGTAGTCTCGATAGAGGCCATCAAGAGCTTGATAAGTTTGTGAAGAAAATGCGCCGAAAGACAATTAAAACTTTACAAAAATTGCCTGGCCCAAAGAAAGATTAAGCAATGACTGTTGAACTAAAAATTCGCGTTGCTGTTCCAGAAGATGTCCATGAAATCATGGATCTTGCTTTATCGGCTTGTGGCGAAAACGGTTTTGTTGATCCCAACCCTCAAAAACTTTTGGCCGAAATTTGGCCGGCTCTTCATCGCGATCATGGGTTAATTGGCGCTATTGGGCAACCTAATGGCATAATTGAAGGCGTTGTCCTTCTTCGTGTTGGTTCTATGTGGTATTCCGACAATCCTGTTTTAGAAGAAAAAGCTATTTTTATTCATCCTGATTTTCGGTCCGCCAAAGGTGGCAGAGCTCGCCAATTATGTGAATTTTCAAAGCAAGTTGCCGATTCTCTTGGCATACCTTTAATTATTGGCGTTCTTTCTAACCATCGTACAGAAGCTAAAGTGCGTCTTTACGAGCGGCAATTTGGCAAGCCAAGTGGTGCATTTTTTCTGTATGGCGCTCATACAGGCCAGCATACGATGACGGAGCACTAAAATGGGCGGGAAAACCTCACAATCAACTAATCAGGTTACTATCCCACCAGAAGTTCTGGCACGGTATAATTCGGTCAATGCTACGGCTGAAAAAGCTGCCGCAACTCCCTTTCAACAATATAGTACCGATCCAAATGCTTTTGTTTCGCCATTAACGCAACAACAGCAAACTGGTATTTCGGGCGTTAACCAATATGCCAACGCAGCCCAACCCGCATACGGCGCTGCCATGCAAGGAACGGCTCAAGCTTTTCAAGGTTATAATGCCCCTAATTACGCTGCCGGCGTACAGGGTTATATGAATCCTTATTTGCAAAATGCGATGGGCGCTACTGCTGATCAATTGCAAAATATTAATCAACAGCAACAACAGCAATTGCTTGGCCAAGGCATAAGCCAAGGTGCTTTTGGTGGTGATCGTGGCAAAGTAGCTCAAGCCGCATTAATGAATCAACAGAATCTTGCGACGGGTAATGTGTTGGCTAATATGGCCAACCAAGGTTATCAGTCTGCTGCTCAAAATTATCTTACTGGTCTTGGCCAACAAGGCTCTCTTGCCAATCAATTTGGCAATTTAGGTCTTGGCGCACAAACGGCGGGCCTTGCTGGCGCACAAGCTCAAATCGGCGCGGGTACACTTGGACAGCAAACCAATCAAGCTGGGCTATCGGCACTATACAATCAATTCCAACAACAACAAGCTTACCCCTTCCAGACGGCTCAATTCTTGGCCAATATTGCCGAAGGTACTGGAGCTTTGTCGGGTTCGACAACGACATCAACGCAACCTATGGGGTTATTTGGTAATCTTTCTGATGAACGCGCCAAAGAAAATATTGAGCCAATTGGTAAAACATTCGACGGCCAAAATATTTATAAATTCAATTATAAAGGCGAGCCTAACGCGCAAGTTGGTCTTATTGCGCAAGACGTGGAAAAACGTAATCCAAATGCCGTCCATGAGCAGGGCGGTTTAAAATATGTTGATTACGATAAAGCTACGGCTAACGCCGCTCATCGTGGCCATTTTTATAATGGCGGCATTATTCCTTCGTCTATGGGCGGTCAGGTCCATGAAGGCCATATGGGTGAGATGTATGCCTATGGCGGCATGGCCCGTGAGCATCATGCCGATGGAAGTGCTGTAGGTGAAGCAGATCCTATGCAAGCCGCTCTTGCAGTTCAACGGGATGCGTTTGCTCCTTTCGCCGCCAAAGGTATTTATGGTCAGGCTGCTGGAAGCTTGCCTGGCGGGGGTAAGGGCATCGTTCCTGCCGGATCTGTTCCTGTGCATCAATTAATGATGGCAAATCCTGCGCATCAACAGAATGATAATACAATTCAGGAAGCCGCTAGTTTGGCCCGTTCGGGTAAAGAGCTTTATGGCGATTACAAGGGACTTAAAGAGATGGTGTCGCCTACGCCGACAGATCTTAGCCAGTATCCTTTGGCAGAAGCCGGAACGCCTATGCCTACCGCCCGCCCAGAAGATCTTTATCGTGGTGGTATTGCCCGACTCCCTCGCGAAGATGGTGGCGATGTGCCATATAGCTCTGATGATCCTATGGAAAAGGTTGTTAAAAGCGGAGAAAAAAGCCCTGCCGAATTAAAACTTGCGCAAGCTTCGCCAACAACGGCGCCTGGCGGTGGTGGGCTTGGTGATATTGCAAGTCTTATGAGCCTTGGCAAAACAGCCATGTCGGTTGCTCCTGCGATGGGTACTGCAATGGCAGGAATAGGGGATGCAATTTCTGCGTTGCCACTTATGTTTGTTGCAAGAGGCGGTGCTATTGACCGCGAACATCACGATGGCAGCGAAGGCAATGTGGTTGGCGATGATGGCGGTGATGATGGCGGTCTTGATAGTAAGCTGCAATATAAAATTGCACCGCAACCGCTTTCTGAAATGGACCCCGTACAACAGCAAGTTGTAAAAGGCATTTATGGTGGCGAGAGTGGCGGAAAATATAATGTTTTAAACGGCGGTGAAGAATTTGATCCGTCACAAGGTCATCCGCATCGTGTTGGCAAGGGTGGCGAGTCTACGGCTGCTGGCGCTGGTCAATTTATCGGCGAGACATGGGATCGCGTAACAGGTGGCGCTCCAATGACGCCGGCCTATCAAGATGCCGCTACATGGAAGCTTGCTCAAGACGATTACCAAAAACGTACAGGGCGAAATCTTAAAGCGGACGTTGCAGATCAAGGTTTTTCGCCAGAAATTAAAGCAGCTCTTGCCCCAACATGGACTTCTCTCGGAGAAGGCAAGCCATCGCGGCAGGTTGCGCAACAAACGCCACCAACGGGTATTGCTGGTGGACAAGCAAACCAACCTAGTCTTTGGGATAAGCTATCAAGCGAAGATGTTATTCTGCCAATTTTGTCAGGTCTTGGCACGATGGCGTCATCCAATAGCCGTTACCTTTTACCGGCCCTATTACAAGGCATTGGCGGTGGCGCTCAAACGTATATGCAGCTTCAAAAACAACAAAGCGAAATTGCCAAAAATACGATGGGACTTGCTGCTTCTCGGTTCACACCGATTGGCAATGGCCAGTATTTTGATAAGATTCAAGGCGATACGGTCGGAATGGGCGAGTATCAACGCCGTTTGGCTTCAATGCCAGGTATGTCGAAATACATGGGCGCAATAAGCGCACAACAGCCTACAGCGGGCGGGATTGCTGCTCCTACTCCTGCTGCTGCCGAAGCTCCTGCCGCTGGTATTGCAGCGCCTAAACCTGCTGCTGCGCCTTCTGCTGCGGCCCCTGCTGATCAAGCCGCTGCACAAGCGGCTGAAACGGCCAAAGCTGTTACGACGCCTCAAGCGGCTCCTACGGCAATGGCTGGCATTTCTGATGCAGTTACTGGGGCATTGGCTGATGCTGAAAAGAACCCACAAGTTGCAGCACTTCGCAATCAGGCTTCAAACTGGCAAGGCCAGATTGCTGATATTGAAAGCAAGTATCAGGCGGCGGCGGCACAAAGTTATATTCCGGCTCAAAAAGTTTTGGCTGAAAAGTATCAAACTCAATTACAATATGCCCGCGAAATGGCGAAGGATTTTACAACCCGCGCTGATGCTCGCGCTCAATTGATTGCACAACCTGCAATTGAGACGGCTAAGTCAACGGCTACGATGGAAGCCTCTAAACAGGTTGAATTGAATTACGCGCCACAGATCAAGCAAGCTGAATTGCAATCAAGCGTTATTACGCCAGAGCTTTATAAGACCAACATTGCGACGAGAACGGATGCCTACAAGCTGGCAAACGAAGCGACAAATGCCATCAATCAGTCCAAGCAAATGATGGATCTTATGTTTGACCCGCAAACTAAAGAAGCGGTTATTAATGGTGGTCCATTGGGCGAGACATTGGCAAATGGCGCTGCGGCAATTACCGCCCCGACTTCCATGCGCTTTGCCGCGTAGCCCTCGTGATAAATTTCCACAACTTTCCCGGTTGCCAAGCCAATTTGGTTGCCGTAAGCGCTAAAACCGCTCGCCGCATTAGTGGTAATCACCCGCTGCGGCAGCTTTCCCGCCAGTGTGTCGGCAATCGGTTTTCGCGGATCGGCGGAGCCGGTCACACGTAACGAACCAAAAACATACGCCCGCCCCGATAACGGATCACGAATCGCGCCCCCCAGGCAAGTGGCGGCGCCGCCATACGGTTCAATTTCGGTCGGATGATTGTGTGTTTCGTTTTTAAACATCAACAGCGTTTTTTCAGTCCGCCCGCCGATTTTTGCATCGACAATAATACTGCAAGCGTTATTCTCGTCACTGATTTCCAAATCATCCAGCAACCGGTCTTTGCGCAACTGCTTCGCGCCAATACAGGCAACATCCATCAACGTTTTCGGACGATTTGCTGACTGAGGATAGACCGCTTCGCGACATTCGTTATATAACTGCAACGCTTTAAATAACGGACGATTGGTTTCACAGTCGCCAATTGTTATTTCCGTCAATTCAGTATTAAAGGTGGTGTGCCGGCAATGATCTGACCAATAGGTGTCAATGAGCTTCAACTCAGTGACGGTCGGGTCACGGCGCTCGCAATCTCGAAAATAAGCCTGGCAAAACAGCAAATCGGCTTCGCTCATCACATAGCCGTAATCGGTGCGAATCAAGCTTAACTGTTCGCGGCTGGCAAAAATAAATACCCCCGGTCAATTCACGGAAAACAAGAAAATCAGTACCGCGAACCACCTCAGGCTTCAGTGAAGATGCACCAAGCAGCGCATCGTAGA
>Ga0118677_10015909_pt1 | contig 10386 bp, 7 predicted proteins | sample AliMusrvi5mmetaG_FD_86154 | JGI IMG/M metagenome (GOLD analysis project Ga0118677, IMG submission 86154)
CTTTTAGTGTCTGCGTCCTGAACCGCCACCTCCGCCGCCACTAAAGCCTCCACCACCTCCGGAGGAGATGGAGCTGCCACCTCCTGAACTACTACTTCTGGATGGGGCAGAGTAACCACCTGAATTACTGTTGGAAAAAGAACTTCTACCACTTGAAGTAGTTCCGGATGAAGGTGCGCTGTAACTGCTGCGACTTGAGCCGCTCTGATAGGAACCACTTGAACTTACAGTGGTGGAACTGCCCTGAGCCCTTGAATAACGGCCAACATTACTGCTCCCCGAACTTACTGAAGATTGAGGCCTTGCGTATTGGCGTGTTGTCCCGCTATTGTAGGAGGATTGTATATTTGTCCTTGGTCTTGAATAGGTTGGAGTATAGCGTTGAACATTACCTGATGTTGAGCTTCTTACTGCTGACTGGCTGTTGATACCTGAAGTCTGAGCACGTCGGAGATTGGTGATAGCCTGAGTGCTTCTGGTAGTATTTGGATTAACAGTATAACGGGTTCCTGCCTGTCGTGTCGTACCGGTGACTGAACTAACCGAGGATTGACGTCCAGTGGCAACGGTTCCGCTGTTGTTAACAATAGTTGCTGATTTTGTAGAATTGACGGCTGTTCCTATTTGTGAACGGCGCCCCGAAATCATTCCGTTAGAAGAGGATCCCAATAAACTCGCCCCTGAAACGCCAGATCTTATGGCGTTTGATCCACCTCTTCCGGTAGCATTTTGTCTTCCGTAATATCGGTCGCGATGATCACCATATCCGTATGCTCCGTAGCCACCGCCCCAATAGCTACCGCCCCAATATCCGCCACCATAATATCCGCCCCATCCCCCGTATGAATACCAGGGATCGTACCAACCGCCCCAGGGACTATTCCAACCAGAATAGAAACCACCATACATTCCTCCAAATCCGAGTCCCCAGCCTAAACCCCAGCCGGCGTTATAGTTAAAGTCCCAGTAAGGATCGTAGAGGTATGGGTTATAAAATGATCTTATCCTTGTTGAATAACTTAGATCCTCCGGATCATTATAATTGTTAATAAGGTATCTCGCCTCATCATCATCATCTGACTCATAAGTAGTGTCAGTTTCTGCTGGCTCATTATTTAAGGCATAGGAGTCATTTTTGAGATTACCCGAATTTTTATCTGAAAGGTAATTATCAACAATTTTTCCCGCCTCTTCCTGTCTTAGACCTGAGATCGTCGTTGGACGTTTTGCTGACGGTTCTCCGCCCGGAGAGCTGGCTATTACCGGCGGATGGTCCCCCGGAGTAAAATAAACATCGTCACTATAACTACTTGAAGTAACCATAGATCCTGTTGTACAAGCACTTGCGAGAAGTGCTATGGCTGCGAGCAGTCTGACATTTGTTTTCATGATTTGTTCTCCTATATGTTAATAAATTCCTGAACTTTTCGTTAATTTGTGCGCTGATTTTATCTGTTTTAAAGCAAATATTATACCAAATAATCAATAATGGCAAAAGTTCTCACATCAAAAGAAGAAAATTATTCCCAATGGTACAATGACCTGGTCGCTAAAGCCGATCTGGCTGAAAATTCAGCGGTTCGGGGTTGCATGGTGATTAAACCTTATGGATATGCAATCTGGGAAAAAATGCAGGCTCAGTTGGATAAAATGTTCAAAGAAACCGGACATGTAAATGCCTATTTCCCCTTATTTATCCCAAAATCATTTTTTTCAAAAGAGGCTTCGCATGTTGAAGGCTTTGCCAAAGAGTGTGCGGTAGTCACCCATTACAGGCTGAAAAACGATCCCGATGGAAAAGGGGTAGTTGTTGATCCTGAAGCCAAACTCGAGGAGGAACTAATTATTCGTCCTACCTCCGAAACAATTATTTGGAGTACTTATAAAAACTGGATACAGTCCTACCGCGATTTGCCTATTCTTATTAATCAATGGGCCAATGTAGTACGGTGGGAAATGCGAACACGGATGTTTTTGCGTACAGCAGAGTTTCTGTGGCAGGAAGGGCACACTGCCCATGAAACGAGTCAGGAAGCTCTTGCTGAAACGGAACAGATGATCAATGTCTATGCCAGTTTTGCGGAGGATTTTATGGCTATCCCGGTGATTAAAGGAGCCAAATCAGCGAATGAACGATTTGCTGGTGCACTCGAAACCTATACCATTGAAGCATTAATGCAGGATGGGAAAGCATTACAGTCGGGTACTTCCCATTTTCTTGGTCAAAATTTTGCCAAGGCTTTTGATGTTCAATTTGCCGCACGTGATGGAAAGCTCGATTATGTCTGGGCAACCTCCTGGGGTGTCTCAACAAGATTGATCGGCGCTCTGATTATGGCACATTCGGACAACAACGGATTGGTACTTCCGCCTAAGCTTGCACCATATCAGGTGGTAGTTGTTCCTATTTATAAAAGCATGGAGCAACTTGCTGAAATCTCCGTTAAAGTCGAAGAGATTATGGTTAAACTTAGGGCCAGAGGCATCAGTGTTAAATACGACAATCGTGATACACAACGTCCGGGATGGAAATTCGCAGAATATGAGCTTAAAGGTGTTCCTGTAAGACTTGCTATTGGTCCACGTGACCTTGAAAACGGCTCTGTCGAAGTAGCCCGCCGCGATACATTGGAAAAATCTGTTGAGCAGCTGGAAAATATCGATCAGGTGGTTGAAGATCTACTCGATACTATCCAGAAAAATATATATAATAAAGCTTTTAAATTCAGGGCCGAAAATACTACGAAAGTTGATTCGTATGATGAATTTAAGGAGTTGCTTACAACCAAAGGGGGATTTTTCCTTGCTCACTGGGATGGTACAAGCGAAACTGAGATAAGGATTAAAGAGGAGACAAAAGCCACCATCCGTTGCATCCCGTTCGATAGTGTTGAAGAGGAGGGAAAATGTATGGTCACGGGAAAACCTTCCAACCGAAGGGTAATCTTTGCATTGGCGTATTAAAAATTTTCCGTTTATTTTTTGAGAATCTTTTACCCTAACGACTTTAAACTAAAATTCTGTGGAAAACCAGGTTGTTGAACGTTTTATGCGGTATGTCAGGTACAATACCTGTTCCGATTCCAGGAGTGGCATTACACCAAGTTCTGCCGGACAAACCGAATTTGCCGGAATTCTTGCAGAAGAACTTCGAAAAATTGGGCTACAGGAGGTTGAGGTCGATCAGTGGGGATACGTTTATGCGACACTTCCATCCAATACAGAGCGTGCTGTACCAGTTATCGGATTTATCTCGCACATGGATACAAGTCCTGATTTTACAGGGGCACATGTTTCCCCAAAAATCATCTATTCCTACCCTGGTGGAGATATACTTCTCAATAAAGAAAAAAACATAATTCTTTCTCCTACCGTGTTCCCGGAGTTAAATGCCTATGTTGGTCAGTCGTTAATTGTCACAGATGGGAGAACTTTGCTTGGCGCGGATGATAAGGCTGGTGTTGCTGAGATCATTACTGCAATGGAATATCTTGTAAATCACAGTGATATTAAACATGGAAGAGTTAAGATTGCTTTTACGCCCGATGAAGAGATCGGTGAGGGTGCTGACCATTTTGATGTAACTAAGTTTGGTGCAGAATTTGCCTACACGATGGATGGAGGTGAACTTGGAGAACTCGAATTTGAAAATTTTAATGCAGCCGGAGCAAAAATTGTTATTCATGGAACAAGTGTTCATCCTGGGTACGCCAAAGGGAAGATGAAAAATTCAACTCTTATAGCCAATCGTGTAGTAGCGATGCTCCCTGCCGGTGAAGTTCCTGAATGTACTTCCGGTTACGAGGGGTTTTATCATATCACGCGGATAATCGGATCTGTTGAAGAGTCAGAACTTGAGTTTATCCTTCGTGATTTTACTCAGGAAGGGATTCAAAAACGGAAAGATACTTTGCAAAACGTTGTAAAACAGATTAATCTTGAATATGGCAAGGGTACAGCCGAAGTAGCACTGACCGATCAGTATTCAAATATGCGCGAGAAAGTTGAACCTGTGAAATTTATCATTGACCTTGCCTCTGAAGCAATGGTTGAATTGGGTGTTCAGCCAAAGATTGTCCCCATTCGTGGGGGTACAGATGGTGCACGCCTCTCTTATATGGGTTTGCCTTGTCCAAACATTTTTGCCGGAGGTCATAACTTTCACGGAAAATATGAATATATTCCCATTCCCTCAATGGTAAAAGCATGTGAGGTGATTGTTAAGATTGTGGAAAAAGTGGGGAAGTTATAGGAGAATTGTCGGTTCAGATTCATTCCCTTGTTAACGAACTGATTATCTCCTGGTGTTTTGGATATTTACGTACTAAATCGGCTCTTAACCCTAATTCAAAATCGAGAAAATCAAATCCCGGGGCTACTGTGCAACCCACTAATGCAAAGTCATCTTCACCTAAAACGATTGCTCCGAACCAGGCTCCGCCCGGTACTACAAACTGTGGAATTTCACCATTTTTTATATCTCTGCCAATTGTCGTTTTTGTATAAATACCATCCGGCGAAATCATGTGAAGGTGAATAGGTGAACCATCATAAAAGTGCCAGATTTCATCCTGAGGTATCCTATGAAAAGCAGAAAATGATGCAGAGGTGAGCAGAAAATAGATAGAAGTGGAGTAATTTCTTTCCCCATTAAAACCAGAATTGCCCGATTCGATTATTCCTTTGCTTCGGTAGGTTTCCCTAAAGTATCCCCCTTCGGGATGAGGCAGCAGTTTAAGTTTAAAGATTAACTGTTGCATTTGGATATTTTGCTGATCAGAAAGTGGCATTGTTAATGTTTTTTTTATAATTCTTCTATTTCCTGTCAATATTACATCAATTTTTCCGCAATTGATTACAGTATAAGTTTGTAAAATCATCTTTAATTTTTTTTATATTTACCTACGTAAACTGATCTTAAATCCTGACGTTATGGCTCATCATACACTTAAAACGTCCTATTCTGCCCTTACTGACCGGCTTAATCGTTTTCCTCAGGGGGCACCTTCCTCTGAATTGCTAAATAAAATACTTAAGGTGCTTTTCACTGATAAAGAAGCACAACTTGTTTCCCTCCTGCCGATTAAACCTTTCACCGCTCAGAAAGCAAGTCTGATCTGGAAAATGAATCTTACCAATACGCGCAAGATTCTCGATACGCTGGCTGGACGGGCTTTGCTGGTCGACATTGAACAAAATGGGGTACAGGAATATACACTGCCTCCCCCAATGGCGGGGTTCTTCGAATTTTCGATGATGCGTGTTCGCAATGACATCGATCAGAAAGCACTCAGTGAACTGTTTTACCAGTATCTCAATGTAGAAGAAGATTTTATTCGCGAACTTTTTACCAGAGGTGAGACACAGCTTGGAAGAGTTTTCGTAAATGAACCGGCACTGTCATTCGAAAATTCACTTCATGTACTTGATTACGAAAGGGCTACTGAAGTTATTAAAACGGCTTCACATATCGGAGTCGGTATATGTTATTGCCGCCATAAGATGGCCCATTTGCACAGGGCCTGCGATGCGCCGATGGAGATTTGTATGACTTTTAACAGCACAGCTTCATCCCTGACAAAACATGGGCACGCCCGGAAAATCGATAGCGCCGAGTGCCTCGATCTTTTGCAAATGGCAGTTGATCATCACCTGGTTCAGTTTGGTGAGAATGTACGAAATGAGGTTAATTTTATCTGTAATTGTTGCGGATGTTGCTGTGAAGCAATGATTGCAGCGCGGCGATTTGCTATTTTAAATCCTGTTCATACGACCAATTTCATCCCGGTAATTCACAACGACCTCTGCAATGGTTGTGGAAAATGCGTGAATGTTTGTCCCGTTGAAGCAATGACCCTGGTTTCAGCTAATGATCCTCACCATCCGAACCGTAAAAAGGCAGTGCTCATCGACGAACGGTGTCTGGGTTGTGGTGTATGTGTACGAAGTTGCAGTATGAACAGTATTTTGTTAAAATCCCGTCCAATAAGGGTGCTTACCCCTTTGAACGGTGTACATAAAGCTGTCGTAATGGCTATTGAGCGTGGTAAGCTTCAGCATCTTATTTTCGATAATCGCGTTTTGTTCAGTCACAGGGCACTGGCCGCAGTATTGGGTGTGCTGCTTAAACTCCCGCTGATTAAGCAGGCTATGGCAAGTGATCAGATTAAATCACGGTTTTTTGAAAAGATCATCGGAAAGCTGGATATTTAAATTCCGGACCAACCTCATTTTTTTGATTTTTCCGAAACCTTTTAATATCTTTAGCCATAAATTAAATGGCAATGATTCAGCGATTTATCAACTATATAAAAGATAACCATCTTTTCAGTCAGACCGATACAATTTTGGTAGGTGTAAGCGGTGGTATTGATTCTGTTGTTTTGCTTGACCTGCTTGACAAAGCCGGATACTCAGTAGCCATTGCCCATTGCAATTTCCGGTTACGTGGTTCAGAATCTGATGAGGATGAAAAATTCGTTCATGATCTGGCCAGAAAATACGACGTCCCGGTTTTTAAAACAGCCTTTGATACATCGGATTATGCCGCAGAAAATAAAGTCTCGATCGAGATGGCTGCGCGCGAATTGCGTTATCAATGGTTTGAAATGATCCGGTCATCGCACCATTTTGATTGCATTGCTGTAGCCCATCACAGGGATGATCAACTCGAAACATTTTTCCTGAACTTAACCCGCGGAACAGGATTATCGGGACTCACAGGAATGCGCCCTGTTAATGGGAGGATCGTCAGACCACTTTTATTTGCTTCACGCGACGAAATTGAACAATATCGTCATGAAAATTTCCTTGACTTCCGCGAAGATGCTTCAAATTTAAGTCTCGATTATCTTAGAAATAAAATCAGACATACCGTTTTGCCTGTGATGGATACGCTTAATCCATCCTTTCGTGAAGGGCTGATCAGGACGATGAGTTACCTCGAGGGAGCCTCGAAGATTTGTGATAGTGCCGTAAAACAGGCATGGGAACGTGTGGTGCTTCGTAATGGGAATGATTATCTGATTTCAATTGCCGAATTAAGATTGCTTGACCCTCTGTCGGCCTACCTTTTTGAGTTTCTGAAACCTTTTGGCTTCAATAGTGTAGTTGTTGCTGATATTGAATCATCACTTGACGGAATTTCCGGTAAGCAGTTTATCTCTCAGACTCATAGATTGGTACGAGACCGTGAGTCGTTTATTCTGACGCCTGTAGTAGCCCGAAATAAGAAGCATTTTTATCTTGAGGAGGGGAGGGTCGAATTGATCACTCCGGTCCATCTTAAAATAGAATCAGGCAAAAGAAAGGATAAATTTAAAATTCCTGATTCGCCTTTCATCGCCTGCATCGATCGCGATCTGGTTCAATTTCCATTAATGATCAGAAAATGGCAGCAGGGAGATTATTTTAAGCCGTTGGGAATGAATGGATTTAAAAAAGTGAGTGACTTTTTTATCGACTCAAAGCTGAGCCTGTTGCAAAAGGAGAAGGTGTGGATTGTTACAAATAGTGAGCAGGTCGTGTGGATAATCGGACATCGCCTTGATGACAGGTACAAAATCACACCCGGAACGCAGAATATTCTGAAACTGGAAATGGTATTCTAAAGGGCAATGAGTCCATCCACCTGGCTTGCTTTTTCATAAATTGCAATAATAGACTCAGGATCAGGTATCCACTGTTTGCATGACATCCCGATAAACCGGATATCACGCGATGTTTTATAGTTACCAGATCATTTGTGTGAATCCTTTCTTTCGCCGTCGTTTCCCATCACGTCCCATTGCATCTGCAACCCAAAAATAAACCCCCGGTGTTGCCAGCTTATTGTTGACTCTTCCATCCCAGGTTGCCAACTCTGAATCTGCCGGAATAAAACCCGATTTACTAAACCGGTGAACAACACGACCCCATCTGTTGAATACCTGAAAGTCAAGTGACTGAAGAGACCTTGTCTTAATAGTTAAAACATCGTTCACCCCATCGCCATTTGGTGTGAATGCAGGGGCGACTTTAACAAGTGATGTATCGATAACAATATAATTTTTCAGGTAAAACGTATCACGACAGGTAAATCCTGCGCTTTGTTTCGCAGTCACCAATTTAACCATATACCTTCCTGAATTTTCATAGGTATAAACCGGATTCTGCAGATAAATGCGTTCCATGATGGAATCAATCTTTCCTCCAGCCGAAGTTTCCTTATCGATTTCCGATTTTTCCTTAAAAAGCATCCATTCATACTTATCAGGATCGGCATTTTCCGATTCATTGACGAACTGAACTGTAAGTGGAGCCTCAGGAATGGCAAACTGATTGTCAGATTTTTGATCCGTTTTCCAGGAGAATTTTGCCTTTGTAACAATTGATTGATAAGTTACTGAACTACTCTCCATGCAACCTGCACGATCGGTTACCTCAAAACGGTAGTCAGTATTTTTTGTCGGTGGTGAAAGGATTAACGGATTCTGGATCGTCGAAATTGGTAAATTGTCGGCATACCAGACATATTTATAACCAGGATTGATTGTAACTGTTTGATTTGTTGCTAAATCTGAATAGAAATATTTGGAGCCAGTTACACTTCCCAAAAGTTTGAACGACTGACAATTCGAATCAGTGATTGTCGCTGCAGGAGCAATCCAGGTATTGATGATCCAGGCCCGGAAAATATAATCAACTCCGGTGTCTCTAAAACTTACGCGGTAACATCCATCGGCAAGTCCGGTAATTGTGGAAGAGACTCCGGTTTCGTTTGAAAAAAAGATAAATCCGGAGGTGTCACTATATTTTTCCCATTTAAATGTAACTGATGTACCTGACGAGTTTGCCTTTAAAGCTCCACTTTGATGCCCGTTGGATCCACAGTAATAATATATAAAGTCTTTTCCGGTGAAGACCGGGTAAGAAGTCTGTTCTGAGAAGGAGGCAGAGATTGATCCAAGAGATTGACCGGAAAGAAACTCTGCCGAAAATAAAAAGAAGATGGAACTTATGATTCCCAACCTGACAATTCTTGCATAATTCATTGACCGTCTCTTTCAGTTATTGCTGTACAATATTACAAAATTTATTTAAATTCGCAGGATTCATTCTCAGTTACGGAATGAATTATTACGAAGTACTTAAATTACAATATTTTGTCTGATTATCTTGAAAGTCTGAACAGTGCGCAGCGCGAAGCTGTGATCAATACAGAAGGGGCCTCACTTGTAATTGCCGGAGCAGGATCCGGAAAGACACGGGTACTCACTTTTCGCATCGCCCATCTGTTGAAAAACGGAATCTCCCCTTCATCAATTCTTGCCCTTACATTTACCAATAAAGCGGCACGGGAAATGAAGGGCCGCATAGAAAATGAGGTTGGGAGTAATATTTCAAGATATCTCTGGATGGGGACATTTCACTCCGTCTTTTCAAGAATCCTTCGTGTTGAGTCTGCAGTGATCGGTTATCCTTCCACTTTTACCATTTACGATACCCAGGATTCGAAGAGCCTGCTGAAATCAATAATAAAGGGTTTAAATCTTGAAGATAATCTCTATAAACCCGGACTCATCTTAAACCGCATTTCAAATGCCAAAAATAATTTGATCACGGCAGTTGCCTATCATCAGAATGCCCCGCAGCGGGAAGCAGATCAGGCAGCTCGTATACCTAAAACTGCTGAGATTTATCTCGAATACACTAAACGTTGCAAGAGTGCCGGTGCAATGGATTTTGATGATTTATTGCTGATTACCAATATTCTGTTCAAAAATCATCCCGAAGTTCTAACGAAATACCAACACTTGTTTCGATATATTCTTGTTGATGAGTATCAGGACACTAATTTTTCGCAATACCTGATCGTGAAACGACTGGCAGAACTTCATCACAACATTTGTGTAGTGGGTGATGATGCACAAAGTATCTACTCATTCAGGGGAGCAAGAATTGAAAATATCCTCAACTTTAAAAATGACTATCCCGGTTTTAACACCTATAAACTCGAACAAAATTACCGTTCAACACAGGTTATAGTTGATGCAGCCAACAGCCTGATTGCAAAAAATAAACATCAGCTGCAGAAAACTGTTTTCAGCGAGAATGCCATCGGTGAGAAAATTAAAGTTCTGACGGCGATGAATGAACATGAGGAGGGATATCTTGTCGCGAATGAAATATTTGATTATCGGATGAAAGCGCACGAAAACTACTCTGATTTTGCAATTCTCTACCGAACAAATGCACAATCGCGTGTTTTTGAGGAGGTTCTGAGAAAACGGAATATCCCTTACAAAATCTACGGGGGATTATCGTTTTACCAGCGCAAGGAGATCAAGGATATTCTCTCTTATTTCAGATTGATGATCAATCCCAGGGATGATGAATCGTTTAAAC
>Ga0118677_10007490_pt2 | contig 10383 bp, 8 predicted proteins | sample AliMusrvi5mmetaG_FD_86154 | JGI IMG/M metagenome (GOLD analysis project Ga0118677, IMG submission 86154)
CCTTTGTGCAATCCTTTGGGACCTTAGTGGTTAAATAATAGATTTTACCACAACTCTTCCCGATTTTTCGGGAAAGGTCACAAAGGTTCACGTGAAGGACACCAAGGTTTTATTTCAGCAGCTTCTAAAAATAGACCATTCTATTGTTCTTGCGACTTAAGTTCTTTCCAATTCAAATTTTTCCATGATTTCAGAAAAACCTGAGACACGCCAATCCGCAGCCGATTGATCCTGGTGTTCAGAACCCGGACCGTTAAAGGCAATACAGCGTATGCCAGCCGCCACGGCTGCCTTGATGCCATTGGTAGAATCTTCGATGATAACACAGTTTTCCTTCGGCAATCCAAGTTTTTTTTGCGCCAGCAGAAAGATGGCAGGATCGGGTTTACCTGCTCCCGCTTCGGTGCTGTCGGCTATCGCGTCAAAATAATGTGCCAGGCCGGTTTTAGCCAGAATGATGCCGATTACTTCGATGGTGGATGAAGAGGCCAGAGCCATTTTGACCCCTTTCGATTTTAACCGGTGAAGCAGATCTATTACTCCCGGCATTGGCTCAATTTCAGGAAGGGAATTGAAATAGGAGATGACCTTTTCTTCAGTTATGCTGACCAGATCTTCGAGCGAGTGGGTAAGCTCGTGTTTCTGTTTGATCATGCCCCACATGACAGGGTTCGAACATCCCTGGTAAGCAACGTGTTCCTCGTGGTCAATTTGAGCGCCGACTTCATCAAAAAGCTCCTTTTCGATGATCTTGTAGAGATTTTCGCTGTCGATGAGAACACCGTCCATGTCGAAAATAAAAGCTTTGGTTTCAGAAAAATGCATCTGAATAGGTTTTCTACAAAACTAATAAACCTGCCAGGTTTTCAAAGCCTGCCAGGTTTATTAAATCTTGGTCTAACTGGAATTCTTGCTAAAAATCAAACTTCGCCTGGCTTTTTGAAATATTTAGATAGCGCCTGATGGACTATTTCTCCTGAAAAGCGAATTGATTTTCCTTTGGTCGCGTTGATGACAACATCGGCATAATTGCCACCTTTTTTCATGAAAATTTCAATCTTGGCCACGATGTAAAAGCCTTTTACCTGCATTTCAACGATGACATTACCCTTTTTATCGGTTTCCTGTTTGTATTCAGAGACGGCAAGTTTGTTTGTGTACTGATTTCCGGCCGTAATGCCCTGTAGGAAAACAGATTCTTTCTCAAAGGAGAGAAAATTGGCCACATCCGTGTTCGTCTGTATGGTCCTGTCAGCTCCATCATATGTATCAACAATGATGACAAATTCTTTTGCCTCAATGGCCGCTACTGCTTTGTCGAATTGTGCCTTTGCGGCGGCTTCCTTTTCTGCTTTCTTGTTCTGGGCAGGAGAAACAGTTGTTAAGAGACCTAAAATTCCAAGTAGGATTAATATTTTCTTCATTCTTAATAATATGTTTAGCAATGATAATTTTCCGAATTTCCTTCATTTGACCCCTCTAAATCTCCCCAATGTGGAGACTTCAGATGCGCGCTCTGATGATAATCAGAGCGCTACCCCCCTTGGAGGGGAAGGGGGAGGTCACATTAATAATGGAACTGAGTAAAAACAGGATTTAGTTCCAAGTGTTAGAATAGCCATGATTTAAAATATCTCCCAAAGGTGATAGGTAAATCATGGCTATTTTCTTTTTGTTTAATCCAATGCAACTGTACTTAGCCGGATTGCCTGATCTGCGTACTTAACACCCATTTTCCCATTCAGGTGAAAGATATAGTTTCTCCCTTTTGCCAGAGAAAATGCTGTAGCTGTCCAGTCGGTCAAAGCTCCCGTTGTTGTTGGAAAGTACTTGAGTTGGACACCGGCATCATCAAAGACTGTAAAGACCATGCCTGTTTCTGTCCCGGACCAAACTGCAATACCATTCCTTAGCAATTTATAAGGCACTAGCGTTGAAGCTTCCTTGAAATTGCAGGTTGCTATCGTAATGTAAACATAAGGGCTGGCAGTAGTACCGGAGCCGCGTCTGCCTTTTAGCGTAAGTTTGCCATAAGGGGTAACACCGTCCGATTTGTAAAACAGGTTCACAAACTGGATATTCGCCGTAGTGTCTGCCCATGCATCACCTTGCTGGAAGAGGTCGGCATCCTTGATGACAAAAGGAACATCTGTCAGGCTATTGATAAAGGCGGTATATTTCCCGGCTCCTACTGTAAAGGTATTGCTGTACTGGAGAACATCCTTGGTGGTGCCTGTATAAGCATCCACTTTAACAGCTCCTTGCGGCACTACGTGGTATTTGGCTGCGCTGTTCGGGAAAATACTTCCGATGGCAGTTGAAACTTCAGAAACCAACTGGTTGTTGTATTTCAGCCTTGTAATATTGAGGGCTGTTGTAGATACGACAGGAATGTCATAGACCAACCTCACTTGTGCTGATGAAGCAGTGCTGATATCCGTTGATCCGAATGTAATTACATTCTTTTCACAGGAGACCACCAGAAGCACCATCAGGATGGAGACCAATGCTAATATTGTTTTCATTTTCAATTATTTTTAATATTAATGTAATTAATTTCCTGGTAATGTAAACCAAGGCATTGAGCATTGGTAGTTGGGGGCATCGCCAGCGATAGGCAAAAGCGACTTGAGGGATGGAAGATTCCACATGTACTCTGAATTGTAGCGTGGACGGAGACGATAGCATGGAGAACCCAGGTTGTCCGTCGAAAACTTTCTTCTTCTGTCAATCACATCTGCTGCTGGCAGGAAGAATCCCTTGTAAACCCTTCCAGGATCTGAATCTGGCTTGTGGTAAACCACGTCGGCAGTCCAGGAAGTACCCGTAACAGGAACGCCATTTGCCGGAGTGACCAGGTCGTAGTGATAACGGCGCATGTCATTCCAGGTATCCAGACTCCATGGGAACAGTGCCACGTACTTCTGCATCATGATATGTGACAGTGTGAAGTCGGTAAGCTGCAGGTTGTTTACAAATTTACTGTTGAGATAGGCAGTTGCAAGTGTAGCAAACCTGGCCTGTGTAATTTTATCCCCAATCACGGATGTCTGTTTGTTTGAGGCATTTTTTACCATGGTTCCCGGAACGATCAATCTTTTCACAAAGTCCATATGTCCTGCTACCGCAAGTTTGAACGCATCAAGCGCAGCAGACTTTTGTCCTTTCAGGAACAATGCTTCAGATTTTACAAACTGAATCTCGGCATAACTTGATAATGGCCATGGGGCATCATCCCTGTAAAGCCATCTTCCTGTACCGGAAGTTGCTGTGGTAGGCGTTGTTGTTAATCCCCAGAAATTACAGGCAGCGGTATTGTCCAGTTTTGTGCCCACGAATTTATAAGTGCCTTTCTTGATATTGTTCTGGTCGACCTGCATGGTATCGGCAGTTCCAAGTAAAAGTATAGCGCGGGGATCAAGTGTTGCGGTATCCGTAACCATCTGATAGGCGCTCAATCCTTCCACACCACCCGAACTGTTGTAATTGGGGATGGTTCCTGTAAGTACCTGTGTAATATAATCTGATTGAGTCAGTACATTGGCGAGATTGGCTCTCAGCACACCAAAGAAGTTGGAGGTGGTAGAAACTCCGGTTGCCTGGAATGTCAGGGACGGATCATCCGAAGCGCTTGCAAAGGATTTATCGGCACAGATGATGGCAGAATCCAGATAGGCAGTATTCTTCTTGGCCATGGCAATGTAATTCCTGGCAAGGACTGCATATGCGAATTTTTTCCACTTGGCAGCATCCCCTTTGTAAACCAGGTCATTGGTTGCAAGACTTGTTGGGTAAGAGGTATTGTCAACCTTTTCAAATTCTGTAATGGCCTGTTTTGCCCAGGAGCGAACCTGAGAGAAGGCGTAATCTTCACTGTCATAATTATGGGAAAGAAGTCCGGGAACATAGGCGTCCTTGACAGGAAGATCAGCATGCAGGGAGGCCAGAATATGCCATGAATAGGCTTTGATGGTTAGACCAATGCCAGCATACCTGAATTGTCCTGCGCTTCTTCCGTCATTGATGATGTTCTCGAGGTTCATACCCTGAAGCCAGTAAGTCATTCTCCAGCACTCACCGCCGTTGTCACTGCCGGCAAAATAACTGTGAGAAACCCCATAAGTGGATTCAAAACTTGATGAACCACCAAAATATTCAACCATTGGAGCCACGGCTCTGAGGTCATAGGCTATCCCCTCGTAAGAGGCCATGACGGGTCCGAGACGGAGAATTGGATCTACCCAGTCCGGAGCGTCTACATTTTTATTCACGTTCAGCCAATCAGTACAAGAAGTTATACCAAGAACCAGAACTAGAATGAATGCTATAATAATTTTTCTCATCGCTTTGATAAATTAAAATGTTACACTTAAACCAAATGATATTCTTCTGGGGGCTGCGATGGCCATCATGTCAAAACCTGCTCCACCTGTTCCACCCAGCGCTGCTGAGTTGGAGTTGCCCACTACGTCAATTCCTGAATAGTTGGTCCAAACCATCAGGTCATTCCCTGAAGTAAAAAGGGAAGCCTGGGAAATGGTCTTTCTGGTGGTTTTTGCCAGCCACTCGGGGTTGATGTTGTAAGTTAGCCTTACTTCTGCCAGTCTCAGATAGTTGATGTTTTTCTCAATCCAATCAGGATCCTGACCGGAATATCCATACTGCAGGTCACCAAGTTTAACACCAATGGTATTGACAGTTGGTGTTGCAGAATTTTCGTAGGTATCTTTCAATACACCGTCGAAAACTACAGGAGCAGCCTCGCGTTGGGTAACTGATTCAGTGCTGTATCCATATTGTTGCATGTAACGCTTGGTTCCGTTTACAACCGTAGCCCCAATACGGCCATCCAGCAGAGCGGTCAGTGTAACCATCCTTTTATAATTGACAGAAGCATTGAAACCAAAATTCAATTTTGGTTCACGGTCTCCAATCACACTCCAGGTTCCGCTTGCAAGAGGAAGGCCTGATGAAGGGTCAATCAGTACCTTGCCTTGACTGTTCTTCTGGTAATCAAGCCCTGTCAAAGAAGTGATAGGGTTTCCAACCATGATCCCGTTCCGGATGTTTCCGGAAACCCAGGTATAAGCATTATAGTACTCAGTAACATTTTTCGGCAACGATTCAACGTTGCTCCAGTTATGGAAGAAATTAAGCGCCGCATTGACTGTCCAGTCGCGGTTTTTGACAATATCACCATTGACGCCGAATTCAAAACCTTTGGTTGTAAATGAACCCACATTCATGTTGTTCAATACGAAACCGGTGGCATAACTCATGCGGAATCCGGTGATGATCTGATCTTTTGAATCTGTCTGGTAGTAGGACATTTCGAAGTTCAACCTGTTTCTGAACAAACGTCCATCAATGCCAACTTCCAAGGAAGTGTTCATTTCAGGGCGAAGATTTGGATTTGGCCCGGTAAATCCATAGCGGTATCCACCATAGGAAGTTGGGGCGGCCTCAAGTGCAGGGTAAATGGAAAGCGGAGGGGCATCTTTACCCACCTGTGTAGCAGATGCTCTCAGTTTTAAATAACTTATTTTGTCTGAATAGGGTTTCAGAAAAGAAAAATCCGAGAGAATTAAACTGAAGTCAGCAGCAGGATAAAAATATCTGTTGTTTTCAGGAGGTAAGGTAGAAGACCAGTCGTTTGTACCCCTAACCGTTAGGAAAGCCAGATTGTTGTACGAAAATTCAAAAGAACCCGAAATGGATTGCAACCTCCTCATCACAGTCCTTGTCGTGTTGACAAGCGTGGTAGCATCGCAGTTGTTGATGGACTGAAAATCGGGTACCATGAATTTCTCCCCGTGAACAGATAAGGTTTTTGAGCCCTGTTCCAACTGCCGGTAGGCAAGCTGACCTGAAACATTCAACTTGCCAAACTCTTTCTTATAGGTGGAGATAAGGTTGATCGTAGGATTGTTTTCGTTGACCTTTGACTGGTCGTAGGATCCTGTTCCCGTTGCAGTTGAAGACCATTGCGGGTGACGTACGATGACAATGGTTGTCTGGTTTACATCGACACCTACCTGGGCACGGATGAGCAGGTCCTTAATAGGTGTGAGGTTGACTACCACATTCGAGATAACATGCTGGCCTTCATCGTAATTTTTGTTCTTGTACAAATCGAAATAGGGGTTAAGGATGTCGACATCCGCATACTTGTTTGGGTAACGGATATTGCCGGCCGGTGTAAGATAAGTCCTCATATCGTCGGTAAGGGGCCAGTTCAATGCCCTGTAAAGAACGCCTCCTGTACCGCGGTCCACCTTCGTATTGTCCATATTGGAATAGGCCATGGAAGCCTCTACATTCAGCCATTTGGAAAGTTTGGCAGTTCCTGATATGGAAATGTTATTTCGGTCATAACCGGAGGTTGCTACAACCCCATTGTATTTCAATGTGCTTGCAGATGCCCTGAATGTCATGTTTTCGTTTCCAGCCTCAAAGGATACGTTGTGTTTTTGACTTGTTCCGGTTTGAAACAGGTTCGCCACATTGTTATAGAGTGTGGTGCCCGGTGCATAGGTGGCCCCAAAGTGTCTGGAAGTATAGTAGTTGGTATTTCCATACATTCCGTTGTCATACTTGGTCTGAATCTCAGGATACTGGTAGGCATTTTCAATTCCGAAAGAGTTGCTGTACCTGACAACTCCTTTCCCTTTGCTTCCTTTTCTGGTTGTAATGATAATGGCTCCGTTGGAGGCATCACTGCCATAAAGCGCTGCAGCAGCTGCACCTTTTAGGACTGTCATGCTCTCAATGTCTTCCGGATTGAGGTCGGATGCGCGGTTGGAAAAATCGAGCTGGGCCGTACCTACAATGGGGTCTGCGCCCTGCTTGGAGGCAAGTCCGCCGATCGGATTAAAACTGGTATTACTTATCGGAATACCGTCAACGACGAAGAGTGGTTGATTGTTACCTGAAATGGAGGTAGCGCCTCGGATAATAATGGAACTTGAAGAACCCGGGGTTCCGCCTGAATTGGTAATCTGTACGCCGGAAACGCGGCCTTGCAGGGAGTTAACAAAATTTTCCCTTCCAGACTCGGCAATTTCTATTCCTTTCAGGGTTTGTGTTGCCGCACCCACGGCCCGGGCGGTACGCTTGATCCCAAACTCACCGGTTATCACAGCTTCTTCAAGCTGGATACTTGACATAACTAGTTGTACATTGATTACATTGGATGTACCAATGGTAATCTCCTGGGGAGTATAGCCCACAAAGGAGAATACAAGCACCTTGCCGGGGGCAGCCTTAATGCTGAAATTTCCTGCCATATCCGTAATAGTACCCTGGGTGGTACCCTTTAGGACAACAGTAACTCCCGGCATGGTTTCGTTCGTTTTTGCATCGGTTACCTGTCCTTTAACAGGAGCCTGTGCATAAGAGTCATGAGCAATCGTGACCCCAATTACCATCAAACACAGTAAGAGGATTGTTTTCATTTCATTTTTAATTTTGGATTAATGCAGTTCATGTAGTTTTCATTTGTTTTTCAAATAGGTAGTGCATATTCTTTTAGCCATAATTTACTGTTAATATTTATAATTAGTTACTTATCATTCATTGTATTTAACTTTCATTCAATCACAATTTAACATCATTGTCAATTGTCAACTGTTAATTTTTTTGATTCCGATACCTGGGAAATCGCTCAAGGTAACTTTACCATCAACGACTTTCATTCCATCAAAAATATCATTGGAAATTAGTAGGTTTCCGTCCAGATCAGCCCAGTCCACAATGGGTGAAAGCTGAGCTGCAGCGCTGGTACCGCATGAGGTTTCCGTCATGCATCCCATCAGGGTTTTCATCTTCAGGCTGCGCGCCATCTCTATGATTTTATGGGCCTCGCGCATACCTGTGCATTTCATCAGTTTGCAGTTGATGCCCGAATAGACACCGTGCAGTTTGTCGAGGTCGCCGATACGCTGCAGGGCTTCGTCGGCAATGATAGGCAGCGGACTGTTCTGCGTCAGCCAGGCTGTATCATCGAAGTTGTGCTTGTCAAATGGTTGCTCCACAAAGACAACTCCCTGCTCTTTCAGCCAATGGACCTTATCCAGTGCCTGTTGCCGATCTTTCCAACCCTGGTTGACATCCACGGAAAGCGGGACATTGGTCACGGAACGGACGCTGTTAATCATCTCTTCATCATTCCCGCCGCCAATCTTAACCTTTAGTGTTTTGAATGGCGATGCCTCCTTAGTCTTGGCAATTACCTCTTCTTTTTTGTCGATCCCGATGGTGAAAGTGGTAAGGGGAGTCTTCTCCGCGCTGTATCCCCAGATTCTGTGCCAGGGCTGATTGAGCAGTTTGCCAACCAGATCGTGAAGAGCGATATCGACGGATGCCTTGGCAGCACAGTTCCCCGGCATGGCAGCATCCACATAATCCAGGATCTCTTCCAACCGGAATGGGTCCTTAAATTGTGAAAGGTCGATGGAGGAGAGGAATTTGGTGGCGGTTTGGTGAGATTCTCCAAGGTAGGGAGGCATTGATCCTTCTCCATATCCGGTTACTCCTTCCCATTCAATTTCCGTCAGCATGACCGCTGTGGTCGTCCTGGAGTTGGATGCGATGGTAAAGGTATGCCTGAGTTGCAATTCATAAGGCCGAAAAGTCAGTTTCAGACCATTCCCGGAAGGTTGGTAACGAGGGAGGGATTTCCCATCCTTCGTAAATGAAGACAAAAATCCAACTCCTGCTGCCATGGTGGTTGCACCTATAAAAGATCTGCGGTTAGTTCTCATTTAACAATAGTCAATATTCTATAAAGCTATTCAAATTTAACCCCTTCGGGGTATAGCACCAGGGTTACATCTCCCGGTTTCTTTATCTTTTCTGCGGTTCCACTTATCGTTGGACAGGCAGGACACTCTGGACTGCCATTCTTTGTAGCCCTTTTGTCTTCCCTCAGGGCGCTACTCCCGGGAGTTGAAGTCTCCAAGTCTCCTAGTCCCCCAGTCTCCTAGTCCCCCAGTCTCCAAGTCTCCTAGTCTCCTAGTCTTTCCCGTCAGTACCAAGGATGATCCTTCACCCGAACGATGCCTGAAGTACCTTCGGATCCCATGATCCTCCGGCCACCAAGCCAGTTGTCGGCACGTATTTTTGAATAATTGGTTTGCGATGGGTCAAAACTATCGACCCTTACAAATCCGGAAGAATTTATATAGGCTCCGTTTCCGAGGTATAGTCCCACGTGAGTGGCTTTTGCTGGTTTGTCACCCGCGGCTTTCCTGCCAAAGAAAACGAGATCGCCTGGTTTCAGACTGGTATATCCACTCTGGGGTTCTGTCGCAACACCATGCCTGAACTGCAGGGAGGCATCCCTGGCAAGAATGACACCATTCAGGAAATAGACTGTTTTGACGAAACCACTGCAATCAACCCCTTTCGTTGAGGTACCTCCCCATAAATAAGGACGTCCCATCAGCGATTTGGCACGAACGGCCAGACTCTCAGCCGTCGGGCTGGTATTTTTTCTCCAATTGTCAAAATCAGCAAAATCAGTTGCCGGAAGTTCTATTTTCCGACCATCCGGCATTTCTGCGACGCATCCATATTTGGTTAATTCATCGAGTTTCAAAATACTGCCCGCAACCAGGTCAGTCACGGCCTCCTTGGTTTCAGGATTGAAGCCTGTTCCTGACAATGGAAGATAAATGATCCTCTTGCTGCTCCTCCAGTTCTCCATTCCGGCAATATCAGTCACAATCAGCGCATCATCATCTACCCAGCCGATGTAACGGTCAGGAGTCTGAATCAAAAACCAGCCTCCTGATTTTTTCAGAATCCTGACGGGAGTTCCCAATATTGCCTGCGTAGCCATTTCTGCACTATTGGCTGGATTAGAGCGGATATTGCAAACACTGATGTTGACCAGTGCCCAGTTTTTAACACCGGGAGCCTGATCGGGCAATATACGGATACTGTCTGTAATGGATATGGAGGCGCTTTTCAGGTTTGAAATCAGGATGTTTTTTGCTTCCGGACTGGTTGTTTCACCGGTTGCTACCAGGGATGATCCCCAGTCCGTGAAGTGAACCTGATAGAGATCTTCCCTGCTATCTGGAATTACTTGCGAAGCAACATTTTTTGATATTTTCTCCGCCTCTTTTAGTTGGGAGACACCGGAATGACAGGCTGTCAAAACAACTGCACATGCCAGACAAATGACGAGACGGTTCATAACTATTTGTTTTGGTATTACAAATTAAAAGAGTCAAATTTCCTTAAACTGAATAAAACCAATAAAGTGAAAAGTAACAATAGTCATTGAATGATCTGTCTATTTTTCAAAAAATGGTTTGATTGCCGGATTGAAATATTTTCGACTGGTTTAATGGGTACTAATATAACAAATTTTTACAT
>Ga0118677_10015914_pt1 | contig 10382 bp, 11 predicted proteins | sample AliMusrvi5mmetaG_FD_86154 | JGI IMG/M metagenome (GOLD analysis project Ga0118677, IMG submission 86154)
GTCGATACTCAACATGTATAACAACGACTTCCACGGCATGTTCTTCGGCGAGATCGTCGCGGCGACGGGTGAGGTGTGCTTCCAGACGCGGTAGCCGAAAAAAACGCCCCCTGGCGTCCGTGATTTACGGGCACCATCTGACGATGCGAGTCATGGTTCGACAGGAGTGTCTATCGCGTCTTCCGGTTCCGGCGGTATCGTCCGGATGAAGTGCGGGTATTGGGGAAGTTGCGTATGGTGGTGCAGCACCGGGGGTAGATGCTGTGCTGACCATTAGTGCTTCCGGCGCACAGGAGGATGTGTAAACGGGCGGTTCCTAAGAAATGATCGTCCGATTACCACGGGCAATCGCTTCCGCCCAAACTGCCGGCATGCCATGTGCGTGGGCTTCCAAATGTCAAAGCCGTGTCCGCAGCTATCTTCAACGCGATAGCGCTTGCCGCCAATCCGAACATACCGACCGAGATACTTCCGCGGACCGGCGCAGATGCCATGACGTGTTTGCGTGCCCAACGCCGTCTTCCCACGGTGGTTGTATGCCGAAATGGTATAGGTACGAGCGGACACCGGCACCAATGCGAGGATGAACACCAGCAGAACCGCCACATGGCTGATAACACTCCAGGTGCGCTCACATCCCATAAATATGCCGGTCGATGACTTCCAGAAAGGCGTCGCCATATTCTTCCAGTTTTCGTTCCCCCACCCCGGTGATTCCGTGCAGTTGCTCATCGGAGAGTCGTCTCATAGGCTTCCCAGTATTACAAACTTCGCGTTCAAGTTTCTTTGGATCGGAGAATGCCTCTCGGATGTGTTGCTGCACAACGCAGTAGGCGTTCTCATCCGCATGATCGCAAATGCGACCATCCCAGGCTCGGTCATGCCAAACAATTATTGCAGAAAGATGAGCAGTTAAGCTATCTCCTCATTTCGTGTCAACGATATTACTGCTCGGTGGCAGCAGTGATGGCGTGGTGTAGCCTGGATTCAAGGGGATTCATTCGCTCCTATCTCTACTCCGACTTGCTGGATCGCGACTGTAACAGCATCCCAACAACATTAACCCCCACATGCAATCCATCAAAGACCTTACGCAGCAGGATTTCATCCATCGCCTCGAATTGCAGGGAATCGCAAGCCGCTAGCATCAACGCTACCTTGTTTTCGTTGTCGCCAGTCCTTCGCGCTCGGTCGACACTCGTGCGTCGCTTGCCGGGTGGTTTGGTATCCACCTTCATCATGGCCAGCAATATCTGAGAAAGGTCGGCAAACAACGCGCGTTGTGCCGGTGGCGGTAGCGCTTGCCACTCGACCGCTTGTAGCGATGCCAGTGAATCCTCAACAGCTTTATACTTTGCCATGAATGCCTCCTATTCACCAATGCTTAGGCCGCTGCGCACGCTCTACAGTCCCTCTTTGCTCACATGATTTGACCAGGCCCCATGACGGCGTGCTCTCGCTCCGGTACAATGAGCGATCTCTTCACTGAAAGGATGGTGAGGAGTCGCGTGCGATGAGGCCGCATGGGTACTACGCCTTCGGTCTCGTGCATGCGCCTTCCCCCCTGGGTGTACCATGTCTATTCTAACATGTATGGGCGACACCGTCACGGCCTATGTCGAACAGCGCTACCGCTGGTGGGATCAAGCGTTAGCGGGCCTGGCATGTGCGACCTGTGGCTGTGCGTTTCCCAATTCCTGCACAAAGATGACATCCGGTTGCTGTAATTTCTGCACGATTTCGACGAGACGCTTGTGATAGGTACAAAATACCACTTGGGTCTGCCGTGATAATTCTGCTAACACGGCCAGGGCGGCTGACGCTCGCTCATCGTCGAATGAAATTAGAATGTCATCGACCACAAACGGCATCGGCGGGTTTTCAGTCAGATAGCGTTCCAGACTGGCGATGCGTAACGTCAGGAAGAGTTGGTCACGCGTTAGGAAGCTTACCTCATAAGCGCAATTTTCTTTCGATAAGACGATTCTCCTTTTTTTCGCCCACCTGCTCACGCTGGGATCAGGCGGGGTGGCTTTGGGCCACCCCGCCTTTGCGACGCCTACGCCAGAGGCAGGAAGAGCAAGAACGTCACGTGTTCACGTACCTTCTCAACGGCCATGCTCGACGCGCAGGTCTCGCCGGTGCTCGGGTCGTAGGCGCTCACCAGCCCGCTGCCGGCGTAGAACTCCTGTGGTGCCCCTGTCCACGCGAAGCCGTAGGAATACCCCTTGAGCAGTCCCTCCTCGTCAACGTAAAGCGTCTCCGAGTGGCCGGGTGAGTGTGGCAGGTCGAATGCCGCATCGATGTTGCCCCCCACCGCCCGCTGCATCGCCTCAAGGCGGCCGTCGCCGCGGTCGGGCAGCGCTATCTCGGTGATCTCGCGTCGCTCGGCGTCTATCCAGATTGCCCTCATAATCATCATCTCCGTTCCGACGCCCAATGCGTTTCCCGCGGGACGTCACGGTGATAATATGTAATTGACTAGGGGGAACTTTGCGGGCACGAGCCGATATATAGATAGGTAATATCGGGTACCCGGCTATCTTCTCACTTTTCTATGCGTTGACTTCCCCAATCCAGGCATTTCCGGTAGATTTGAAGAAGGTTGTTGCATGGGTGTTGGAAAGTGACCAGAAAGCTGCCCATATGATAAGAGCCGGATTGGTATCAGGACAACACGACCGGTCATCCATTGCTCTCCCCAACATGCTTATAGCCCTGCACGAACAAGGTATATGGCTAGAATACCTTTGTGTATCATGCCGGTCAAGCCGTAGGCAATTACTCCACTGGTCAATCTTTGTCATTCTTATCGTTTTCCAGTACAATCAATAAGTGCACTCTGTGCAGGGGCAGCAATGGGATTCCATGTTACGCTATCATCGGATATCAATGGACTGCTCCGGGCGTTAGGCGGGCAACTTCAGCAGGATCTGCAGAATGGAAGTCTGGATCTCTTCCATCCCGCGTCGATCATCGTGCCGCACGCCAACCTCGCCCGTTGGGCCACCTTGCGCCTCGCCCACCATCCGGCATCGCCGCGAACCTTGACTTTCCGTGTCTCGAAGGCGCACTCATGCAGGCGCTCGCGGAACATGACGCTGCACAGCTTCATCCCACTCGCTTGGATGCGACTACGCTCCAACGCCTGATCAATGCCAGGATATGCTACAATTGCAAGAAAGGTTTCGTTTCGGGAACTATTTGAGATTCACCGCAGTCTACTCTCTTAAGAAACGGAGATGCGATGTCACAATATTTTTCTGTCCTGGGGATTACGCTGTTATGCACGATGGGTGTCCTGGCCGCCCCCGCCTCGCCACCCGCCTCGCGCGAGGTGAAGCCAAACATCGTCGCGGAAGGCTCGTTCAATCATGAAGCGGACAGCGCGCTTGAAGGCGCCGCGCCCCACATAATCACTGACAATGCGACGTTGGATAAGCTGTGGGCTACATGGAAGGTGGCCGGACCTAAACCAATGGTAGATTTCTCAAAGCAGATCGTGATTGCCTGCACGACTGTTGGCAGTCTGATGAACCCGAGCTTCATACTGAAGCCAGATGGAAATCTGCAGGATGTCGGTATGGCCTCCATGGATTTACTCCCCGGCTTTCGCTACAAAATCTGCATTGTCAGCCGGGAGGGTGTGTTAAAGGTGAACGGCAATCCGCTGCCGGTCGTGAAGCCGCCGGCGGCGCCTGCAGCGCACGCGGCCGGTATTTTCCTGGATGGCCCCAAGCCCGACAGCACGGTGTCTAATCCCATTCCGCTGTCCGGGAAAGCCACTGTCTTTGAAGGTACGGTGACCATCGAAATTCAGCGCGAAAACGGCGATGTGATCGCCCGCTCCTTCACGACTGCCACCGGCGACACCGGCACTTTCCGAAGCAGGGTTTACTACAACCAACCCCTTCCCGATCCCGTGAAGGGCAAAATTGTCGTCTACTCCGAAACCTTCACCGAAGACGGCAAACGCAAGGAACTCTTCCGCACCGAAATCCCGGTCATGCTAACCTCAACTCGTGAGATCGACGGTAAAGACAATAAAGTCCGGCCGTAAAGGATCACACTACCGGACGTTCTTCCCTCGGCACAGAGACCGATCATATCTGTGTCTTCATGATCTCCGTATACGCCTCCATCGACGTTTGTGCTCTACAATACTCGAGGCATTCCCCTGTGTGACAGGGGTGTGCTGACATCTCCGCACACCAGTGCGTAATGGCAGTCAAGCTTCTCCTCCAGAAAAGCCTGGCACGATGGTATGCGAACAGTCAGACTATTGCGACAGCTCCCGGTATGATGGGGGCCAACGATTTGTCCCACCACGCAATGCACCCGCTCCAGGTCGGGGGCGATGCGCGCGAGTGTGACCATGCCGTGATCCGGCAGTGCAATGACGACCGTGGCATGGTCAGTCGTGCCATGATAGCCCTCGAAGGCATATGCCCCGAGGTCCGGCAGCATGTCCGGTGGTGCGACGCAGTGTTCGATATCCACCGTATCATCGGAACGCGGAATGACATTACCCATGAACGCGGGGCGTCCTGCCAGATGGGTCAGCAGCATCGAGGAGAGCAGACCATTCAGATCCATTTCGCAGGCCACCAGCACCCCGGTTCGATGCAGTTCGACCATCGCGACACAGGGCAGGTGCAACGCGTGCTGCGGCATGGCATGGCAGTTGATGGCGGCCGCCCGCGCCTGTGTGCGCACAAGTTCCTGCTGGATGGCCAAAAAGAGATGCGCATTGGCGCGGAGAGGGGCGTGGGTTCCCGCGGTCACGTGTTGTGCGCCCTGCTCCCATTGCGACGCAAGTGCCTCAACGGCTGCAACGTCAGGCACCCAGTGCCGTAACATCTCGTCGATGTCGCACATTAGTAGGCGTATGTGCAGCTTCTTCCATACCTGATCGAGGTCGGTGACCGAATTTTTACTCGCAAGCAGTTCGCGGGACACACCGCCGAAATCAAACAAGACGGCAATGGCGTCTTCGAAGGGGAAGGTTGTCCAGGTATTCATATGATGCATTCCTCAACGAAAATAATAGACAGCAGTATCGGCTCGAAACAAAACGAACAGCACATGAGTCTCACGGCCATGTCATTCTTCGAGACTGTTCACATCTCCGTCGCGACGCCCTGCCAACGCGAATGGTTATCCTCCTGCTAGTTCCTCCCATGCTGTGCGCCGGTCTTCGGCCACGCACGGTTGCCGGAGTTCCTGCAGCATATCATCGACATACTCACATTGGCGCATCCCGACCAACACCGACGTAATCCCGGCGGTGGAACGCAAGGCCCGCACGGCCAGATGACTCAGCGAAGCTACCGTCCAAGCCGGGTCCAGGCTGGCGACTCGCGCACGGAATGCTGACGCCTGTGCGGCAGCATCACCCTGATAGACGTTATCCGCCAGGCGAATTAATTCGTCACCTTGAATGGCATTCAACGGACGGTTGATCAAGGTCGCCAGGTGTTTTGCCTGCGCGAACTCCAATACGGTCGCGCCATCGGGTTGATTAACGGTGGTGACAGCGCCGGTTTCAAAAAGATTGCACGGGCATTCTATCACCCGGAAATGATGCTGGGGTAAAATCGTCTCGGCCAATGCCCATATTTCGGATAACGACGAGAAGTCATCATCTGATGCCGGACTGGGAAACGTATTGGAACTGATGCCGTAGTAACGAATGCGACCACTTTCCACGGCGCCTTCCAAATACCGAAACGCCTCCCGGATGCGTCGCAAATATTCGGTACGTGCCAGATCGCGTGGTACCTCCTGCAAGTGCGCCCATTTCAAAAAATACTCCGGGTTATGCAGCAAATAACAGTCGATCCCCTCCATGTCCAGCCGTTGGAGGCTTCGATCCAACTGGTCCGCTAAAAAATCCGGGTGAATACAGTGCTCTAGATCCTGATGAAACTCGACGACCTCCGGAAACGGATGCCCGGCCTGTGCGCGTTCCTGACTCCGCCGGTAGTTTTCCCCCTGGATATATCCGCCTTTCGTGACTAAGACCACGCCTTCGCGGTGCAACCGTCCTCGATAGACGAGGTCGGCCAGCACGGAACCCACCAGGCGTTCCGATTCCCCATCCGCATAATTGGCACTGGTATCAATGAGGTTAATGCCTGACAGAAGGGCATGTTCCACCGCCTCGCGATGCGTCGGGACGGAGAGCGCGATACGATACCCCCCCATCCCTGCTTCGCTGATCGCCAGTCCGGTGGTTCCCAGACATCGATACGTCAAATCAGGATGCTCGCCTGCATATCGACGAGTCCCGTCCTGTGTTGCCACGCCCGTGAGCACTGTTTACCTCCGCCTGCAGTGATTCTCCCCGCAACAATCTCGCCGTGCCTCACGCGCCAGCAGATCAGTTGCTGTGTGGGCGTGCTTGCGCTTGGCATACTACCATCGCATGACTGGTCCGGTGCCGCCGCATCGATAAGCACGCGCGCACCGTTATCTGCGCGTATGTTCGGAGGTGATGGCCTGGGCGTGCAACGTCACCCGGCACGGCAGCAGGCGCGTGTTCGGTGCCCACGTTTGGCCTCCAGGGCCTGCGTGCCATCAGGACGATCTCAGGCTTCGCAGGGTCTGTTCCAGCAGATTGGGAATCTGGTCGGGGGTCACTTCCCCGTGCACCTGGTCACCAATCATGATGACGGGGGCCAGGCCGCATGTCCCCAGGCAGCGGGTGGCGTCCAAGGTGAACAGGCCATCTTTGGTCGTCTCGCCGAAGTCGATCCCTAATTCCTCTTTGAGCCGCTCGGCAATGCGATCCGCGCCTTTGACATAGCATGCCGTGCCCATGCACACGTTAATGACGAATTTACCGCGCGGTTCCAAATGGAAAAAGTGGTAAAACGTCGCCACCCCGGTCACCTTGGCCGTCGGAATCTGCAACAACTGCGCCACTGCATCCAGGTGCTCCGGCGCAAGGTAGCCGAAATGCTGCTGGACTTTGTGCAATACAGCGATCAAACGGCTCTCGGCATGCGGTCGAGCACGGCACTCGGTAATATAATGCATAATGGCATCAGGCAGCACGGCCCGGCTCTGCGCGTCCACAGCGTCCCATTGGTTGGTGTTTGACATCAGCGAATTCCCTTCGGCAGTTTCGCTGCATAACTGGTATGCAGGAGTGCATGACTCTTCTCGCTGCCCGGTTCGCCCAAGAAGGCGTCATAAAGCGCCTGCACCGCCGGGTTCTCGTGCGAGCGTCGGAGCGACCGCGCTGCATCGGACTGATAGAGCGCGGAGGCCCGTTGCGCCAACAACGCCGGATCAAGGATGTGGAACCCCCGCGGAGGATAGGGCTGCCCGCCTCCCCCGATGCACCCGCCCGGACAGGCCATTATTTCAATGATGTGGTATTGACGTTCGCCGCGGATCACGCGATCCAGCAGTGTTTTCGCGTTGATGAGTCCATTCGCCACCCCCACCGTCACGGTCTGGTCGCCGATGGCAATATCAGCTTCGCGTAATCCCTCAACCGCACGGACTTCGGTATACTCTAACCGCTGTACCGGATTGCCGGTCAAATATTCAGCCGCGGTACGCAGCGTGGCCTCCATCACCCCGCCGGTGGTGCCAAAAATATCGCCGGCCCCGGTGGCGATGCCCAGCGGAGCATCAAACGCGCTGTCCGGCAGGGCCGCGAAGTCAATGCCGTAGCTTTGAATCATCCAAATCAGTTCGCGTGTGGTGAGCACGGCGTCGGTCATCGGGAGGTCAGGGGTGAGGTAGTGTTCGGGCCGCTGTGCCTCATATTTCTTCGCCACACACGGCATGACCGCCACCGAATAGATCTCTTCCGGACGATGCTGGCTGGTCTCCGCGTAATACGACTTGATGAGCGCCGACGTCATTGACATCGGCGAACGGCAGGTTGACGCATGGGGAATGAGTTCAGGGTAGAACTTCTCCATAAAACTGATCCAGCCGGGCGAACAGGAGGTGAGCATCGGCAACGGACCCGTTTGTAACCGTCGGAGGAATTCATGCGCCTCCTCGACGATGGTCAGGTCTGCACCGAGATCGGTATCGAAGATAGCATCGAACCCGAGGCGCCGCAACGCGGTGACCATGCGCCCGGTGGCCGGGGTGCCTGGTGCCAGCCCAAACCCCTCGCCAATGGCGGCGCGAATGGAGGGAGCGGTCTGCACCACCACGTGTTTCGCCGGATCGGCCAGTGCCTGCCAGACCTTGTCGGTATGGCTTTTCTCCAGCAAGGAGGCCGTGGGGCAGACATTAATGCATTGGCCGCATTGAATGCACACGGAGTCGTCCATCTTCGCGCCATGCGCCGGCGTCACCACCGTCAAATCTCCGCGGTGCTGCTGGCTCAAATTATGGACACCTTGTATTTCATCGCAGACCCGCACGCAGCGGCCGCAGAGGATGCACTTCTCGGAATCGCGCACCACCGCAGAACTGGAGTCTTCTACCGCAAAGCACTTGCGCTCCCCTTCGAAGAGGCGCTCGCGCACGCCTAACGTATAGGCGAGTCGCTGTAGTTCGCAATGCCCATCACGCTCGCAGGTTTGACACTCACGCGGGTGGTTATCCAGCAGCAACTCGACAATGTCGCGTCGTGCCTGGCGAATCTCCGGGGAATTTGTGCGCACCGCCATGCCCTCGGTCACGCTGGCACTACACGCCGTGACGTAGAAGGGGATATCCTGCACTTCGACCAGGCAGACCCGGCACGATCCCTGCAGACTGAGGTCCGGATGGTAGCACAAGCGCGGGATGGTAATCCCCAGCGTTTCCGCCGCCTCCATAATCGTGGTGCCGGCGGGCACTTGGACCGAGACCTCGTCGATCAGCAGGGTTACGGTGTTCTGTTCATTCATGAAAAATCACCCACGGGTCGGTTGACTACAGCAAGTTCACGGCCGAGAAGCGGCACACCTGGAAACAGCGCCCACAGCGAATACAGCGGGATTGGTCGATGGTATGCGGCGCTTTGCGTTCGCCGGCGATGCAGGACACCGGACAATTCTTCGCGCACAGCGTGCACCCGACACATTTCACCGGGTCAATCTCATACCGGATCAGCGCGCGGCACTTATGCGACGGGCAGCGCTTCTCGACGACATGCGCCAGGTATTCATCGCGGTAATGCTCCAACGTGCTCAGCACGGGATTCGCGGCAGCGCGCCCTAATCCGCACAGGGAGGCTTTTTTTGCTAATCGTCCCAGTCGTTCCAGGCGTGCCAGATCCTCCAGGGTTCCCGTGCCCTCGACAATGCGGTCCAGGATCTCTAGCATCCGCTTGGTACCTTCACGACACGGCGTACACTTGCCGCACGATTCATCATGGGTAAAGGTCATGAAGAAACGCGCGACGTCCACCATACAGTCGTCGGCATCGAGCACGATCATCCCGCCGCTGCCCATAATGGACCCGGCGCGCATCAGCGTATCAAAATCCACCGGCGTATCCAACCAGGCGGCCGGGATACACCCACCTGCCGGACCACCGGTTTGAATCGCTTTGATCGGTCGTCCCGAAATCGTGCCGCCGCCGATGTCTTCCACCACCTGGCGCAAGGTGGTTCCCATGGGCACTTCCACGAGCCCCGTGTGGCGCACTTTGCCGGCCAGCGCGAAGACTTTCGTCCCACCGCTTTTCGCCGTGCCCATGCGGCTGAACCAGTCGGCGCCATGATTGATGATAGCGGCCACATTGGCAAAGGTCTCGACATTGTTGATCACCGTCGGTTTCCCCCAGAGTCCGCGTTGGGTGGGGTACGGGGGACGGATATGTGGCTGTCCACGCAGGCCCTCAATCGAGGCGATTAACGCAGTCTCTTCACCGCAGACGAACGCGCCGGCGCCCAGTCGAATCTCCAGGTCGAAATCGAAGCCTGACCCGAGAATATCTCGTCCGAGCAGGTGCTGTGCCCGACAGGCGTCCATGGCCTGCTCGATGCGAGTGATCGCCAGCGGATATTCGGCGCGTATATAGACGAAGCCTTCATGGGCGCCGATGGCGACGGCGCCGATCACCATGCCTTCGAGCACGCTAAAAGGATCGGATTCCAGGATGCTCCGATCCATGAACGCTCCGGGGTCCCCTTCGTCGGCATTACAAATGAGATATTTCACCGGATCGGTGGCCGCGTGCCCCATCGCCCACTTGTCCCCCGTGGGATAGCCACCACCGCCGCGGCCGCGCAGCCGGGATGCGCGAAGTTGGTCAATAATCCATGTCGGATTGTCGTGTTCCAGCACCTGGGCCAGCGCCTTGAACCCATCGCGTTCCAGATACTCGTCCAGACTCACGGGATCGATCAGGCCGGTGTTCCGCAACGCGACCCGTGCCTGCCGATTAAAGAACGCGCTATCGCCGTCGAGGGTAAAGA
>Ga0118677_10015915_pt1 | contig 10382 bp, 7 predicted proteins | sample AliMusrvi5mmetaG_FD_86154 | JGI IMG/M metagenome (GOLD analysis project Ga0118677, IMG submission 86154)
GTCCTGGGTTCCTGCCGGGTTATCGACCCACAGCGGGATCAGATTGCCGGTGCGCAGGATCGGAAGTTTCGCCCGCAGGGCCGCGAGCGCCGCGATCTCGGCAAACGATGGCGAATTTTTGACCTCGTCGGGGGTTGGACCGCCCTCATGCCGGTAGAACATCTGGCGGCCGGTCTCGCCGTCATTGCCGATTTTGCCGGCTTCGTCGGGCAACGCGCATTCGGTGCCGTAATACAGGCACGGGATGCCGGGCAGCGTCATGACCAAGCCTTGGGCGAGGCGGTTGCGGCAGGCGGTGATCCCGGCCACCCGGAACCGGTTCAAACCGTCGTGGTTTTCGATGAAGGTGATCATTTTCTGCTGTGCATTCAGGCCGTCCGTCCCCGGATTCGGGTTGAAATACGGCCGTCCGTTGGGACCGTTGGCGGTGCGGTCACCCAGGGATTTTTCCAAGGCGGCGGGCGATCCGTATTGGTTGCCGGGGTGGCGCAGGTATTCGCGGGCGGCAAAACAAAAATGGAAATCGAGCACCGCATCAAGGTCCGGTGCCTGGCTTTTGGGCCAATCGGAACGCCACGTATAACGTCCGAGCACCGCCGGGTTGCCATCGTAGATTTCGCCGAACATCAACTTGTCCGCCGCCGCCGTGCCGAGCCGTGCCCGCAATCGCGCGGTGAAGGCGTCCCAAAATTCGTGATGAACGTGTTTCACCGTATCGATCCGCAGGCCGTCCACTCCCACGGTTGTCAGATAGAAATGATAGATCTCCACGAACTCATCGACCACCGCGGAGAAATGCTCTCCTCCGGGAGCCGTCCACAAATCGCGCAGTGCGAAAAAATCGCAGGTGATCTCCTCGCCGTCGGTCTTGCCCAGACTGTCCGGGGAAAATCCCTTGCGGCCATACGAGGAAAGCTGCGAGAGCGTGCCCACGGTGGCGATCCTCGCACCTAACAACTCGCGCGGTCCGTCGGGCTGGGCCCGCACCGCGTTCCATTTCGGCACGTTCGCCCACACCGCGTTGGCGTGGAAACCGTTCTTCTTGTAGGGCTGCACCCATTCGTTTTTGTCCTCCACATTGAACACGCCATCGCCATTGGCATCGTAGAAAAACACCGGACCGGCGTGGTTCAGCACCACATCCTGGATCACCTTGATCCCCTTGGCATGCGCCAAGCGCACGAAATCCCGGTAGTGCGCCATCCGCCCTTCCGCCCCCTCCGCATACGGCTCTCCTGTTAGGGAAACGCGGCTCGTCAGGTGCGGATCGATGTCCAGCCAATCCTGCGCCCAATACCCGTGATAGCCGGTCTTCCACCCGCCCAGATCGTAGCCGGACCGCCATACGTTCCTCACCACCGGCGTGAGCCACAACGCGGTGACCCCGAGATCGTTGAAATAGCCGCTCTGAAGCGCCGTCTCAAGCCCCCGCAAGTCGCCGCCAAAATACCGGTTGATCTCCTTCTGCGCCGGATCGTACAGCGCCGGATCGCTCCCCTCCGGGATGTTGTTGTCCGCATCCCCGTCCCGATACCGGTCCACCATCACGAAATACATCACCTCATCGCTCCACGACCGCCCATCAGCCGCGCCGACCAGGACACTCCACATCAAACACAGGATGATGACACGCATGATGGCATATGTCCCAATTGGCCGCCGGTTGCCCGCTTTTCTTCATCCGGCTGGCATCTCCCCCAATAAACCCATCCTCCGCCAATGCCGTGGACTCCCTCATCCCCACCTGATCTCCGGATCGTTACACAAGCAACCCATTGCCATAACAACCGATTCAACTCCGGTCCATCAGCCGATTTCGTTCTTGTGCCGGCTGGCGCGATTGACTACCAAGCATTCTAGATGAAACGATCCGTGACCCCTTCGGGTCCTGGCAGGGGCATCACAATGCCATGCCCGCCAACCGTTGTTTTCCCCGCCCAAGCGATCCAGCCGCGTCGGCTCCCGGCAGGTCCTCCAACGCGCCGCGCTCCATCCGGACGGCGCGCGGTCAGCCAGCCCCGCCAGGGATCCCCGCCAGGGATCCCCGCCCGGCACCCGCCAGATCCGGCCAATAAACTATTACGGCATTCGTAGCAGTCATAGCCTGCTACGCTATGGATACTCCCTATGCAGCCGTGTGGCTAGTGGCCGCCGGTTGACCGCTTGCGACGGTACGGACCACGCTTACACAGCGCCCGCATACTCGATTCTCAAGGTTTTCGCCATCAGGGAATCCTGCCAGGAATCCCGACCCAGGCAAGAATAATGTTACCATGCGAGGACTGACCCTATTACCCCTATTACACGGAAAAGAACCAGGCAAACAAGATAGTTATTTCTTCGTTGGTGGTGCCCTATGGGAATCATCGCCTCATTCCGCCAAAAATGCGGATCTAACAGCGGTATTTGCAGTGGATTTGGCGCATGCAAGGGAAACCCCTAACAAACATATGTTTTTTTCATTTCCCACTTGAAAGCTGGTTCCGGAAGAACAACTGTGCCTCAACTTCCAACTGCTTGTGACCCTTATCCTATCACTCATTCTGGTTCCATTGGTTGCTGGCTTGGGGCTGTTGTGCCTGAAGACTGACGGCCTGCGGAGAATTCTGGCGGCGGCCGTGACCCTGGCGGTCTGCGTCGGCGTGATTGCGTTGGCGGCCTGGCCTGCGGCACCGGATCTCAGGGGAGCCTTGGAATCCCATTGGATCGACTGGGGGATTCTGGCACTCGAGGTTGTGATGAGCGTGTACATCATCTACGTCGGGTTGCGGGCGAAGAGTCCGTTGATCGTGTTGCTCGCGCTGGTCCAGATGGTGGTGATGGCATGGTTTGAACTCACCCCGCGCGCGCATCCCATGGAGACGCGGAACCTGTTCGTGGACAATCTCGCCGTGATCATGGCGCTGATCAATGGATTGGTGGGCGGGGGTATCTGCATCTATGCCTTGGGGTACATGCGGGAGTATCATGAAGTCGCCCACCCCGAGGTGAAGGACCGGCGGCCCTTGTTCTTCTCGTTGCTGTTCGTGTTCATGGGCGCGATGTTCGGCTTGATTTTCGCCAACAATCTTACCTGGCTGTTCCTGTTTTGGGAAATCACCACTTTGTGCTCGTTCCTGCTGATCGGATACACGCAGACGGATGAGGCCCTGCGCAACGCGCGGCGGGCGCTGGTCATGAACCTGGCCGGCGGCTTGGCGTTTGCATTGGCCATCGTCTGGTGTTATCAGCGCATCCAGAGCATCGAGTTGCAGGCGCTGATTGGTTCCAAACAGTCACTGGTGCTGCTGCCGGCGGCGCTGCTGTGTTTCGCGGGCATCACGAAATCCGCGCAACTGCCGTTCTCGAGCTGGCTGTTAGGGGCGATGGTGGCACCGACCCCGGTTTCCGCGCTGCTGCATTCCAGCACCATGGTGAAAGCCGGCGTCTATCTGGTGCTGCGCATGGCCCCGGCGATCACCGGCACCAAGGTGGGCATGATGGTGGCCATGGTCGGTGGTGTCACCTTTGTCATCGGCTCCCTGGCAGCCATCACCACCAGCGAGGCCAAGCGGGTCCTGGCATGGTCCACGATCGCCAACCTCGGTCTGATCGTGCTGTGCGGCGGCATCGGAACTTATGAGGCGATGTGGGCGGGCGTGCTGCTGATCATTTTCCACGCCGTGTCCAAGTGCCTGTTGTTCCTGTGCGTGGGCGCGGTGGAGCACAAACTGCATAGCCGCAATATCGAGGACATGTCCGGGTTGATCCTGCGCATGCCGCGGGTGGCGGTCATGATGCTCATCGGCATGGCGGGCATGTTCCTGGCACCCTTCGGCATGCTGATCAGCAAATGGGCCGTTCTCAAGGCGGTCGTGGACGCCGAGCCGATGCTGTCGGTCTTCATCGTGTTCGGCAGTTCCGCGACGCTGTTTTTCTGGGTGAAGTGGATGGGCAAACTGTTGGAGGTTGTCATTCCCGCCGAGCCGGAGCAACAGGAATTCGCGCCGAGCGAAGGGGTGGCGTTGTACAGTCTGGCGGCGGCAACGTTCCTGACCTGTCTGCTGTTCCCGCTCATCTCATCGCGCCTGGTTGAGCCGTATGTGATGGAGGTGTATCACAAGACGGCCTCGCTGAGTCCGGGCAACATCATCATCATGATGATCATGATGGCTTTGGTCATGTTGTTCCCGCTCAGCTTCATCCGTTATGGCCGCGGGGTCAGGGTGGTGGACGCCTACCTGGGTGGCGCCAACGTCAACCGCAGCGTCAGCTTCCTCGGTTCCGCCAACGCGGTGGAGGATGTGACCATGCACAATTATTATCTGCGCGGTTTACTCAGCGAATCATGGCTGTCCCGCTGGGGCGTGGCAGGCAGCGCGGTGTTTCTGGCAATCATGGTGGGAGTGGCTTTCTTATGAGTATCTGGATCCGAGTGATATTATATCTTGTCGCGGCGCCGGTCGTCGGTTGTCTCCTGTCGGGCTGGGACCGGCGGATCACGGCACGCATGCAGGCGCGCCAGGGGCCGCCCATCCTCCAACCGTTTTATGATGTGCAGAAACTGTGGCGGAAGGAAAACATCGTCGTCCGCCAATCGCAGAACATCTATATCTTTTTCTTCCTGCTGCTGGTGATCTTCACCGGCGCGCTGTTCTTCGCCGGGTCAGACCTGCTGCTCGTCATTTTCGCGCTGACCCTGGCGGCGATCTTCTTCGTGCTCGGCGCTTACAAGGCGAGTTCGCCGTACAGCTTCATCGGTGCGGAACGCGAGCTGATCCAGATCATGGCCTACGAACCGATGGTCCTGCTGACCGCGATCGGCATGTACATCGCGACCAAGAGTTTTTCGGTGGACGACATCGCCACCCACCCCACACTGCTGGTGCTGGTATTGCCCGGGGTGTTCCTCGGTTTCCTTTACACGCTGGAAATCAAGTTCCGCAAATCGCCGTTCGATCTTTCCTGTTCGCACCACGCGCACCAGGAATTGGTGCGCGGCATCACGACCGAGTTTTCCGGCCGCACGCTGGCGATGATCGAAATCGCGCATTGGTTTGAAACCGTATTCCTGCTGGGCTGGGTGTACCTGTTCTTCGCCTCGGTGCCGGTGCTCGGAGTGGTGGTCTCGCTGATGGTTTTCGTGTTTGTCATCCTGGTGGACAATGTGTTCGCCCGGCTCAAATGGCAGACCGCGATCCGCAGCGCCTGGCTGGTGACCATCGTGCTCGGCTTTGGCAATATTCTGATACTTTCACTGCTGAAACACTTTCATTGACGCATTAGGAACCCGCAGTTATGTCCGGCTTAAGCAAATCACCCTGGATCATTCATTACGACGCCTCGAGCTGCAACGGCTGCGACATTGAAGTGCTGGCCTGCCTGACGCCGGTGTTCGATGTCGAGCGCCTCGGCGTGGTCAACACCGGCAACCCGAAACACGCCGATATCTTTCTGGTCACCGGCGCGGTCAACGAGCAGAGCCAGAACGTCATCCGCAACCTCTACAACCAAATGCCGGATCCCAAAGTCGTGGTGGCCGTCGGCATCTGCGCGGCCACCGGCGGTATCTTCCGCGAGTGCTATAACATCTCCGGCGGCATCGACAGCATCATCCCCGTGGATGTCTATGTGCCAGGCTGCGCCGCCCGCCCGGAAGCCATCATCGACGGCGTCGTGCAGGCGCTCGGAGTGCTGGAAAAGAAACGCGCGGCCATGGATACGGCGGCCGCCAACCTGAACAAAACCGCCTGACGAGAATGCCAATGACCCAGGAACCGAATATCGAAGCCATCACCGTTGACCAGTTGCGGGACAAAGTCCGGGCGCTGCGCGAGCAGGGCATGCGGCTGGTCCAGATCAGCGCAACGCGCTTGCCTGACGCAATGGAACTGACTTACAGCTTCGATCTGAACGACTGTCTGACCAACCTGCGCTTGTTTCTTCCCGGCGAGGACACCGTATTGCCGAGCATCAGCGAGATCTTCGGTTGCGCGATCCTGTACGAGAACGAGATTCACGATCTGTTCGACGTGCGGGTGGACGGCTTGACGGTGGATTTCAAGGGCAACCTTTACACCACCTCGGTGAAATACCCGTTCGGCAGCACCAAATCACCGTGTCCCACTCCGGAACCCGCGCCAGCGGCCAACCCATAGATCTTTATGTCACGCACTGTCATCCCTTTCGGCCCCCAGCATCCGGTCCTGCCGGAGCCGGTTCACCTCGATCTCGTCGTCGAAGACGAAAAGGTGATCGAAGCCCGCCCATCCATCGGCTTCATTCATCGTGGCCTGGAAAAATTGGTCGAGAAAAAGGACTATGTGGAGTTCGTCTATGTCGCGGAACGCGTCTGCGGCATCTGCAGCTTCATCCACGGCCAAACCTACTGCCAGGCCATCGAAACCATCATGGATGTCAAGGTGCCGCCGCGCGCGCTCTACCTGCGGACCGTCTGGGGCGAACTCTCGCGCATCCACAGCCATCTGTTGTGGTTGGGCTTGATGGCCGACGCCATGGGTTTTGAAAGCCTGTTCATGCACGCCTGGCGGGTGCGCGAGAAAATCCTCAACATCGTTGAAGCCACCACCGGCGGCCGCGTCATCTTCGGGTCCTGCAAAATCGGCGGGGTGCGGCGCGACATCGAGGCGGATATGATCAAGAGCATCCTCAAGGATCTCGATGGAATCGAGAAGGACATGCGCGACATCACCAAGGTCTTCATGGATGACCATTCCGTGAAGGCGCGGATGTGCGGTGTGGGCGTTCTATCAAAACAGGATGCCTATGACCTCGGCTGTGTCGGTCCGATGCTCCGCGCCAGCGGTGTTGCGCAGGACATGCGGCGGCTGGGATATGCCGCGTTCTCTGACATCCCCGTGGAGCCGGTCGTCCGCACCGAAGGCGATTCCTATGCACGCTGCGCGGTCCGCTGCGAGGAACTTTTCCAATCCGTCCAAATCATCCGCGAGGCGTTCGGCAAAATCCCCGGCGGCGAAATCGCCGTCAAAGTTACCGGCAACCCCAACGGCGAAACCATCACCCGCACCGAGCAACCGCGCGGCGAAGTGATCTATCACATCAAGGCCAACGCCACCAAGAACCTGCAGCGCTTCCGGGTGCGCACGCCTACGTTTGCCAATCTTCCGGCCATGTTGAGTGTGCTGCCGGGTTGTGACCTGGCTGACGTGCCGATCATCGTGTTGACAATCGATCCCTGCATCAGTTGCACCGAAAGGTAATCATATGAGCTATTTCTCGATGTCCAAACTCGCCCTCAAGTGGGTGTTCACCACACCGGCGACCACGAGTTATCCATTCCAACCGCGGATCGAACTGGACGGCTCGCGCGGGTGGTTGGTTTTCACCGAGGATGATTGTGTCTATTGCAATGTGTGCGCCAAGAAATGTCCCACCGGTGCCCTGCAAATCATCCGTGCGGAAAAGACTTTGACCCTTGATCGCCTGAGTTGCATCACCTGTGGTTGCTGCGTCGAGGTTTGTCCCAAGGATTCCCTGACGCTTTCTTCCGGCCACGGCACCCCGCAGGTGGCCAAGGGTCGCGAAACGTATCAAAGAAAAGAGGATTAGTGTATGAATCCGGACACCTCGACCCATGGGTTGGCAAAATACGCATGGATGGAAATCGACCGCGTGGAACCGCCGGTCCGATCCGCATCCGACCGCGTTGCCGATTTCCGCGAAACCACCGAGCCGTACGATGAGGCCACCGCCCGCGAACAGGCGAGCCGCTGCATCCAGTGCCCGAATCCGACCTGCGTCGAGGCCTGCCCCCTGCAATGCCCTATTCCCGAATTGCTGATGCTCATTGCCGACGGCCAGTTTCCCGAAGCCGCGCAACTTCTTTTCACCACTCATCAGATTCCCGAGATCGCCTCCCACGTCTGTGTCGGCGGACGCGTCTGTGAACGGGCCTGCATCCTGGCCGACAAAACCTATTCGGTGCCAATCCGCGCTCTCACAAGGTTCTTGCTGGACTATGGCTGGAAACACGGCCTGGCCGAACCTGTGGTGGCCCCCGCCAACAACAAAACCGTCGCGGTGATCGGTTCCGGAATCGGCGGTCTGGTCACGGCCGACGCCCTTTCCCGCAAAGGTTACAAGGTCACCGTCTTCGATTCCCGCCTGAAACCCGGCGGCCGCATGATGAACGGCATGCCCGGATTCCGCATGGACAAGGAACTCGTCGAGCGCCGCATCGGATTGTTAGAAAAACGGGGCATCTCGTTCCGCATGGGCGTCACCTTCGGGGAAGGCGTGAAACTGAGTGATCTGCGGCGCGATTTCGACGCGGTGTTCCTCGGGTTTGGCATCGCCGATCCCGTGCCGCTGGAGGTTCCGGGTGCGGACCTGCGCGGAGTCCATCAGGCGCTCCCGTTCATCACCCGCAACGAACCACCGGCCTGCGGCCCAACCCCTAACTCCATCAACACGGCGATCCCGCCAGTGGACGTGAAAGGCAAACGCGTGGTGGTGCTCGGTGGCGGCGATACCGCGATCGATGTCCTGCGTACCGCCATCCGCGATGGTGCCGCCGATGTGATCTGCATCTACCGCCGCGACATGGCCTGCATGCCTGTCGATCTGGAGGAATTCACCAAGGCGGAGGAAGAAGGCGCGCGCTTCATGTTTCTCACCCAGCCGGTCGCGGTGCTCGGCAATCCGGCCGGCGAGGTCACCGCCATCCGCTGCATCCCGACCGAACTTTCGGACCCCGACAAGTCCGGCCGGCCGGCATTCATGCCGGTGGCAGGGGCCACGGAACTCGATATTGCGGCGGATGTGGTGTTTGTGGCCTACGGTTTCACCGCGCCCAAGCTTCCCGCCAGCGACGACTTCGCACTCCTCGCCACCAACGAACGCGGTTATCTAATATTGGACGAAAACCGAATGACGAACATCCCCGGCGTCTTCGCCGGCGGCTCGATTGCCCGCGGCCCCGTCCCCCTCGTTCAAGTCGTCTGCGATGCCCGCAAAGCCACCGCCGCCATCGACCGGTTCCTGTCCCCCTGAAGGGACGGCTCATAACGTGAGTGGCTCCTGGCACCGCGCATTGCTAGACCTCATCCCGGTTTTCCTCACCCCCGAATGAGGCGTCCCTTCAGGCTGCGGATCCGCGGGCCACAGACACCCGGCACCGTTTGCCTGGCTGTTACGAATCGTCTCCTTGGGACGAAGCGGGTTTTAGAAATCATCCTTGGCAGAACGCCCGCAGCAGGCATTGTTCCCGGCGAAGCCCGCCCATGCCGCCGCGCCACCGCCAAGTTGTTCCGCTGTCGTTGGTCGCCGCCCTGCTCTGCCAGTGCGGCGTGCCGCAGCCTCCGCAGTGCCGGCATGTGCCGTTGTCCTCGCGGGTGCCGGCCGCCACACTGATTGCGGAGGCCGGGCACGATTGGGCGATCCTCGGGAATGCCTCGCGCCGCACCCAATGGCCGGCGGCCCGCACCCAATACAATGCCGCACTCGCCAAATTGTTCGACCAACTCCGCTGCGGCTCCGCCAGTGGTTGGGACCAGCGCGCAGCGACCCTGGGAACCCGCATCGCGACCCCGAACCGCTTCGATTGCGACCCCGGCACGCTCGATGCCGTGTTCCCCGCAGCCACGGTGAGCGTCAACTCGGTCATCCGGCATATCACCGTCGATGGAGTCGGACTCCCCGTGGTCGGGTGGAAAAAGACCACGCCCGTCGGCGTCAAGCGGGATCCATTCCTGCTTCCTAACGGACACCCGTATGTCCTCACCGCCACACTCGAATTCCCGCGTGCCGGACCACCGGCCTGGCACTTCGTCAAACGCTGGCTGCGCGAGGACCTGCCCGTTTCCAACACGTCCCACCCGCTCGCTGCGGATTGGACCGCGCCCAACGCGTTCTTCTGGCACATGTGCGAACTGGACAACCTGACCATCCAGAGCGTGATCCTGCCGGAACGCTACATGGAGGAAACCGGCATCTATTTCGTCCAGTCCTACGATCCCGACAAGATCCCGCTGGTGTTCGTTCACGGCCTCGTTTCCAGCCCGGACTCCTTCAAAAACATGATCAACGAACTGGCTCCAGATCCGTGGTTCCGCCAGCACTATCAAATCTGGCTCTACAACTATCCGACCGGCAACCCGTGGATCTTCAGCGGCATGAAATTCCGCGAGGCGATGCGCGGTGCCTGCGCCTATGCGCGCACCAAAGGTTCCGACCGCAACCTGAAACGCATGGTCGTCGTCGCCCACTCGATGGGCGGCTTGCTCACCCGCTCCAGCGTCACCGATCCCCAAACGGTGTTGTATGATGCCGATTTCAAGAAGCCGTTCGGCGCGCTCGATGTTCCTGAAAAGACCCGCGCACTCATCCGGGACACTTATCTCTACCAGCCGCTCACGGAACCG
>Ga0118677_10015916_pt1 | contig 10382 bp, 11 predicted proteins | sample AliMusrvi5mmetaG_FD_86154 | JGI IMG/M metagenome (GOLD analysis project Ga0118677, IMG submission 86154)
TCCAGGTGCCCGTGAAGAGTTTAAAGTGTGACATGGCACTTTTGGAAGAACATTTTAATGAGAACTACATGGAAAGCGACAAGTATCCCAAATCAGACTTTAAGGGAAAGATCGCTGATATTGGAAACGTAAATTTTTCCAAAGATGGTTCTTATAAAGTGAATGCTACCGGCAAATTGACCTCATCAAAGCCACCAACCTCTAGGAATTTCACCCTCTCAATGACGAGACAAGCTCCGGTAACGGCACTGTAGTTCTGTGACACGACTAGACGGCTCATATATCCCCTACTACCGCTTTCGAATGACTTGAAGGCATGCCCGGCCACACCTCCCAAGCCAGTGATGATTCCCGCATGTTGGATTTTTCCATTGGGATAGAGCAACTTGGCTCCGACGGCACCAATATCGGTACGGACCGCATGAGATACCATTTCTGAGAGCCATCCCCCCGAAATGATCTCGATGTCATTATTAAGGAAACAGAGGATATCACCCCTAGCTGACGACACCGCCGCATTGTTAAGCGCCGAGTAGTTGAAAGGGCGGTCATCACGGATGACGCGAATCTTCGCGTTTTTCCCAAGTGACTTTAGGTACCGTAGCGCGCCCGGCTCGATCGAACGATTATCAACAATTACAATTTCATAATTATTGTAATCAGTCTTGCCCAGAATGCTATCGATGCATTTCTTTAACAGCTTTTTGCCATTGTGAGTCGGGATGACAATGCTAACCAACGGCTTCTGCTTAGGAAGCGGATGGAGCACCCTGTAGTATCCACTTGAGTCCAGCTTCACCTGCGCGTCACTACCGGTTCTTTGGAAATGATCCTGAAGAGCGCGTTGACCTGCATCCATGGCGTAGGGTTTCACATCGGAACCGCCGGCAGTGCTCTCCGGATGAACTCTCCAATGGTAAAGCACTCTTGGTATGTGCTTTATCTGGTCAGCCTCAATCCTCTCGATAACTCGCAGAGTCAGGTCGTAATCTTGGGCCCCCTCGTATCCCCTCCTGAATCCTCCGATCGCTTCAAGGATGGGCTTATGGTAGACCCCCAGATGAGAGATCATGTTGTAGGAATAAAAGAGATCTTGATTCCAGTCTGGTTTGAAGTGCGGATCGTGACGCTCCCCGTTCACGTTAATTTTATCTTCATCCGAATAGATGAGCCTTGCGTCAGGGTGTTCTTCAATGCAATCGGCAACATGCTCAAGAGCATCTGGACTTAAGAGATCATCATGATCCATAAGTGCCACCCAATCCCCGGTTGCCATGGCCAAAGCACTGTTGGATGCCTCAGATATATGCCCATTGGCTTCTCTAAACACGACTTTGATTCGTGAATCCTTGAGGGCGTACTCACTGAGAATGCTTTTTCCTACTTCCTCACTGGAGGCATCGTCCGCAACACATAATTCCCAGTTCTGATAGCGTTGGCTACGTACTGACTCGATAGCGGCAATTAACCATTCCTTCTTTGGATTGTAGGTTGGCATCAGGACCGATATCAGAGACCCTGAAGTCGTGGATGCCCGACAAGTTAGCGACGCCTGATGAGCAGCTATCAACTTTTCATAAATACGAGGATGGGATCTGTGCCAGAATCGTCCTTCACTGATACCAAATACTTTATAGTGTTCCAGACCACTTTTGAAGTCACCTCTTGAGACAGCTTCAGCTACATCCTGATTGATTCGCAAGTACCAAGCCTCATCATATTCATTGTTGTATCCGCGCTTTTTATGAAACCCGAAATCATTTCCATCACGGTAACTGCTGTTGAAAAGTGCGTAATGTAATTTTGGAAAAAGCTTCCACCATCCGGTCGGCCTCATCGCAGATATAAGATAAGACGAGTCATCAAAGTTATTTGCACGAAAGGCAAAAAGTAACTCGCGCGTTATTGAGGGTTTGTTAAACAAAACGTAATTTAGTATTTAGAAAAACTATTTTAAAAATAAACGCAGATTGTTTCAAATTCACGACATCAACCTCAGTATATTAATTTACCATGCAAAACCATGCTAACACCGCCACGGATTCGGCATCCACAACGCCCGACAGCAAGAGTAACAATAACGGTTCGCGGTCCGATGAGAAAATGCGAATTGCCGGCAATGAGATTCTTCTGATTGCCGACGTTGCGAATGGCAGCACCTATAGTCCTTGGAATGGCTGGATAATGTCATCGTCAGACTTGAACGCCTTTAAGTATGAAATTCAAGATGCTGACAAATATGACAAAGTCGGTGATAAATGGGATGTTTCAATTGGCGAGTTGCTATTCAAGTTCGACCGCATGCCGGTGGCGTTGAAAGTTGAATTGTTCAACCATGTCACGGAAGCATGGTCACTCCACAAACACGATTTCTTCGACTTTTTGATTTCGCGCCGATTTGTGTTTTCGCCCCTTGGTGAAATTGAGGAGGACAAGGAATTTCTCCTCGCTCCAAGGCTTGCATCGGGAGAAATCGTTGTTAACCGGGAGCCGTCGCATGCAAAACGATGCGATTTTGAAGCGATTTTACACGCATTGAGCCGCGTCTCCTCGAATAACCGCCAATTCATCGAGGAAGAAATCGGCTTCCCTGGGGAAGTGGGCTTTACGACATGCGTTGAGACGGGAGCGGACAACGACATCGTTTTTGCTCAGCGCAAGGGACGCAGCGGCCTGACCCGCTTTGTGCGCGGCAGGACACCTCAACGGTCAAAAAACGTGTTCGTCGTGTTGAAGCGCGAAACTTCTTACAAATATGTGCTTATAACGGGATTTGTTGGATGCAAACCGGAGCCTGAACCGTGGGATTCGAAGGCATTCGAACGCAAGCAGAACCCGGCCATGGCAAGCGCTCAATCCAGGGCGTTTTGGGCCGCACACGCGCTGGTCTGGGACGAGAACAGCATCGTTCCGGGAACCGAAACCACAACCACGCCGGCCTGCTTCTGAAACATATGGAAGCACAAATTCATACACATCATGATGTCGTCGTCGCGGCTATCGCGGAAGTCGAAAAACTGATTGAGGCTGAGGAAAATGCCGTCGGGCTCGACCCTGTTGCCGCGATAGCGGCGATGAAAAATGGCGCGGTCTTCGACTACGGGCCGGGGGCAACACGGAGCTACGGCAATTACCGACGCAAATTTCATATCCGCTTCACGGCCGAGGTCGCTGGGCGCAGATTCAAAATAGGAGATGAGAGCCGCATCACAGCCCGCGTCGGCGCGGTTTTGATGGCACACAATAGCTCGGGACTAATTTCGCGCTACAAGCCCGCGCGCGACAGTTACCTCGACACAGCGAAGGCACTTTGCGAAAAGCTCAATGCTCTTGCCGAGTATGTTCGCTGTGACGGGCGATATATTCGGCTCCCGGCGGGAGGTTTCGGTTTGGTCGTTTCGCGGCAGGGCTCAGACGTGGTCGTTCTCATCAAAGGTCGGTTGCATGTGCTCAGGGGCGGCAACCTCGAATTGCTGACCCGCGTCGAAATGCCCCACATTGCCGTCAGGCAAAGGGCAATTTCAGGATTATCTCCCTCAAAATGACCCCCGCTTTTCTTCCCCAAACGAACTCTCGCTTTTTTCCAGAATTAATATTACACTAGAGTTCCAACGTGATTACCTTTTAAAGAAAATGAAAACCATCTCATTAAAATCCGCCTGCAAACTCATAGATAATGCAATCGCTCTTTACCTTGATTCGGAGGGCCAACAGGTCACTTATAATTCCTGGGGGGTCCCTGATAACATGAAGGACGAGTTTTTAAAACTTGAATGGTCGGATGACGAGGGGAATATTTTTGAAGTTCTATTTTCCGCAAAAAATAATCAGGAAGTTCAGATTGATGAGAAACAAATGTTTTTGATAAGTGATGAAGATGACAAGGAAGCAATTTCATTGGTTTTTGAGTATGCCAATCTTGTCGATGAAATATCTAAACTTAAATAAAGATTAATTCGCCAAAATAATATGCCGTTGAGCACATGAGCTACTGCCTCTTCAACTGCTCCGAGTCCCTCCAAGACAGACGAACGGGCGGAGCTGTTAAAAATGTATGAAAATTAAAATCGTTGGAACTGGCATGTTTTTGGAGACAAACTCTGGAAAAAAACAAGAGACACTCGAAATCCGCGCCGGCGAAATTGTGCTGGCCCGCATACGCGGAAGCAAAGTTGTTGTGGGGCATTCTGAAGTTCTTGCTGAAACTATTCCAGAAGCGATTGCAAAAGCGACCGGCTGCACGACACAAGAAGCGACTGCGGCTATATCAGCGTATTCTGAAAGGGCGAAATAAAGCGCCGCAGACCGTGGCGCTCGCCCCGGCCAGGCAGTTGCTTTTGATGGCTGGGGAATTTGTCTTCTTCATGCCGGGCGAACTTTATCGTCCCAATGTTGCGGTTGTAGCGGCGGACAATGAAGAAAATGGCGGTCAAGATTCAAGCCAAGCTTCCTGGTGAGGGCCTTTTTTGGCTCGCGTAGGCATCTTTTCTGACCCGAATTTAGTTGGCATATACACCAATGTCCTGAAATTCGCTCCGGGGTGGCATCCAAAGTCCTCGCTGTGCGGGTTCCCCCCGATAAGCGCAGGCGCCATTGACAGAAGTAATTTTTGTAGCCCCTTCAGCCGGTGCGGCAAAGGCTGTCGAAACAGCCATCTCCTGCATCGGGCATGCTCTGCACAGGAGTAGCGCTCTAAGATGACGTGTGACAGTTTTCGGCTTTGTCCTGCTCGGCGGTCTCGGGTTTCACCGCCGCAAACGAGCCGAGATGGGCAAGCGCTGGCCAGAGCCGGAACGCCGCCAGCACCACCAGCACTGTCCCGACCCCTCCCGCTACCACGGAAATCACAGGGCCGAACCAGGCCGCCGTCACGCCCGATTCGAACGCCCCCAGCTCGTTCGACGAGCCGATGAACACGTTGTTGACCGCCGAGACGCGCCCGCGCATGGCGTCCGGCGTGAGAAGCTGCACCAGCGTGTGGCGCACCACGACGCTCACGGTGTCGAAGATGCCGGTCAGGAAAAGCATGCCCATAGATAGCCAGAACGACCTCGATAGACCAAAAACGACAGTCGCCACCCCGAAGCCGGCCACGGCCCAGAGTAGCGTTGCCCCCGCGCGCCGCATCGGGCGAAGATGCGCGAGGGCGAGACCCATCACGACCGCGCCGAGCGCGGGCGCCGCGCGCAGCCAGCCTAGGCCGATGGAACCGCAGTGCAGGATGTCCGCCGCGAACACCGGCAGCAAGGCCGTCGCCCCGCCCAGCAGCACCGCGAAGAGATCCAGCGTGATGGTCGCGAGGATGATCTTCGTTTTCCAAACAAAATGGATTCCGGAAAAAAGCTCGCGTAGCCCCCCGGCTGCCGGGCGGGGAAAAGACCGGCCCTCCGCAATCGGGATCAGGAGCAGAAAAAATGCGAGCCCGCAAAATGCGTCAAACCCGTAAACCAGCGGAAACCCGAACCACGCGACCAGAAAACCTCCGGCGGCCGGCCCGACCACGGAGCCGATCTGAAAGAAGTTGCTGTTCCATGCCACGGCATTTGGGAAGGCGTGGCCGGGCACCAGGTTCGGCATGAAGGAACCGCGCGCCGCCCAGTTGAAAGTCCGGGCGCAGGCCGTCGCAAAAAGCAAAGCGAACATCCATTCCACTGGGGCGCGGCCAACTGAAACCGCCACGAGCCCGAGCGATCCGAACACCGAAAAAAGCTGCGTGACCATGAGCACTTTCCTGCGCGAAAACCGGTCGGCCACATGCCCGGCTGGAATGGCGAACAGGATCACCGGCAGCGCCTGGACCAGCCCGACCATCCCGAGCGCCATGGCCGACCGGGTGCGCAGGAAAATCTCCCAGCCGACCGCAACCGAGAGCATCGCGCGGCCCGTCACCGAAATGAGGTTCCCCGCAGCAAAATAGCGGTAGGCGCTGAAACGGAACGCCGCGTAGGGATCGTGGGCTGCGTGCAATTCCGGCTCCGTCGGCCCCACCGCTCCGGGCCGCCCTGCACGGGTCGGCTCGTTTGCATTACCGGGTATTTCTTCGTCAGCCATGGGCCGGAACTATCCGCATACCCCTCCTTATTTGCAATCCGATGTGTCAGAGAAAACCGTTCCATGCACGCTGAACCGGTGAGGTGAGCCGTGTGTGGTTGTTCTTTAGCTGCCAGAGTGAGAGCGCGTTTTCTATTGCCAAGTCCGGCAAAACTAAGGCTAAATCATGCACTTAAATATGGACATCTCTCTCATCAACAGCCAATCCCTGCTCCGTTTGCTCGCGCTCACGGAGAAGAAGGAAGAACTACTCGGCATCGTCGAAAATATTGACGCCGCGATCATTGCCACGCTCAAAGGCGGAGTCTTGGTCGAAGTTGTCGAAGTCGAATCCGCGCCCGCAAGCGCCGCGCCAGCTCCGAAGCCGGTGGTCGCTATAAAAGCGCCAGCCAAGCCCGCCAAAGCGAAAAAGGCCGGGGGCGGAAAATCTGGCGGACTCAAGGAAAAGATTCTTGCCCTCCTCGAATCGGCCGGAAGCGAAGGACTCAAGGTCAAGGAGATCGCGGCAAAGCTCAATGCGAAGCCCGGCAACATTTCCGTTTGGTTCAGCACAACTGGCAAAAAGTTGACGAACAAGATCGAACCCGGCCGCTACGCGGTCAAGGGTGCAAAAGCCGTGGCAGCCCCTGCAAAACCGGTGAATGCCGCCAAGCCGGCCAAAGTGGCCAAGGCAGCCAAAGCGAAGAAAAAGAGCGGTATCAGCCCCGAAGGGCGCGCAAAACTTGCGGCGGCCGCAAAGGCCCGCTGGGCCGCGTTTCGTGCGGCCAAAGGCACATCCGCGCCTTCCGCCAAAGCAGCTAAGAAAGCCGCCAAGCCCTCGAAGAAAGGGTTCATACTGCCAAAAAAAGCCTGATTTTTATGCCAACTGCAAAAACACCAACAGCCAAACCCGCTCGAAAACCGAACCCGGCGCTGATGAAGCCAGTCCAGCCGGATGCCGTGCTCGCAGTTGTTATCGGCTCAAAGCCGCTGCCTCGCAGCCAGGTGAGCAAGAAGCTCTGGGACTATATCAAGAAGCATGGGCTTCAAGACGCCAAGAAACGGACTCAGATCAACGCGGATGACGCGCTCAAGGCCGTCTTCGGCGGAAAGAAACAAGTCACCATGTTTGAGATGACCAAGCTCGTTTCGGCGCACATCAAATAACAACTCTCTACTCATCCCCGGCAGCCCGTTTACGGGGCGGCCGGGGATTTTCTTGTTCAGCCCCGGTGGTAAAAATTAGGCGCAGATCGTGCGGTTCGTTGAATCGTCCTCATCAAATTGAGAATCGGCTACCAACCACTTCTGAACTGCTTCTCGCAACGCTGCAGCACTCACTGGCTTGGTGATGTAGTCGTTCATTCCAGCGAGTTTGCAGGCATCAGCATTCGCTTGAAAGGCATTGGCTGTTATTGCGATGATGGGGATTTCCGGGTTGCGGGCATTGGTTGCCCCAGAGCGGATCAACCTTGTCGTCTCCGCGCCCCCCATTACCGGCATCAGGCAATCCATGAGCACCAGTGCATAGTCTGTTTTCGACAGGGCTTCGATGGATTCCGCTCCGTTCGAGACAATATCCAGATTCAAGCCGGCCTGCTTCATCACGATGCGGACAAACTCCTGGCACGATCTGCTATCTTCCGCAAGGAGAACGCGGGGAACTGGAGAAACGGACGGACCGACCTGCATCAAAACTTTCGCATTGGTTGCGGGCCAATGCAACCATTGGCACATTGGCGCGATCTCATCAAAAGCGGGGGCGTTGACATGGGCATGCGGGCACAGTGAGCCTTTACCCCCCTTACGAGTGGGAATCACCGCAAACCCATTATTTCGAGGTAAAGTGAATGTAAATTTGAGGCCCAACTTTACATCGGAAACGGGGTTTATGAGGGCGGAAAATGAGGCGTTTTTGCTGCGTAGACTCCTCATTATCAGCAATAGGCACAATCAGGAGGATTGAGGTGGTGCCTCGAAAAAAGTGTAAAGCTGAAAAAACAGGTTCTCATGGAATTTGGGGGATGTCGCTCCCCCCCATTGGCTAAGTCATTGATAGCAACAGATATCCTTCCTCATATCGCCACGTTTTTGACTCAATCACTTGCAACGAAACGACGAAGTCTCTCAGTAGCTGTGCTTGGTGAGGCTGGTTTTTCCTCGGAAAACCCAGTAGATGCTGGCCGTGTAGGCTAGGACGAGCGGCACGCCGATGAGGGTGATGACGAGCATGATCCCAAGAGTCTTCTGCGTAGATGCCGCGTTGTAAATCGTGAGGCTGTTGGCGGGGTCAGGGCTGGACAGAACCATGTTGGGGAAATAAGTGAGCCCGAAAGTAGTCATCATGAGACCCATCGCTGCACAGGAGGAGAGGAAGGCGTTGAATTCACGGCCGTTGTGGATCTCGCGGGGGATGTTGAGCACGATCAGCACGTTCACCGCGACCACAGCAAACACATACGGCCTGGCCCGCACGGTCTCCAGCACCCACGGCACCTCGATCAACGTGTAGAGATTGAAGAGAAAATATGATGCGAGGAAAAAGCCGATCAACCTCGGAATCCAGCCACTGACGATTTTGTTCAGTTCTCCGTCGGTTTTCATGGCCAGGTAAATCGCCCCATGCATCGCGAAGAGCAGGACGGTCGTCACTCCCATCAGCAGGGCGTAGGGGTTCAGGAGTCCGAGAAATGAGCCCGCGAACTCGTGATCTGCATCCAGCGGAATGCCACGCACAATATTCCCCATGGCCACGCCAATCAGGAGGGCGGCGACCAAACTGCCGACACTAAAGGCCACATCCCAGAACTGCCTCCACCATGTCCATTCCTCCTTGCTGCGGAATTCGATGGCAACAGCCCGGAAGATCAGCGAGCAGAGCAGCAGCATGAAAGGGAGATAGAAGCCCGAGAACACTGTGGCGTAGGCCTCCGGAAACGCGGCAAACAGTGCGCCGCCGCCAGTCACCAGCCAGACTTCATTTCCATCCCATACAGGGCCTATGGAATTCAGGAGCAGTCGCCGGTGCTCATCCTTCCGGACGAATAGCTGGAGCGCCCCGACCCCGAGGTCGAAGCCGTCGAGCATGGCATAGCCGGTCAGCAGGACGCCGACGAGGATGAACCAGATGGTATTGAGGTCAAGGTGCATGGCGTGATTTAGTTTTTGGTGGGGAGCGCGAGTTTGCCGGACGGAATCAAATCCGCGTCATCCGGGCCGTGGTGGATTTTGTCGTTGAGCAGATAAATAAAGACGGCGAACAGAAGTGAATAAATGATGGTGAACAAAATGAGCGACGACAAAACGACGTTCGCCTTCACCACGGCGGACAAACCTTCCGGTGTTCTCATCAAGCCATAGACGATCCACGGTTGCCGACCGACTTCGGCGGCGAACCAGCCAAGTTGATTGGCAAGCTGAGGACCGAGCACGGAGAAAACCAAAATCCACAATAGCCAGCGGCGTTCATGCAGCGTGCCTTTGCGGAAATATAGAAAACCCAATGCTGCCACGGCCAGCAGCGTAAAACCAATGCCGACCATGCCGTGAAAAAACAGGAATGACGCCGTGACCGGCGGACGATCTTCCGGCTTGAACTCTTTCAGACCAATTACCGGCGTGTGAAAATCGTTGTGCGTGAGAAAGCTCAACATGCCTGGCGCGGAAATACCGATGACTTTTTCATTTTTCTCGTCCACCCAACCCGCCAGCACCAGCGGCGCGTTGGAAGTGGTTTGATATAGCCCTTCGAACGCGGCGAGCTTGGCTGGCTGATTTTTTTCAAGACCCTGCGCACTCTTGTGGCCGGTGACGGCTTGCAGCAGGGTCGAGACGAGTGCCACGGTCAGACCGACTTTCAACGACTTGCGGGCGAATTCGATATGTTTACCCTTGAGCAGATACCATGCGCTGACGCTGACCACGAGAAAGGCACCCGCACACCACGCGCCGCAGATGGTGTGGAAAAGGCGATCCAGCATCGAAGGATTGAAAACCAATTGCCAGAAGTCGGTGATTTCCGCTCGCGCATGCATCCCCTCGCCGACGATATGATAGCCGGCGGGCGTCTGCATCCAGGAATTTGCCACGATGATCCACACCGCACTGAAATGCGCCCCCAGCGCCACCATGCACGTCGAGAAAAAATGTGTTTTGCGCCCGACCTTGTCCCAGCCGAAGAGCAGCACGGCTAGAAAACCGGATTCGAGGAAGAAGGCAAATATGCCTTCCGCCGCCAAGGCGCTGCCAAACACGTCGCCGACAAACCGCGAATACGTCGCCCAGTTAGTGCCAAATTCAAACTCCATCACAATGCCCGTCGCCACGCCGATGGCAAAGGTGAGCGCGAAGAC
>Ga0118677_10015917_pt1 | contig 10381 bp, 12 predicted proteins | sample AliMusrvi5mmetaG_FD_86154 | JGI IMG/M metagenome (GOLD analysis project Ga0118677, IMG submission 86154)
CCTTTCCACCGTGCCTGAAAGGAATATAAAACCAGCAACGACGCAGAAGTCAAAAACCAGCTACTGAGTACACTTATCCACAGTTGCCAATTCAAAAGGCAGCTATCCGCCCTGGGTCAATATTGAATCGGCAGGGTGGGTCAATATTCAATCGGCGCCGACAGCCCAAGCTGCAGATTGATGCGTGCCACTAGTTCCTGTAGTGTGCCCACCAGTGCCTTCCCCACACCAGCCAAGCGTCCGCACAATTCACGGCTCAACACCGACAAACTGACGCGCTGTTTCGGTTTGACACTTCCCCAGAGGCAGGCGGGGGTCAATCGAATGCTGACTGAAATTTTGTAAATTCAAATAACAGGGATCACCATGACAAACCAAGCTACACAGCGCAAAGGCATCATCCTCGCAGGCGGATCCGGCACACGGCTGTATCCAGTCACGCAGGCGGTGAGCAAACAGCTCATGCCGATCTACGACAAGCCCATGATCTATTACCCCCTAAGCACGCTGATGCTGGCGGGTATTCGTGAGGTGCTGATCATCTCCACCCCCCAAGATACCCCACGATTTACAGATTTGCTGGGTGATGGCAGAAAGTGGGGCATGTCGATCAGCTACGCGGTGCAACCCAGTCCTGATGGGCTTGCACAGGCCTTCATCATCGGGCGCGAGTTTGTCGGCAACCACCCCAGCGCACTGGTGCTGGGTGACAACATCTTTTACGGCCACGACCTGATCAAGCAACTGGCCAACGCCGATGCCCGTACCAGTGGCGCCAGCGTATTTGCCTACCACGTGACTGACCCCGAACGCTACGGCGTGGTGGCGTTTGACGAACACAAACGCGCCATCAGCATTGTAGAAAAACCAAAACTGCCCAAAAGCAATTACGCCGTCACCGGCCTGTACTTTTACGACAACCAGGTCTGTGACATTGCCGCCAACATTGCACCTTCAGCGCGTGGCGAGTTAGAGATTACCGATGTCAACCGACGCTACCTCGAGCAAGGTCAATTGAATGTCGAGATCATGGGACGGGGCTACGCCTGGTTAGACACCGGCACACACGACAGCCTGCTGGATGCCGCCAGTTTTATCTGCACCCTGCAAAAACGCCAGGGCCTGCAAGTAGCTTGCCCTGAAGAAATTGCCTTTAGCCAGGACTGGATAGATGCCGCCCAAATCCAGAAGCTGGCCGCGCCATTGGTCAAAAATGGCTATGGCCAATATTTGCTGAGTCTTTTGAAATAATCAACTTTGATAGCTGCTTGCGCCCGTTTGATAAGGGCTACGGCCATATTTATGCCATATACCGTTACACCCACCTCGCTACCAGAAGTGTTGATCCTTGAGCCTAAAGTATTTGGAGACGACCGTGGTTTCTTTTTCGAAAGCTTCAATCAGCGCGATTTTGCAACTGTCACCGGCCTTGATGTGCAGTTTGTGCAAGACAACCACAGCCGCTCGGTCAAAGGTGTTTTGCGCGGTCTGCACTACCAAATTCAACACCCACAGGGCAAACTGGTGCGCGTAACGCAGGGCGAAGTGTTTGACGTAGCTGTTGATATGCGCCGCAGCTCTCCTAACTTCGGCAAATGGGACGGTGTGGTGCTGTCCGCCAGCAATCCCACCGCCAGTTGTGGATACCCCCAGGTTTTGCCCATGGCTTTGTGGTCACCAGCGACAGCGCAGAGTTTTTGTACAAAACCACAGACTACTGGTACCCCGAGTTTGAACGCAGTCTTCTTTGGTGCGACCCCACCGTGGGTGTGCAGTGGCCCATTGATGGCCTGCCTCAACTGGCAGCCAAAGATGTTGCGGGCAAAACACTTGATGCGGCTGAGATTTTTATGGATGATTTAGGGGTTTAGCGCACGACTGGCATGCGTGAGTAGCTACTTTGTTTATAGCGTATTCGCGCTATCCGCTCATCTTGACCGCGTAAATCCAGCGCGTTCCCAAGGCCAGATCTCCACGCCAAAACGGTTTTGAATCCTTTGCACCATCACTATGGACAAGTCATCGGTCAGCTCGTTGACAAAGTAAGAGCTGCGTAGCGTAAATGTCTCCCGGCGCACGGCGTCTCGCTCGTAGGTCAACCCTTCATGCTGTTCCATCAGGCTGGCGCGCTCACGCAGTACTACGCTTGAGTTAAACACCCAGTCAACAAAGTCGATCTCTTGCGCTGTCCAGTCACACACTGGCGCGCTCAAGTAGTCGGTCGCCCATTCTGGGCCATAGCGGTTGCTTGCATGCCAGTACAGGTGCTCGTTAATCTTTGTGCGGCCGGTGAGCCCTTCTGCAATGTAGGGGTTGGCCGCAATGCCCCGGCGCACATAGGTGCAGGCGCTCACAAAATCTCCCTCGCGAAACGCAATTTGGCCCGCCTGGTACCAGTGCGCCGGTGAATCTGTGGCTTCTTTCAGATAGCTTTTCATGGCACTTTGGGTGTCACCCGTCATCATGCTGATGTCGCCCTGCAGCATGCGCACGCCCAGGTTGTCCGCAGGGCACCAGGCCAGCAGCTTTTTGGCCAAGGCCTTGGCCGCCTTGCCGTCACCGCGGTGCATCAGTCCCAGCAAATAGCCGTGGGCAATGCGCAAGAAGGAGCGGTTGTCCACCTCCCCCCATGAAATCTGGCCTTTGAAGCCCGGCGGGATGAGGGCAGCAGCCTGCCGGTAGGCTTTTTCGCGCACGTCGGTGGATTCATCGCGCATTTCAAGGCTCCACAGCCGATTGGCGATAAAGTTTTGAATCTCCATCTGGCCGGGGAACTTGATCAGCAACTTTTGGGCGCGCTGCAGGCCTTGTTTGTGGCTGATGCGGCCTGCCTCCAGGCTGTCGATCAGCTGGTCAAGCTCCTCTTCTTCGACCCAATCTCTGGAAAACGTGCCGTATTGAATTGGCTTGTTGGTCTCGGCATCAATATGCTCAACTACCGAAAAGTTAAGCTGAATCGTCATGGCTGGTTTCCTGGGTTGACTGCGTGGATGTGAACACCCGGCCTTGGGATGCGATATTGGGTATTCTGGGACACCGTGACCGGTGATGTCGGCGCCGATTCAATAATGACCACCCGTGCCGATTGAATTTTGACCAGGGGCTAAAGCTGGCAGTTTGAATGCCAACTGTGGATAACTATAGCGGGTAGTCTGCGTTTTCCGTCCCCCTTTGAATTGGAATTTCTGAATTGATCTTCAATGGGGAAAGCTGCGTAGGGCGAAGCCCGAAGCTGCTTTCCCCTGCCTCAGCGGATTTCAGAACGGATCTTCGCCGTCGCTTATCGGTAGTGGTTGGCGTGCGGCGTCCTTTCTGGACTGCTCCCTGGACTTGATGCGTCCCTTGGCTTCTTTGGAACTGTGCCGAAACCGGTAAGACTCATTGCCGGTCTCCACAATGTGGCAATGGTGGGTGAGCCGGTCCAACAAGGCCGTCGTCATCTTGGCATCACCAAATACGCTGGACCATTCGGCGAACATCAGGTTGGTCGTGATCAACACGCTGGTGTGTTCGTACAGCTTGGACAGCAAGTGAAACAGCAAGGCACCACCGGCCTGGCTGAATGGCAAGTACCCCAACTCATCGAGAACAACCAAATCCAGGTGAGTGCGGTCACGAATCCTGATGGCCTTTGGTGCCGTGGCGGTCAAGATGCGTGATGGGAATTGGGTGACCCCCCGCAAGAAACTTGATTAAAAGTTAATTTTGGGGGAGTCTCTTGTTTACTACGACGAGAGACCATTCCAGTGTGCCATGCCCTACTTCAAGACATCAAGTTTTTTCAAATCCTTAGGCGCATAGACGAGGAGTTTGCACAACAGACCCGATCTACCGGGTGTGCCTGTGGCGGCTCCCTCCACCGGGCGAACTACCCGCGCAAACCACGAGGCTGCCCGGCCGAGATCCGCACGGATTTTGAACAGCGGTTGAGCTTTTGCTGCAACGCCTGCCGCAAACGCACTACCTGCATGTCCGTGCGGTTTCTGGGCCGGCGTGTCTATCTCGGCCTGGCCATGGTTCTGATGTCGGCACGGTTGACGCAATCGAGTGCCATCACCACGCGCCTCTCGCAAAGCCTGGGCGTGTCCTTACGCACCCTGCAGCGTTGGCGCCAGTGGTGGCAAGTTCAGTTTCCTCTAAGCGGCCTTTGGCAGGCCATGTGTGCGCGCTTCATGCCGCCCGTGCAAACCGGGCTCCTGCCAAGCAGCTTGATGCAGCGTTTTGGCGATTGCGCTGCACAGCCCATGACCCGACTGCTGGTCTTTCTATCTCCGATCACGGTCCCGCTTTTTTGCACCCAGCCTGAGGGGTGTTGACCACCCGCAGAGGATGCGCCTAGCCAATTCGAGCACAGCTTTTTAGCCTTGTCTCCTATGCATGGACAGCCGTTGTTGGCGCCGCATTACCTGGAGACTTCTTTGAGTTCTATTGTTCAAACGCCCAAGCGCGATCGCTGGGCGCATCTGCGTTTTTCCATCATCGGTGCTTTGCTCGCCGCACCTCCTGCACCGGGGTGCTTGATGGCCTCACTGCAAGCCCTCGCCGCCAAGCCTTGGCGCCATCCTGATACCGGAATGGATATTCGCTTCAGCGCCGCCACGCTGGAGCGCTGGTACTACGCTGCCCGACGCGGCGCCGACCCGGTGGCAGTCCTGCGCGATCGCAAGCGCGACACCGTGGGGCAGTTCCCCAGCCTGAACCCTCAACTCATTGAGGCGCTCACCACCCAGTACCGCGAGCACCCCGGCTGGACAATGCAATTGCATTTCGACAACCTGCTCTCCAAGCTCAAAGGCAGCGACATTGCGGTGGCCTCCTACCCTACGATCCGGCGCTACCTCAAGGCCCATGGCATGTTCCGTAAGGCCTCACCTAAGCGCGCAACGGCCGGGGCGATCGCCGCCCGTGACCGCCTAGAGCAACTCGAGGTGCGCAGCTTTGAGCTCGACCATGTCAACGCACTTTGGCACCTTGATTTCCACCATGGCTCGCGCAAGGTCCTCACCCGCAAAGGCCTGTGGGTCACGCCCATGCTTTTGGGTGTGATCGATGATCGCTCCCGCCTGGTGTGCCATCTGCAGTGGTACCTTGATGAGACCGCGCAGAGTCTGATCCATGCCCTGTGCCAGGCCTTCATGAAGCGCGGCCTGCCACGCGCCCTAATGACCGACAACGGCGCTGCCATGTTGGCCGAAGAGACTACCAGCGGACTGGCCCGCCTAGGTGTCTTGCATCAAACAACGTTGCCATATTCCCCATACCAGAACGCCAAGCAGGAATCCTTTTGGGGACGGGTTGAAGGGCGCCTGATGGCCATGCTGGAGGGCGATGCATCGCTCACGCTGGACGCCCTGAACCTGGCCACGCAGGCCTGGGTGGAGCAGGAGTACCACCGCGCTCACCATTCCGAGATCGGCACCACGCCCTTGAGCCGCTACCTGGCAGGACCCAACGTACGCCGGGAGTGTCCAACTCCCGATGCCCTGGCCAATGCGTTTCGCATCGAGGTCAAGCGCCGCCAGCGCCGCTCCGATGGAACGGTCAGCCTGGGTGGTGCACGCTTTGAGATTCCTGCACGTTACCGCCACCTCGAGGAGATTCACCTGCAGTACGCCCGTTGGGATTTGAGCCGCGTCGATTTGGTGGAGCCGCGCGCCGGCGTGATTCTGTGTGCAGTCAAGCCGCTGGATAAGTCCGTCAATGCCTCTGGCCAGCGCCGTCGGCTCAATCCTGCAGCCATTGATCTGAGCCCATTGCCACCGTCGGGCATGGCTCCCTTGTTGAGCCAGTTGCTGGCCGATTACTCAAGCAGCGGAATGCCTCCGGCCTTCCTGCCTATCGCCCAGAAGGACCCGGCATGAATCACAAACTGCTGGCCCTCTACGGGCTCAAGTTCAATCCCTTCTCGCCAGAGTTGCCCACCAAGGCGATATTCGTGCCGCCAAAGGTCGAGAACTTCTGTTGGCGTATCGAACATGCCCAGGTCCGTGAAGGAGGATTTGCCATGATCCATGGCGATCCCGGTACCGGCAAGAGCGTGGTGCTGCGCCTGCTCGCACAGCGCCTGTCAAACGTGCCCGACATCACCGTGGGCGCCATCAATCACCCGCAGAGCAACCTGGCCGACTTCTACCGCGAGTTGGGTGACATCTTTGGCGTTGGACTGCGCCCCTCCAATCGTTGGGCGGGCTTCAAGGCTTTGCGCGAACGCTGGCTCAGCCACCTGGAGTCCAGCCGCATTCGGGCCGTACTGCTCATTGACGAGGCGCAGGAGATGACGCCCCAAGCGCTGTCCGAACTGCGCTTGCTGTCGAGTGCGCGCTTTGATTCTCAGCCGCTTTTATGCATTGTGTTGGCCGGTGACGCCAGACTAATAGAGAAGCTGCGTCATGATGATTTGGTGCCGCTGGGATCACGCATCCGTACCCGCTTGACCACCGAGTTCGCCAGCCGCCAGGAACTACTGGCTTGCCTGGAGCATCTGCTTGCTGATGCCGGCAATGCCAGCCTGATGACTCCGCAATTGCGCCATACCTTGTGCGACCACGCCGCCGGCAACTACCGCATCCTCACCACCATGGCCGCAGAACTACTGGCCGTGGGTGCACAGCGTGAACTCCCGCAGCTCGATGAGAAGCTGTACCTGGATGTGTTTGCCCAACCCGACTCGGCCCCGAAGCGTCGGGTTGCCCCCACTCGTTGACCATTGAAGGACTGCATCATGAAGAACGTTGACCAACTGCCATTTGGATTCCGTCTGCCCGAACTCGGTGACGAGGTGGCCGTGGAAATCCACAACTTCCTGCAAATCGTCATTCAGATCTATGAGGCCCGGTATGGTGAAGAAATTGACCGCTATTACGAGACCATCTGCGAGGACTACATTGCGGCCACCAGCACAGTGACCACGCTGACAGATCCCCCACGATGAGGCCATCACCAAACTGACCAAAACGCCACCCGCACACACTGCCGGTGGCGTTTTTACTTGGCCCAGTCAGCCATTTGATGCCCATCACGAAACTTGACCAACAGCCCAGCAAATTACGTGACCACACTCATCCAGGCGCATCAGACTCAAGGCAATGCGACCGGCCTTGCCTTGGGCCTTCTCCTGCTCCAAGGCATTGACCAGATCTACCGTGGAATAAAAGCGCACCCGCTTGCCGTGACGCGTCAGCCCCGAGATGCCCAGTGCGGTTGCCAAGTGGGTCTTGCCTGTTCCCGGTCCGCCAATCAGCACGGCATTCTGGGCATCTTCAGTGAACGACAGATCGGCCAGTTTTTGGACCAGGGCTTTGTCAACCTGTGAGACCTCGAAGTCAAACCCAGCCAAGTCCCGATGCACAGGGAAACGTGCGGCCTTCATCTGGTGGGCAATCGAGCGCATGTGCCGGTCAACGTCTTCTGCCTGCAGCAAGTGTTCGATCAGCCAACGCGATGAATCAAGGGAGGCACCACCACCTTGCGCCATCAACTCACCCCACGCACCGGCCATGCCGTGTAAGCGTAGCGCCTTGAGTTCTGCTGGCACGTCACGTTCTTTCTCAATCGGGGTGCTGCTACGCATGGTTCACCTCCAGTGCGTCCTGATGGGTCGGGCGAAGACGGTCATAGCGTGCCGTATCAGCCTTTGGAGCGTCGGTGAGCGTCAGGGCCGTTTCTGCCCGCTCGGGTTGCTCTGGCGCATTGAGCCGCGCCAACACGTTGCGTACGTGTTCGACGCTGATGCTACCGCTGGGTGTGGCACCTTCGAGCACGAGATCCACAGCCACCAACAGCGCCTCAAGACCTGCTTGCGGTACCACCGCCAGTACCTCAGCCATGAGCCGATCCCCGCCCGCATGACGCAACAGCGATTGGCGCAGACGAAGCAGCGGTGCGGGCAGGTCCAGAAACGGCGCGCCGTTTCTCAGTGCGCCGGGCTTGCGTTGCACCAGGTCGATGTAGTGCTGCCAGTCGTAGGTGGTTTGACCGGCACCGGCCATTCTGGAGTGACTGGCCACGATGGTGTCGCTGGCCGCCACCTCAACGCGGTTGGGGTACAGCCGGGTGCTGACCATGTGGCCGGCCCATTCACAGGGCACGGAGTAGCGGTTGCGGGCCACCGCCACCAGGCAAGTGCTGCTCACTCGGGCAACCTTCTCGACGTAGCCGTCAAAGGCTGTTGGCATGGACATCAGATGCGCCCGCTCCAATTCCAGCATCTCGGCCACGGTGAACTGTTTGTGTACCGGGTGCTGGGTGTCTGACCAGATGGCCCGCACGCGCTCACCCAGCCAGGCGTTGAGTTTGTTGAATGCCACCCAGAATTGACCCCCTGAAGGCAGTTTTTTCCATCCAAATTTGACCCCTGTTAGAAGCTCTGTGCGTACGAAGTTATGCACAGGAGAAACAGGAGTGATCAAAGTGGGAACATTGGCAAAGATACGGCGTTTGTACTTTCGGGACAAACAGTCGATCAAAGAAATATGCAGACAGACGGGCCTGTCCCGCAACACGGTACGGACGTGGTTGCGTGAGAGCGAGATGGTGGAGCCCAAATACCCGGTGCGCCGAGTTGTCACCAAACTCGACAACTACGCGGAAACCTTGCGGACGTGGCTCAAGGCAGACAGCACTCGCAACAAGCGTGAGCGACGCACCAAGGGACAGATGTGGCTGGAACTACGTGCGCTGGGCTACACCGGTAGCTACGGCCGCCTGTGTGCCTTTGCCCGAGCCTGGAAAGCAAGTGTTGCTCTGGCGGCTACCAAGGGCGCCTTTATCCCACTGAAGTTTCATCTTGGCGAGGCCTTTCAGTTCGACTGGAGTACCGAATACACATTCATCGCCGGGTTGCGCCGGCGGGTCGAGTTGGCACATACCAAACTGTGCGCCAGTCGTGCGTTCTGGCTGGTGGCCTACCCCGGTCAGGGTCATGAGATGCTGTTTGATGCCCACGCCCGAGCGTTTGAAGCCTTTGGTGGCGTCCCTCAGCGCGGCATCTACGACAACATGAAGACCGCCGTTGATCAAGTCCTGTCTGGCAAGAAGCGCAAGGTCAACAGTCGCTTTGAAGCCATGAGCGGCCACTACCTGTTTGAGCCCGAATTCTGCAACGTCGCCAGTGGCTGGGAGAAGGGCGTGGTGGAGAAGAACGTCCAGGACAAGCCATCACCTTGGTGAACGATGCCATTGCCGCGGGTGCACGCCAAGACCGTGCCTGCGGGGCCATTTCCTTGAGCGAACGCACCCTGCAGCGTTGGCAGCGCGACCAGTGCAGAGGTGACCAACGGCCCATGCGGGTGCAAGCCCCCAAGAACAGGCTCAGTGAATCAGAGCGCCAGACCGTACTCGCTGTTGCCAACTCTGAAGAATTCGCCCATCTGGCACCCAGTCAAATCGTTCCACGTTTGGCCGACCAGGGGCAATACATCGCTTCGGAATCGAGCTTTTACAGGGTGCTCAAGGCTGCCAGTCAGCTTCGACACCGTGGCCCTGAGCGGCCCCGCAACAAGCGCAGCAAGCCTCGTGCGCTGAGCGCCAGCGCACCCAATCAATTATTCAGCTGGGACATTACGTATCTGCCCACGTTGGTGACGGGAATCTATTTCTATCTGTACCTCTTTTTGGACATCTTCAGTCGAAAAATCGTGGGCTGGCAAATCTATGAGAGCGAGAGAAGTGAACTCGCTGGCGAAGTCATGCGTGATATTTGCCAACGGGAAAATATTGCGCCCGATCAGGTGGTGTTGCACTCTGACAATGGCAGTCCCATGAAAGGCGCCATGATGCTGGCCACCCTGCAGTCGCTGGGGGTAATGCCGTCGTTCAGTCGCCCTGCGGTGAGCAACGACAACCCCTATTCTGAAGCGCTGTTCAAGACGCTGAAATACCGCCCTGACTACTCGACCCGGGCGTTCGAGAACCTGTTTGCAGCGCGCCAATGGGTGGACACGTTCGTACATTGGTACAACCATGAGCATCGTCACAGCGCCATTCGATTTGTGACACCGAATGAGCGCCATACAGGCCAGGATGCCGTACTACTGGAAAAACGTGTGGACGTGTATGAAGCGGCAAAAGCAAAGCATCCCCAGCGCTGGAGTGGCTCTGCACGCAACTGGCAACCCGTGCAGGTTGTTCACCTCAATCCTGATCAACAAAAATCAACTGCACCGTGTCGAAAGGAAAATCAAACAACTCTCAAAAAGGCCGCCTAATTTCACACTCCCAGGCGACAACTAGCTTGACATTCTCCGCCTGCCGGACACATGACGCACAAACCCTGATCTGAGCGCCCGCCACACAACGCCTCATGAGATCGAGGCGCTGGATGGCTACGCCCGTCATTTTCCAACCTTCGATTTTTTGCCCCTTGATGTCGCTGATTCAGCAC
>Ga0118677_10015919_pt1 | contig 10379 bp, 11 predicted proteins | sample AliMusrvi5mmetaG_FD_86154 | JGI IMG/M metagenome (GOLD analysis project Ga0118677, IMG submission 86154)
CAATACATCTGCCGCAGCCGATGCACTTTTCCTGGTCCACCACGGTGATCCCTTTTTCGTTCTTGCGGGTGGCATCCGCCGGGCACACGGGGACACACGGGGGGTTCTCGCACTGCATGCACATGCCCACGTCCCATGTGGCATCGATCCGCTCCCGTATGGTAGTCCGGTCACACCCCGGCAGGGTAAGGTTTTCCATTTTGCATGCCACCGAGCACGTCTGGCATCCGGTGCACATGTTCGTCTTGATCACCATTACATATGGGGCCATACTATTCCTCCCTCATGGGCCAACTCATGTCTTCCTCACGTTACAGAGTCCGGACTTGTACGGCGGAAAACCGGAGATGGGATCGAAGTTCCGGGTAATCATGATATTCACGTCTTGCGATGGCCAGCCGTGAAACATATCGACCATGCCCGGACCTACCATCTCGGTAAGGTGGGCCTTTATGGTAATGCTGCCGTGGGCATTCTCGAGAACCACCTTGTCGCCTTCCCTGATGCCCCGCGCCGCGGCGTCACCCGGATTGAGATTGATCACGGGCTCAGGCTGGAAGTCGCTCACCCAGGGCACATCCCGCCATTTGCTGTGAGTGAAAAAGGGAATGCGGGCTCCGGATCTGCAATTACCTGAGCGGTAATGCCTGAAATGGAAATTGTTCCTGTTGTTGAAGGAATGATTACAGCATAATGCCAGGTGTACAAAGGGAAAGCAATTGACGCGATAATTCCCGAAAGGAGGTAAATCCGGTTCAATTGGAAATACCGTTCATTTCGCAAAACTGTCAGGAAAACAAGGGTGAAACCGGTCAGCCAAACGGCCGACTTTAAAAGGTAGAGACCAAAAGTTTCCATACTATTCGTTTTTTTTGCGTTTCGCTAACTCCGTCTTCGTATCCTCAAGCAGTTGTTCAAAATCTTTGATCGAAAGGTCTTTCTCGCGGGCAAAGTAAGAAGCCATCGCAGGGAATGAATTGTTGAAATAATCGTGAAGCAAACCGAATAGCTGCTTGCCAGAATATTCATTTTTCATCACCAGCGGATAGTAGACAAATACTTTCCCGTAGTCTTTATGTCCGACAAAACCTTTTTTCTCCAATATCCTGATTACCGTTGACACTGTGTTCCTTGCAGGTTTGGGGTCTTCGAACCGGTCGCGGACGTCCTTGACCAACCCCTCTCCCATCTCCCACAGGATTTGCATCACCTGTTCTTCTGCTTTTGTTAATTGCATTGCTGTAGTTTTTAATTGTCAATCCTTCATCACAAATATACAACTATATTTATAGTCATGCAAGTGTTTTGACAATTATTTAACTATTTTTATAGTTATTCTTGTTATCCACCCTTATTCATAATGAAACCGGCATTTGGCAATCTGTATTTCGTCATCTTTCACCCTGTGAATCAATCGGTGTTCACCGTCGATTCTGCGTGACCAATATCCTTTATACTTAAATTTCAGCGGCTCCGGCTTACCTATTCCTAAAAATGGATTTCGGGAAATGTCCTTTAATAATTCGTTTATTTTCGTAACCATTTTTTTTATCTGATTTTGCCAATACAGATGATCTTCCCACGACTCCTCAACAAATAGGTATTTCATTCCTGAATAAGATCTTTTTGAAATGATGCTCCTTTCCTGAATTTTTCAATGGCTGAATATAATCGCTCTTCATTTATCTTTGATGATAATTCATGAGAGGTTGCAGTGAGGGAATTGTATTCGTCCAACGACATAGATACTAATTGATGGATTATGATAAAAATAACATTTTTAAGGTATCATCTTGTCATCGTCAGTAGCTATCTATCCAAATTCAGATGCCATTTGTAGTATGTATTTTTGCTTTCAGAAAGGGTTGAAGCCAAAAACGCTTCGGGTGTATTTAAAGCCGGACAATGGACCGGTAAGATTTAAGGAATTAAATACAATATCATTCTAATGACTTAAAAGCCATCAGGACTTTTTTTGAAGTCCGATAAACCTGTCAATCTGGAATAACAGGAAAATCACAAAAAGGGTCTGAATAATCAGGCTGAATTGTTGAGCGGGTAAACCCATGATGGGTTGGTTCATTTTCGAGACCATAATATTAAGGATTAAACCAAAAAGCGTCCCGAGGACAAAGAAAAACCAGGATAGTTGGATATCTTTCAAGAATGAACGGGAGGTTTTCGCCTCTTTATAAATCTGAACCATCAGTTTATCCTCGAAATCGGCGAAAGGCATCTCCCTTCCTGATTTCTCCATCAGTTCACGGACTAATTTATCTTCTTTTCCTGTGTTCATCTTTTCCCAATTAAAAATTCTTTTCCGATCATTGTATTCACTACCTCCAGCAGATGTTTTCTTGCACGGTACAAAATCACCTTCGCATTGGCCTCAGACCAACCGGTGAGATTGATCATTTCATGAATACTATTCCCCTCGAGATAAAACAATTGCAGGCTAAGTGACTCCTGTGGAGGTATCTTTTTAAGCGATTGGGTCACCAAATATTTTTGTTCTTCATCATTTAGCCCTCTGAAATTCTCCTCGAACTCTTCAGTCTCGGGCAAATTCTGATTGGTTGATAGTACGATCTCCTTTTTACTTTTCTGAAGATGCTTAAACGCCTCATTGATCATTATCCGGTAAAACCATGTTTTGAAATCGGATTTCCCTTTGAAAGATTTTAGATTCTGAAAAACTTTGATAAAACTCTCCTGGACTACCTCTTCGGCATCAAATTCGTTTTTAACGACAGCAAGAGCCACAGAAAATGCCAGGTCCTTATATTTTCGGATAAGAAACCTGAAATCTTCCGTGCTGCCGTTTAAAACATTTCTGATGTAAACAGAATCCATTTATATTTTATTGAGCTTTGGGTTTATCAAGAATGTGGGCTATCATCATCCCAAGACCTCCAAACAATAATACACATCCAAACATCATTGCACCTTCATCCAGACCGCGTAAAAACGGCAAGAGACTAAATATCATCCCAAGCCAAAATCCCAATCCGGTTCCTGTTATGATCATCCCTACTTTGAACCAGGGAAAGCGAAACCGGGCCTCCCGTGCTTTAAAAATCCCGTGTAGATCGACATTTTTTTCGATCAGTGCCATTCGCTCCTTGTTCCTGGCCTGAAGGTAAAAATACCAGCCGAAAAACAAACTGGCGAAAAAGCCCAGCCAGATAAGGGCTAATGAGAAGTCTTCCATAATATTGAAATTTTAGTTTTGTCATTTAGATCTGAAATTGTTGTAAAGGTTACATCTTTTTTTGATGTTTAAAAATTTGGAAATTCATATCTGATGTAACACCTTTATAATTATACCTGTTGAAAATTGATTATGGAAGTATCGGTTATAAAGATTGGAAATAAATCATAAAAGAAACGTTTGTCGATTGATTGCAGACACTTTATATGTCACTTAAAGCATCGTTTAAGATTGTGTAGGATTTAAGTTTTGCTTCCCGGCCGTAAATGTAAGTGGCTGCCATCAGTTCATCAATACCCGTTTCAGAAATAAATTTTGAAAGATGCTCTCCAAGCCGCTGGCGATTACCGGTAAAAGTACACGACAACATGCTTTTGACTAAAGTCTGTACTTCGGGTACATAAAAATTTTCAGGTAATGGTCCCGGAGGCATTAAGGGTCTCCGCGTATTGGTAATCACGCCAACAAACAATCCGAGCAAACTCGTCATTAAAAATTCAGCTTCTTCATTCGTATCGGCGGCAATAATATTGACACAAGCAATCACATAAGGAGTCTCCAACTGTCTTGAAGGTCTGAAATTTTTACGATAAATTTCTATTGCCGCCCGGAATTGCGCCGGAGCAAAATGAGCAGCAAAAGCATATGGCAATCCCATCTGTGCCGCAAGGTAGGCGCTGTCGGTACTTGATCCCAATATCCAAAGGGGAACTTCGAGACCTTCCCCCGGGAATGAACGTACTTTTGCATGACTATTATCCTTGCTTAAATAATTCTGTAGTTGCCTGACATCTTCCGGAAAATTATAAGAGGCGCCCATATTATTGCGCCTTAGCGCCATGGCTGTCAGCTGATCTGTTCCAGGGGCACGTCCCAAACCCAAATCAATCCTGTGAGGATAAATGGTTTCCAACGTTCCAAATTGTTCAGCAATCACCAGCGGACTATGATTGGGTAACATAATCCCGCCTGATCCCACGCGGATGGTATCCGTTTTCCCGGCGACATGGCCGATCAACACAGCGGTTGCAGAACTTGCAATGTGCTCCATGTTGTGATGCTCAGCCATCCATATCCGTTGATATCCCAAAGATTCAACATGTTTAGCTACTACAACTGTGTCTGCAATAGCTGTTCCTGAATTCCCCCCTTCAGCAACCGTTGCCAATTCCAAAACCGATAATGGTATTTTAGTCATGCTAAATAAACAATCATAAATAATTTTTGTTGACAGATCAAAATTTAAATAATTTTCCTCAACCTTATCAAAAAAACCAGGGTACTGTTACTTTTGTCATTCAATATTAAATCTTCTGTTATGCATAAAATAAAAATCATCGCATTTGCGTTATCCCTTTTCATCTTGAATTCGTGCGCCGAACTAACGCAGGTTGCACAAACGGTTGCAAGTCAGAACCTGCCGCTTACCAATGCGGACATTGTTAACGGTCTGAAAGAGGCCTTACTGGTTGGGACAGACAGTTCGGTTACCCACCTCTCTGCGGTTGACGGTTATCTCAAAGACCTTACCATTAAAATTTTACTTCCGCCCGAAGCGAAAACAATTACAGATAACCTTTCAAAACTCCCTGGCGGATCGAAGCTGGTAAACGATGTAATCATCAGGATCAACCGTGCAGCTGAAGATGCTGCCAAAGGGGCAAAACCCATCTTTGTCAACAGTGTCCGGGAAATGACTTTTGCCGATGCGCTTCAAATCCTCAGGGGCGCCGATAACGCCGCCACCCAATATTTTGAGCAGAAAACCAGTCTGCAACTGAGCGAACTTTATCGTCCAAAAATCAGGGAGTCACTCAACAAGGGACTCGTTGCCGGACTCTCGACTCAACAGTCGTGGAACGAACTGACTAAAACCTGGAATCAGATTGCGGGATCCCCGATTGGGAAAATGGCCAATATGAAAGTGGTAGAGGTAAAACTTGAAGATTATCTGCTACAACAAGCTTTAAAGGGGATGTTCCTGAAAATAGCAGAACGCGAGAAAGATATCCGGACCAATGTCAACGCGCGCGTAACCACCCTGCTAAAAAGGGTTTTTGGTTCGCACAATTAGAATAAATTTCTAAATTTAGAGGTTGTATCAAAAGTGAAAAATTTAACCGCTGAGAAACGCTGAGTCCGCCAGCTCTGGCGGATCGATGAGGACCGCAAAGTATTAAATTATAGAAGAATATCTCAGCGTAACTTTGCGCCTTCTCTGCGTAACTCCGCGGTAAAAAGACTTTTGATACAACCGCTTTGAAATAAGAAAACTAACTTTATCCATCATAAAATGAAAACCAACTTTTATCTGATTAAAACGGGATTGGTCCGTGTTTCACCCCTTCTTTTCATTCTTCTCCTCTCCTCTTGTTCCGGATTAAAGAATCCGACACCCGTATCGGTTACCAAAAACCTCCGGGCGCCCGCTTACCCGCTGATTACCATTGATCCTTATACAAGTGTCTGGTCTGAAGCCGACCATTTGTACGACGATGTGGTCCGGCACTGGACAGGCAAACGCATGGGATTGATTGGAGCGCTGCGTGTCGACGGAAAGGTTTACCGTTTTTTGGGCAAAGAGGAAACTCCCCGAAAAGCCCTTCTGCCAATGGCCGATCGTGGCGCATGGGATTGTAATTATTTGTTGAAAGACCCCGGAAATGGATGGGAAAAACCCGGATTCAACGCTTCAAAATGGATGGCAGGGAAAGGGGCATTCGGCACACCGAATATGCCGGTTCTGACTACACTTTGGGAGACGCCTGATATTTGGGTGCGTCGCGAATTTTCATTTAACACCAATCTATCTGAAGCGCCACTCTACCTGATCTATTCGCACGATGACGATTTTGTCCTTTACCTCAACGGTCAGAAGATTGTTGAGACAGGTTATACCTGGAAAAACAATGTGGTGCTGCCATTAACGGGTGAGTTACGCAAACTGTTATCAAAGGATGGGAAAAATGTAATTGCTGCTCACTGTAAAAATCGCATCGGCGGCGCATACGTCGATTTTGGGATTTACCAGGACAGCGATCTGCCGGATGCTTTCGCCCAAACGGCAACACAGACCTCGGTATCCCTATCTGCAACCCAGACTCATTACGATTTTACCTGCGGACCTGTTGCTTTAAAACTAACTTTTATATCACCACTTTTACCCGAAAACCTGGATGTACTTTCCCGGCCTGTTAATTACATTACCTACGAAACGAAAGCCACGGATGGTCAGCAGCATGAGGTGCAGATCTATTTTGAGGCAACTCCCGAATGGGGTGTGGACCATATCTCCCAGGAAGTGTCGATTGAAAAAGGGAAAACTGAAGGACTAACCTATTTCAAATCCGGAACAACAGAACAACCGGTTTTGGCAAAGAAAGGTGATGACCGTCGAATTGACTGGGGCTATTTTTATCTCTGCGGAAAAACAATCCCTGAGATGAGTTATTCGATGGGGAATTACAGCGAAGTAAAACAGGAGTTTGCAGCAAATGGTCTGCTTAAACCATCCCCTGAAGAAAAACGGATCACACGGATGGGAGAGAATATGCCTGTTATGGCTTGTGCTCAACAGCTTGGGAAAATAAATGAAAGAACGGTTTCCGGAAATATCCTGATTGGTTATGATGATTTGTACGCCATTCAGTATTTTGGTGACAACCGCATGGCCTGGTGGAAAAAAGAGGGCAAAGTAACAATGGAAGATGCATTAAAATCTGCCTCTGCAGAGCTGACTCAACTTCAGGAAACCTGTACTGCATTCGACAACAAGCTTTGGGCAGTTGCCGTGAAAGCCGGTGGCGAAAACTATGCAGAATTGTGCGTGCTGGCATTTCGTCAGGCCATCGCAGCACATAAACTGATTAAAGACAAGGAAGGTAATACCATATTCCTGTCAAAGGAAAACTTCAGTAATGGTTCTATCGGAACTGTGGATGTGACCTATCCATCAGCACCTCTATTTTTACTTTACAATCCTGACCTGTTAAAAGGGATGATGACTCCGATCTTCTATTTTTCAGAGAGTGGCAAATGGACCAAACCCTTTGCTGCACATGATGTGGGAACTTATCCGTTAGCCAATGGGCAAACGTATGGTGGCGATATGCCGGTTGAAGAGTCCGGGAACATGCTTATTCTGACAACTGCCATTGCGCAGGCTGAAGGTAATGCTTCCTATGCCGAAAAGCATTGGAATGTGCTTACCATCTGGGCCGACTATTTACTTCAAAATGGTCTGAACCCTGAAAATCAGTTGTGCACAGACGATTTTGCCGGACACTTTGCACACAATACGAATCTTTCGATTAAAGCGATTATGGGCATTGCCGGATACGGAAAACTTGCAGGAATGCTTGGGAAAGCAGATATCGCTGCGAAATACACCACCGCAGCCAAAGAGATGGCAACCAAATGGATTGAAATGGCCAACGATGGCGATCATTTCCGTCTGACATTTGATAAGCCCGGAACCTGGAGCCAGAAATATAATCTTGTTTGGGACAAGGTCCTGAAATTGAATATCTTTCCGAAAGAGATTGCAAAAAAAGAGATTGCCTTTTACCTGAACCGACAGAACACCTACGGGTTGCCATTGGATAATCGTCGCACCTACACCAAATCGGACTGGATCATCTGGACAGCAACATTGGCTGATGACCTGGCCACTTTTCAAAAGTTCATCGATCCAGAGCATAAATTCGTAAATGAAACCAAAAACCGGGTCCCGATGACCGACTGGTTCGAAACGCCCGATGCAAGTCAGGTAGGCTTCCAGGCACGTTCGGTTGTTGGCGGTTATTTTATCAAAATGCTGGAACAAAAAAACAACCAATAAATTATATCGGTATGAAAACAACTCTGTTGACCTTACTTATTCTTACCGCAATTTTCCTCCAGGCATCAACCCCTAAAAGCCTAAAGTCTAAACAGCTTCTTGGACACCGGTTCCTCACTTTTAACACGGTGATCCGGGTAAATCAGATTGAAGTGGCGAGGGATAAAAATGTAGGACACGATGAGCGGTCGCTGCACACTCCGGATAAAGTGATTAAATTCAGATCAGCCATTGAAGAGGGATTTCCGGGCGCCAAAATAACATGGGCTTTTAGTTGGCTGGCCTTGCACGATACCACCGCCAATTATACTAAAATCAGGGAGCTGGTTGTTAAATATCACTTCAAATATGGCGATGATATCACATTTATTCCGGGCGCCTATTTTGCAAATGCCTATAATTCAACCGAACAGGTCAACAAGGATTTGCATGATGGTTTGGCGAAAGTGTCAGAAATTGTGGGAAATGGATATCGTCCCAAAAGCGTTGTTGCCGGGTTTATGTCGGCTAAAAACCAGGAGTACCTTTCAAAGGAAGAGGGAATTCATGTTTGTCAGGGCAATATCTGGAGTCAATATGCCATCGACAACCAGGATGGAGACGGATCTGTTTGTTATCCTTATTATCCGTCAAAAGAGCATTTCTGCAAGCCGGCACAGGGGAGTAACGATTTTATCGATTGCGTAAACCTGGATGGGTGGACCATGGACTTTTTAGCAGCCAAGCGGGAGGGTTTTGCTGAAGGATTTAACAGCCGGATGGGTGTTGGACCCATCGAAACATTGCAGAAATACGGAGTTGAGACGGGGGTAAAGGAGATGCTACATACGACATCGATCCACTTTGACCGCGGATTTAAACTCAATGGGTTTGCATGGGTGACCAATTGCTGGGAATTATCGTTGCCAGCCGATCTAACCGGATTAACCAGATGGCTACGTGAAATTAAAAAGCGGTGGCCCGATACCCGGTTGATCTCTCAGGGAGAGTTCGGTTTAATCTGGCGCGAACATTTTAAAAAGAATAATTTCAACTACCGTTTTGAAGAGGAGGGTTCGGGAATCGGAGGCTCTATTGCCGGGATGCATATCCGTTGGATGATGAACAAAAGCTTCAGACTTGCCTTTCTGACAGATCCCAGGAAATATGCAGAGGAGATGGTCATCGATTTTACCCGGTATGATTTAAAGGCTGTGGAGCCCGTTTCGGCCAGTACACGAAACTGGAGCCTGATGGGCGAAATCAATCAGAAACAAACCCGGCCACAGGATAAACCGGTACTGCTAAAAAACCTGTCGAAGGAATCCAAAACCTTGATTAATAGGGTTTATCCGGAGATCATAAACAATAAGAAAAAATAGCAAAATCGAATCTTTCCTGATCATGGGTGACCGGGTGACTACACTTGAAAAATCAAAAAGATACATGAATTTCCTCTTCTGAACAGAAAATATTTACCTTTGCATACTTCAGCTAAAGATCGGATTCTGACTAACAGACAAGATCGGAAAATAAAAATTAACTAATGGAGGACGACCTGACATTATGGAAGAATATCCGGGAAGGCAATACCCAGGCTTTAAAGGTATTGCACGACCGCTATTATTACCAGATGTACCTCTATGCGATCAAACTTTATCACAATCAAAGCGGACTGGAGGAGGCAGTTTCTGATTGTTTTATCAAACTCTGGACGAAACGAAGCGAGATTTTAATTGAACATTCTGTGAAATCGTACCTTTTTTTGATGTTACGGAACGGCTTAATTGATCTTATCCGAAAGAAAAGGGATATTATTCTGCTTGAAGTCAGCTTTATTCCAGATCTGCCGGACAATGAAACAATTAACGAGCAGGATCACTATGCCCGCTTATACAATGCATTGGAAAAACTCCCGGAGCAGCGTCGTCGCATTCTCGAACTGGCAGTTTTTGAATCGTGTACTTATGCTCAGATCGCAGAAACACTCGGTATTTCGGTCAACACGGTAAAAACTCAGATGGGACGCGCCTACCGATTTCTCAAGGAAGAACTCGATCCAAAGAGCATTAATCTGCTTTTTATTCTTCAGTCAAAATTTTCGATGAATTAGGGGGATTAGCAACTGGCGGCTGGCTACGAGAAACTGGCCACTGGCAATTAGCGGCTGGCTTAAACTTACTTCAACTTAAATCCATATACTATATTAGTGATCAAATTATCACATTACCAAATTACCACATTATCGGCTCTATGACGTTTCGTATGGGTATACAATTTATTTTAAATTCGATTAAACCAATTGTTCTAAGATATCTCGGTGCTCTGCATCTTTTGTGTCTGTTTCCT
>Ga0118677_10015920_pt1 | contig 10379 bp, 8 predicted proteins | sample AliMusrvi5mmetaG_FD_86154 | JGI IMG/M metagenome (GOLD analysis project Ga0118677, IMG submission 86154)
GTCCACTTCCGCGCAGAAGCGATCGTTGAGATCGAGAACCGCGGGAGTTCCCCATAGTCCCGTGCCAATGGGGGTGAGAATATACCGCGCAGGTGCCAGGTCATCGAAGGAGAAGTTGCCATCCTCGTCGGATCTACGTTCCAGGATGACTCCGTTGCTCGAAAGCTGGAGTTGTACCTTCGAGCCTTTGAGGTAAGGCCCATTTTCAGTTGGGATAATTAGGGTTTGACCATAAACACGCCGCGAGATCGGAGTTCCCTTTTTCCACGTACGCAGCAGACTCAAGTCTTCCTGGGCGGATGCAACGGGTTGTGAGTGCGAGCAGGCCCCGGTCCACCACCGCCCATTGATCTGGTCTTCGTAGGAGACGACAAGGTAATCTACACCAGGTTTGAAACGATATCCGCAGCTGGTGAAGTCAGTGTAGATGTCGATCTCAGAGAGTCCAGGCCCTTGCAGCCATTCAGCCACATGAAACCGGATCCGGCGCGAGGCTTCAGAGAGACGTGTGGCTTCGCGGAGTTGGCTTGTCGTATTTGACGAGTGGATTGCGCGCCGCTCGTCTTCGGTGAGGACGTCCTTCCATTGCCGAAAGATCTGGCGTCTTTTCCAGTCGACCTCGGACTTTTCCGGCACTTTCATTGAGGTGAGGGCAATGCGAGTCGATTCAGCGATCGTTGGATACTCCTGCGAGATTCGACCGACGAAGATTACTCGTTTGACTGAAGGCTCAGGAATGATGCTGCAGAACGGACCCTGAAAGCACATGCAGGCAGACGCAGCCTGGGGAAGCAGCAAACAACCTAGTAGTTGCAGCCGGCTTCTCATCAATTTCAGATTACTCTAGAATTGCCTTCGGGCGTGCCACAAGACTCGCCGCTATTGGGGACGCAGTAAGCTACGTCCCCGGAGGGGCTCGGCTTGTGAACCTGCACTGCAAGCCGGGCCGCAACCATAGTTGAACGGCCTACTGATAATCCACCAGCCGCTCCGCATCCATGGATGCGAACGAATACCCGAAATCAATCCCACTCGGGGTGAATCCCTTCAGCGCGGTATTGGTCCCCACCTGAAGCCGTCCGTACTGAAAGCCGAGCACATTCGAATTCGATGAATTCACGGGCAGGCTGAGCAATACCGATGCAGGGATGGTGAACTGTCCGTCGCTCGCCTTGGCATAGCAGGTAAAGGCCGCGCCGGACAGGTTCGTGATGCCGGTCGAATTAACCAGCGAAGTCCCATTGATGATCACTGTGCCGGCGGGGTCGCCACCGGTCCACGTCACCAATTGGCCCGCCGCACGATTCACGGTCAGGACGCTATCCATGTTGGTCCATTTCAGAATCGCCGGGACGTCGACGGTGGCGGTGAACGGCCCCACGTCTTTGCCGCCGGTGCCACTGACGGTGATGGTGCCCGGCTCCAGATACGCAGGCAGCGCCGTGGTGAACGCGAGCGAACCGGAATAGTAAGCCGGGCTGCCGGTGGGATGAACCGAATCGCGGCCTTTGAGCAGCGTCTTGGCTCCGCCCGGGCCTGTCACCGTAATGTTGGCGCCGGCATCGAGTGAAACCGCGGCTATAGGATCGAGCGGAAAGCTATCGGGATAGGCTTGCGGAAATGCAGAAGTCCCGCTCACTGAAATTACGGAGCAGGAGCCCACATTCATGGCATTGAAGGGATTTCTTGCCGTGTTCAATTGTGCGGCGGAATACTTGAAAAACGTAGCAGTCGCAGTGTCGGTGGTGATGGTAACCGAAATGGGCTTAGTGATGGTGAGCGTATTCGTTCGTGTCAGCGCGATGCGGGCGACGGTGGCGCCGCTTGCGCTGTAGCGTTGCATGTCGACGGCGGTGGGCCCGGTCTGATCGCTGCACGTGCGTGAACCCGCTGACGCAACGGCGATGGAGGTGGGGTTGCTCACCACGTCATTGATCTTCACCGTGACGGGGACGCGGCAACCGTTCGTATCGGCGGGAACGGTGAATGCAATCTGATCGACCCCCGCGCAGCATCCGGAACGCCCGCGGTAAATGATAGCCGCGCTCTGGCCTCCCACGTTCACTTCCACCGGCAGCCCGGTCAAATCGCCAGGCAGCGCGCCGGCAGCTTCGTTCCCTTTTACCGCCCCGAGTCCGGTGCCCCAGATTACGGCCACTTCGCCCGGGTTGACGGCGTTGGTATTCAATACCACTTGTGAAGTTCCATTTGTGATGACACCGGGGCCGCTACCGCCCTGATTGGCGGCGAAGATTCCGAAGCTATTGGGGACGATTTTGAATGCAGCCGGCAGTGTTGTTTTTCCATTGTAGGTAACGGTCAACGTGGCAGCGCCGGCAGGCATGGCCGACGGAATGATGGCGGATATCTGAGATGGCGAAGTGTAAATCATGATGCCGTCGGCAGTGACGCCGCCGGAGGTAACTTTCACCGAAGTGCCGCCTAACGTGGTGGGCAGCGGATAGGCGCCGGCTTGTTGCAGGGCCGCCGGTCCCATGTTCGTTCCGAAGATCACAACCATTGACCCTGGCGCGATCGAGCCATTCGGCTGAGCAGTCAAGGCAAAACTCGCCACGTTGACGATTCCGTTTGCCACAACCGTCGGATTCTGAGCAGTTGCTATCCCTGCGAACGCAAGTGTAGCGATCCAATTCCATCTAATATGCAGAAAGTGACTCTCCCTTTGAGTGCTTGCATGATAGCAGTTCCAAGGAGGGCGAGAATAGGAAAGAATGGTGGGGAAGGCGCCTTGAGAGGGCGCCTTCCATGTTGAAAGATCGAGCACAACAGACTCCGAACTCCGGAGGTCATGGAAAACAAGTGAGCAAGATGGCAGGCGAAACGGCCCAATGCCACATAGTTTTCGCGGCTTAGTAGCGCGCGCATTCTTGCGTGCCGCCTCGACATTTTTTGTCGAGGTTTGGCGCGGCGTTGAAAACACACGTCGAGAAGAATCTCGACGCGGTAGACATGAATGTCCGCGCTACGATTTCGACCGCGCAGCTTTGGTTTTTTGAAAAACTATGTGGCATTGGGCGGTTTCGCCTGTCCATTGGCTCAGTCCATTTGTGCGCGTTGACGCCTCAGCGGCCGTAAGGCGGAGGCGCCTGCTGTTGATACTGTTGCTGCGGATACTGCTGCTGATCCTGATAATAATTCTGCGGCGGCGGTGCGCAGTTCGGATTCGGAACCCAGTTGCCGTAGGCGTCGTAGGCGCCCGCCGCGCAGCCTTGCTGGACAGGCGGGGGCGCGTACGAATAGCTGTAGTAGCCCGGATCATAGGCGTAGCCGGGATAGTAGTTGTAGTAGACACCGCCACGGTAGTAGCCTCCGCGATAAACCGGAGCCGAGCCGTAATAGCGGGGCGCGGCGTACTCACGCCCGCGAATAACCGGTGCGCTGCGAGGCGCGACGTAGGAGCGGCTGAAGCCCGACGATCCGCGCGGAGCCGAATAGGCCGGAGCGCTATAGCTGCCACGGCTTCCACCGGAGGACCTTACCGCGGGAGCGCTGCGCTGGCTGTGGGAAGTGGAACCATGTTCGCGGGCGAAGGCGGTTGCCGGCGTCAAACCCATCAGCAACGTGCAACCTGCGAAAAGCGTGGATGCGAGTGTTTCGAGCTTCATAATGAGGGGCCTCTTTTTCCCCTTACATCGCTTAAGATGCATGGCGAGGCCCCCGGGTTCTATCCAAAGCTCATTGTGAAAATTAAATAATGAGGTAACCTTTTGGGTCTGTCAGACTACTTCGCAAGACCAAAGCCATCGATGTGGACTTCCAACTGGTGGTTCACGCGAATGCCGTAGATGCCATCGGTCTTGGCGAGTTTGTCGGCCTTCGGGGCGGAGTGGACGACGGTGCCGTTGACGACGAAATCCACTTTGCCGCCGGAAACACGGACTTCCAGCGTGTTGCTCGACTTGCCGGATTCGTCGGGCTTCTTCACCGCGTCATTGGGCGTCTTGGGAGCGATGACGCCAGTCACGTCGCCGGCGCGGCTCTTGATCAGCCACGAGCCGTTTTGCGCGATCACGAAATAGTTATAGTTCTGCTCTGCGCCTTCAAGAGCGCTGCCGCCGAAGATCAGGCCGTAGTAGTTGGGGTGTCCACTGGGCTTCTGCAAAATGAAAGTGCCCTTCACGGTGTAGTTGCCGGTCGCTTTGTGGTCCGGATGCCAGTAGACGGCAGCTTTCGGATTGGTCGCATGAAAGCCGGAGCCCATGGTGACAAATTTGATGTCGCCCGCGGCATCGGGGTCAGAGGCGGAGGTGCTGCGGTCGACGCGCTGCTTCCAGCCTTGCGGAACCTGCGCGGAAAGCGGTACGAGCGCTGCCAGCAAGAGCGCGGCGGCGAAAAAAGATCGCTTCATTTCGGTATTTCTCCTTCTTAGGACACTAACACTAAAGTCAGAACGCATCAATGCCGGCCCACAGGTTCAGCGTACTAAGTTCTTCGCGCCCGCAGGCCTTCAGGTATAAGAACAGCTGCATGCGGTAGGCGGCATAGTGGCGCAGCACAAGATCCACAAGCAGAGCGCCGCGACTGGCCTTGTGGCCGAACATGGTAATTTCGTGACGAAGATCATCGTCACTCGCCTGGCGCAAGAGCTCTTCAAGAAGTGCCGACTGCTCCGCGATGGAAGACCGCACCTGGTCGAGATTAAGCTGTCCGGCGGCAGCCTCGCCCTCGCGCCATGCCCTGCGCCAGTCATCCATATCGAACGACGGCGCCAGCACGGCGCGAATGTGGATAGGCCCCATGATGGTCAGGTATTGGAGCAGTCCGAGCAGACTGCGCTGGCTGGGAGTTGGCCGGAAATGGAGCATGCCCGCGTCGACTTTCGAGGCGAGGTGCAGCAACAATCGGACTTCGCTGCGAGCCGAGGAGAGGAACTCTTCTTTCGAAAGGATCACGGCGATCACTCCTTCTTGAGCGACTGAAGTAGGCTGCCGCCGAGCCAGGCACATGGCAATGCAGATATGGCAAGCGCAATCGGGTACCACATCGGCCCGAACTCAGGCCCGGCATTCATCGCCACTAGAATACCGAAAAAACTCACCACTGTGCCGGCCGCACCCGATACCATGGCATGCTCCAGAGGCTTGTCAGGGGAAAGCTGGGCCACCAGAAAGCTGCCTCCAATCTGATAAATCAGCCGGTAGCTGAACGCCATGAAGAACAGGGCATCGGGCATGCGCGTGTTCCACGGCGGAAAGATCCCCAGCGTATGCATCAGGGAATCGGTGCCGGAGGAGAGGATAGCGACAGCGATAAAACCGGCGCAAAGTGCACCGACGCTCTGCCCCAGTTTGGGCCGTTGCAGAAACGAGATTTTGAATTTCTTAAACGAAGACATATTTCCGTAAGTGTCTAAACTATTATCAACCATAGACAGGAGCAGCGACTCGGCAGTACCGTTACTCATAATCTCCAGCTTTCGAAAGCATTCGCTTGACAAGCCTCCAGGAATGTACATAGACTAGCCTGAGTATCTCAAGATACGCTTCTAATACCAGGGGGGAAGATTGACTAAGAAACTAGGAATGATGCTTCTGTTTGCCGGGGCATCCATATCAGCCGTTGCGGCAGTTCCGGAAATCGATGCCAGTTCGGCCGGTAGTGCTCTGGCACTGCTGTCCGGCGCGGTTCTCATCATCCGCGGACGCCGTAAGTAGACTAACTCAACAACAAGAATAGAGCACCCGTTCATCCTTATCGGGTGCTCTTTCTGCATTTATGCCCCCACCTCTGTTCTCCTCAGGGTTCAGTTTCCTCCAACGGCTCGTAGCTCTGGCAATTCTCTTCTCGGTTGAATTACTCATCATCACAATTCCGCTCGACAACCAGTCCCTCATCGCGCGCGGAGGAGTAATCGGATTTGCCGGCCAGTACGGTGCATGGCTGGTGAAGGGCATCGTCGGATATGCCGCACTTTTCCTCACCTTTGTGTATCTTCGAAATAAGTCCGCTGTGATCTCCATATCGCGGCAGGTGCTCTGGGCCGCCATCGACTTACGGCTGATGGCATGCCATTTCGGCGCGATGGCTGTATTCGCTGTGCTGGCGTGGATCTGCTACGCAAGCAACCTGGCGCCTGCGGTCATTCAGCTTTCCGCCGGGCTCTGGTTTCTTTCGGGATGCGCTGGAATCGCATTGGGCGCCTTCGCGCTGGTGCCGCCGGCCTGCTGGTTTCGCGTAGTGCGCGAAACCGGTGGCTTATGGTGGTACACGCTGGCCGGTATCATCGCCGCATGCATCGCCGGGAATTACCTGCGTTATTTGTGGGGGCCCGCCACCGAACTTACCTTTGCGATAGTGAAGACCTTGATCAGTCCCTTCGTGAACCAGGTGATTTCGATCCCTGCCACCAAGACACTCGGCACGCCTGCTTTTTCAGTGGAGATCGCGGAGCAATGCTCCGGGCTGGAAGGCGTGGGGCTGGTTCTTGCCTTCGCTTCCGTTTGGCTTTGGCTGTTCCGCAAGGAAGCGAGGTTTCCTCAAGCACTGCTACTGTTGCCGGCGGGTATTTGTGCGATATTCGGACTGAACGCCGCGCGTATCGCCACGCTCATCCTGATCGGGAACGCCGGCGCGGAACAGATAGCGTTAGGTGGCTTTCACTCGCAGGCAGGCTGGATCTCCTTCAATGTGGTTGCCTTGGGAATCTCCGTCAGTGCGCAACGCTTGCGCTGGATCTCTAACGAGCCCAGGCTGGAGTCGAAGAGCTTGCCGCTGCTGAGGGGCAATCCAACGGCGGTGTATCTGCTGCCGTTTCTTTCCATCCTGGCGGCAGGGATGTTATCGACAGCGGCAAGCGGCGATTTCGAATGGCTCTATCCGCTACGCCTGGCAGCCTCGGCGGTCGCGCTTTGGACTCTGCGCAAACACTACCTCGGGCTCGGCTGGCGCTTTGGATGGCAGGGCCCACTGACGGGAGCCATCGTCTTCGGCTTGTGGCTGGGCGTCGATCTGCTGGTCCGCGGGCAGCATGCCGACACCATGCCCAAAGCACTCTCCGCGGCCGCGCCCCAGGTACGATTCGTCTGGACCGTGCTCAGGGCTACGGCGGCAATCATCACGGTTCCCATCGCCGAGGAACTGGCCTTCCGCGGCTTTCTGCTGCGACGGGTCGTATCGCCTGATTTTGAAGCCGTGCCGTTAACCAGTTACACATGGCTTGGAGTGGCGGTATCCTCGATCGCGTTCGGGATGTTACATGGCAGCTTGTGGCAGGTGGGAATCGTTTGCGGACTACTGTTCGCCTGGGTGCAGATCCGCACCGGAAGGATCGGCGAAGCGGTGGCGGCGCACGCCACTGCAAACGCTTTGCTCGCGGCATATGTTCTGATTTTCGAGCAGTGGCATCTGTGGTGATCTTGCCGTCGCAGTTTAACTGCCGGGTACACCAGAGTTAGTGCAGACTTGCAAAGTAACGTTGAACTTCGGGCGAAAAGCTGTACTCCTGGAGCGAAGGCGGCGGCATTGAGCCCTCTTCCACCAACGCCCTGGCACAGTCGAGCCAAGCGCGACTGGCGGGCTTTTCGATGGATACGAAGCTCAACGTACCGACGACATTGTCATTGTAACCGTGGCGCTCCTGCCAGGTGGCGCCGTGGCGGAGCAGGAAGCGGGTCAACTCCGGGTCCCCGCGGAAGACGGCAAGGTTGAGAGCGGTGGCCTGCCAATCTCCGCCTTGCGCAGCGACCGGCCAACCGAGTTCCACCATGAGCTTTGCGCCCGCGATGTTGCCGGCTTCCACTGAGTCAGGCAGGAGGCGCAACATCTGGTGGGGCATCTCGGCTATCAAGCGCGGATTTTGTTCGAGCAGGCGTGTCGCTTCGACGCGGCCGGCGCGCGCGCAGGCTGCGGCAAAGGCGTCGGCAGGAGTCTCCTGCTCGCCGGTGATTGCCTGCAGGCGCGAGGCGACATCGGTCAGGCCGAACAGCAGTGCCGCCCGATACATCGTCAGGCCATGGACATGTGCTCGGGGATCGGCACCCGACTTGAGCAGCGCTTCGACATGCGCCAGCGACCGCCTGCGACGAATCGCCCAGAACAGTGCGGGGACGCCCTCATTCGGGTCTGCACCGGCGTCAAGCAACAGTTGGGTGCAGGCAAGGTCGTCGTAATCGAGCGAATGGTTCACTGCGTTGGTACCTTTGACGCGCGCTCCTGCGGCGAGCAGAAGATTGAGGCAGGTCAGGTCGCGGCCCTCGATGGAGTGATAGACGGATTCGTTGTCGTTGGAATCGGCGCCTGCGTCGAGCAGCAGCCTGGTGATTTCGGGTTGGTGGTTCTTGCCTGCGGCGCCATAAAGCGCCAGGCCGGCGTTGACGTCTGCTCCCGCGGCGATGAGTCTGCGAACGCAATCGGCGAACTCCGAGGGGCGCAGCCGGCTGAGGGAGGAGTGGGTGTACGCGGCGACTGCGGGCATTCCGCTGGTGGGTGGCTGATCGGAGTAGACGCCCGCGGCGTGCGGGTCGTCGATTGCGAACTGCGGATTGGCGCGGAGTGCGCTCTCCGCGGCCTCGGGCTTTGGCGCCCGATAGCCCTCTCCATACACGAGAGCGCGCCATGCTTGGATTGTCATTCAGCTTTCTATTTTGTATGAAAGGCGGGTTTACGGCAAGGAGGCTCGGGTGCCTATGCCGCTGGAGCGTTTGGAGACAGGTGGTGCAGAATGGATATATGATTCGCAGACATTTCCTTGGGGCGGTGGGCGCGGCGGTGGCGGCGCAGGGTTCGGGATTGATTCATCCGAAGGCTTTGCGGCCGGGGGATACGGTGGGGCTGATTACGCCTTCGAGCTATGTGTCCGATCCGGACAAGCTCATCACGGCCGAGCGCACCATCAAGTACTTCGGGCTCAACCTGAAGATGGGCCGGAATGTGCGGAAGCGCGCCGGGTATCTGGGCGGGTCGATCGAAGACCGCGTGGAGGATCTGCATGCGATGTTTCGCGATCCGGAGGTCAAGGGCGTGTTCTGCATTCGCGGCGGGTATGGGTCGGCGCAGCTGCTGAACCATATCGACTACGAATTGATCCGGCGCAATCCAAAAGTCTTCATCGGCTATAGCGATATTACGGCCATGCACCTGGCGATCCATAAGCGCACGGGCCTGGTCACCTTTCACGGTCCGGTGCCGCTTTCGCGGTTCACCGATTACACACAGCAGTGCTTCCGGCGGGCGCTGTTTGAGACCAAGCCGCTGGGGGCGCTGACGAATCCGGCGGAGTCGAACGCGCTGCGGCCGAACCATACGCTGCGGACGATTCGTCCGGGCAAGGCGCGGGGGCCGCTGGTGGGCGGGAACCTTTCGCTAATTGCTTCGACGATGGGGACGCCGTACGAGGTCGACACGCGGGGGAAGATCTTCTTTATCGAAGATGTGGGCGAGCAGCCGTACAGCGTGGACCGGATGCTGACGCAGCTGCGGCTGGCGGGCAAGTTCGAGCAGGCGGCGGGCGTTGTGTTTGGCGAGTGTAACGATTGCGGTCCGCGGAAGTACGATCCGTCGTTCGAATCGACGTTTTCGCTGGGCGAGGTGCTGGATGAAATTCTGGGCAAGCTGAAGATTCCGGTGTTGGGCGGGTTGACGATCGGGCACACGGACGACCAGTTGACGCTGCCGCTGGGCGTGATGGCGTCGCTCGATTCGGATAAGGGCGAGTTGACGGTGGAAGAAGCAGCGGCGGTATAGCGATGGCGAAATCCTACGATGTGATTGTCGTCGGCGGCGGCCACAACGGGCTGGTGACGGCGGCGTATCTGGCGCGCGCGGGACGGACGGTACTGGTGCTCGAAAAGCGCGATTTGCTGGGCGGGTGCGCGGTGACCGAGGAGGTGTGGCCGGGGTATAAGGTCTCGACCGCATCGTACCTGACGAGCCTGATGCAGCAGAAGGTGATCGACGATCTGGAGCTGGCGAAGTACGGGTATGTGGTGGATGCGAAGGACCCCTCGTTCTTCTCAGCGTTTCCCGATGGGCGGCACCTGTTCATGTGGCAGGACGAGCACAAGACGCTGGCGGAGATCGCGAAGTTTTCGAAGAAGGACGCGGAGGTGTATCCGGCGTTCGAGCAGCAGATTGAGCGGCTGGCGCGAGTGGTGGAGCAGTTGCTGCTGGTGAGGCCGCCGAAGTTTCCGCCTTCTTCGATTGGGGATCTGTGGGATTACCTGAAGCTGGGGCGGAAGCTGCTGGGGTTGAGCGCGGCCGATACGGTGGCGCTGTTCAAGATCTTCACGCAGAGCGCGGCGGAGCTTTTGGACGAGTGGTTCGAATCGCCGGAGTTGAAGGTGACGCTGGCGACCGATGGCGTGATTGGCGCGAATGGCGGACCGCGTTCGCCGGGGACGGCGTACATTTTGTTGCATCAC
>Ga0118677_10015922_pt1 | contig 10379 bp, 5 predicted proteins | sample AliMusrvi5mmetaG_FD_86154 | JGI IMG/M metagenome (GOLD analysis project Ga0118677, IMG submission 86154)
GGGTAGGGGCAGTATTACCAGTCCGTAAGGGACAGAACAATCCTGAATCTAAAAACGATACTCCTGCGTGGAGAATCAAGCGTATCGTTTAGGCTTACACATCATGGATATCTCGAAGCGGCGAGGTAATGTGGATAATTATTCGGCACAAGCGCGTATATTATGCTATGCTTCCATAGCGTGATAGTCTATTAGGCTAGCTGGTATCGCATATGGGAGAAGGTAAGCAAATAATGAAAATGGTTCGCTATAATGATGGCACCCTCGGCAAAGTGATTTCTATGCGCTGTCGCCGTAGTATTAACAACCGTGAGGTGATTGTCCTGGATAACAGTAAGCTCGAACAGGTGTATGTTTATGAACAGACGACGATTGAAGAGGTGATATCCTATTTGCAAGATATCATGAATATCGACGTAGTAGAAACGAAACAGCAACCGATCACAACTAAACTCGTCAATCACCAATCAATGGGTTACATCTACCAGATCCCCCATGAGGAGGATGATACCCGCGATGATTTCCACGCGTTTTTTCTCCCATTAGAGCCTGAACTCTAACCCGGATTATTCATGAAACGTAAGGGTTGCCGGGTAAGCTGGGAATTATTCGAAATAGTTATGAATAATGCAGGCTAACAATACAGGGAGCACCGGCATCCCAGCCGGTGCTCCCTGAATTCAGAATTTAGCAGACAAGTACTTATTTCACCGGACTGCTATTAGGCGCCTTTGACACCTTATCTTTCTTCGGTTTCTTCGTATTCTTCTTTGGGGATTTGTCTCCCATAGCTCACTTCCTTTCCCGTAGTACTGCACGGTCAATTGAGATTGAGATGCCGACCGATACCCCAACTGACAATATTGAGGTATTGCCATTATAGTATAGCGATTCAGGCGGTCGTGGGCAAGCTACAGCACTGCGCCATGCACGCGAAGAAATTCTTCAATAACGGATTGTCGACCAATGACTGCCATACGCAACAACGTGCGTCCGTCGTTGTCGCGCGCATTGATATCAGCGCCGAATTCCATCAACATCTGGACCACTTCCAGATGGCCTTTATAGGCAGACCAGTGTCCGGGCGTGCGTTGACAGTTATCACGCGCATTGACATCCGCCTGCTGCTGCAGCATCTTCCGCACCATGATAGGATAACCGTAAAAAGCGGCTAGATGTAGGGGTGAGCGTCCTTCGGGATCTCGCGAGGTAATATCAAGTGGCGCACCAGGAGAGGGTAGCACCTTAGCTACACGGGTTTTAGTTGTTGTAGCGCGTTTCGCAACCGTGGTCTTTGCCTTTGTTACCGTGGCCATTGTTTCCTCCTCGCACTGAACATCCATAGCACTGTTCTGTGCGGTGAATGATACCGAACTGGATGACCGATGACGGTTCCGTGGTATTTCTCCCGAGATAGCAAACGGCACAGCGCACGCGGTGGGCGCATGATACATTGGAGACAGTGATGCATTGCATCTCTGGTCATGAAGTTGCGGTAGTGGCTATGAGCATCACCTCATAGCTACAAATTCTTAAATATTGAGTACAGAGTAACCTATTTATAATAAATTGTCAATTGCAAGAACGATTCTGATCCGCGAAAAGCGGGGATCCACCTTTGCTAAAGCTACGGCGGACAGACAGGTATCACATTTTCAATAAAGCTGAATCGCGTTTCATAACGGAACTGTGGAAAATGTGTACCAGTCCCCGTTTTTCGCTTATCGGCGCTCAATTTTCATTTGCGGCTCGAAGGGCCATTTGTTCTCGCGAAGTGAGAACTATCCTGGCTTCGCTTCATAGGCGAAAATCTTTACAGATGAGTCAAGTTTCAAATTGAGCCAAATGCGTGATGGCAGGCCGTTGAGCTTTGAACCTTGAACTTTGAACTAACGAAGCTCCGCCTCAAACCGTCCAGTAAGCGGCATGGCCAATCATTTTTGATGCGATTTTTCGTGCTGGGTGGTTTGAGGGGGAGCTTCGTTAGACTCTACCAGAAATACCGAATGGCGTCTCACGGCCCCTTTTGGCGGCAGGCTGCGTTGTGCTTTTTACGTTTGCCTCACTTTTAACCCGTATTATTCATCACTATTTCGAATAATGCAGGCTAAGGGCCGGCACGGAAATAACATCACAATATCATGCAATTGACAAGGCGGCACGTAGCTACTAGAATCATCATCAAATACACAAAGGCCCAAGGTTCAATATGCAAAGCTTACTGTAAGGCTTCAATTCGTCAGTCATGGGGCAATACCGCATAAATGGGAACAGTGCCTATGACGATACCCTGGACTGATGCATTGATGCCTTTCAGGCAAAGAACTATTCCCCACGCAGAAAGGATCGCTTCATGTCTAATTCCTCACGTCATATATTGATTATTGTCCTCGCTCTCCTGCTGACCATGACAATTGCGCAGGCGGAAGAATTGGATAGCCATCTCTATGGAGTTGCCATCATTCCCACAGATGTAATCAGTGGCTTTCCCGAATCGACGCTGGCAGCGCTCGAACGGCAAACTAATTTGCGTTTCCGTCAATTTCATTGCGGCGATTTCTCGCATGGACTCGACTTACAAACCTGGGCTCCCGAGTATATCAAGGATGTCGAACCAGGCCGTCAACGCGAATTGACACGTTTATTACATGCCAAACCAAGTTTTGTGCTTGAGTTCAAATTCGGTAAAGCTGGCGAACCCGTGTGGCTGCAAGAAGGCCTGAGCGCATATGTAAAAGATGGCGGCGTGCTGATCACCGATTTGCCAAAAGGAACCGCCGACTCGCCATTGCGCGATGAGGCGCATCTGTGGGCACGCGCGGTTGAAGAGCAGTTTTATGCCAAATGCGGAAAACCGTTGCCAACGGTCAGGATTATGTTGCCGGCGACAATTCGCGCCGGGGAGACAATGAAGGCCATGATGGAACCATCGTCTCTCTGTACCGGAAAAGCTACGCTGAGTTTAGCTGATCAGGCTGATGTTATACGAATGAGTATGCCCGTGCACTTATCTCCCGGTTCGCGTGCTGAGGTACTGTTGCCATTATCTGCCGATCTCCCGGACGGGCAGTATCATCTCAGCGTGCAAAGTGCTGCCAGTGCGCGCGAGCTTGGGTGTTCTTATCTGTCTATCACCCAACCGCTTCTCTTGAAATTGACGGATGATGGAATACGACATAATCAAAATGAGATGGCGGAAATGACCGCCACGCTTACAATGCCCAAAGAGGTGAGCAAGCCAGGAGACTTCACGCTTAAATGGATATTGCGCGATTATCGCCGCGGCGTAATCGCTTATAAAGAGGAAGCTGTCACTGTAAAACCGGGTATGTCGCTCCAGCGCACCTACCAGGTACCGCTGCTCGATACTGATCCCCGCGCCTGGATTTACTGGCTGCAAGCCGTAGTGGAACAGCGTGGCGTCAAAGTGACCGAAACAGAGCAGCGCGTCTATCGCTGGCGTCCCTTCACCATGCGTGAACAATTGCTGTTCGGTACCTGGCATGTCGCCAGCGGTGAGCGTCCAACAGCGCTCCGGCCATTGGTCGTGGATTATCTGAAGTCCTTTGGTATGCGCTCTACCAGTGAAGGTGGGGAACTATTTCAACGGGCTGGTTTTCGCGCCACCCTTGAAAACGGCGCCATGACCAACGTGCGTTTTCAAGGCAACGCCGGTATCGAGAAAATGGAAGAAGCATTTCGCGAGGGAGGAAAAGGGTACTGGGCACGAACTATTGATTCTCCTGCTTATGCGATCTGGTCACTTGGTGAAGAGACGGGATATTATGGGGAATGGAGCGAAGCATACCCCTGGCGAGATAAGGAGGAGGCACCGGTTGAAGCCGCGCTCTGGTTCCGGCAATACCTACAAATGCGCTACCAGACCATAGAGACATTGAATCAGAGTTGGGGTACGGCCTTTAAGGCGTGGACCGAGGTCAAATACCAGCGTAAATATGCTTATCCCTATGGTTGGCTTTTCGTCGCACCAGCGACCGGGGTGGAGAAGAATCTGGCTCCATATGTTGATACGCATGCGTTTGCCGAATGGTGGGTACACGAACTGGTAACCAATAACGTTGCAGGCTTGCATGAGAAAAATCCTGTCCCGCTGTGGACGAAAAGTTTCGAATTCACCTTTGTGGATTGGTGCACAGCCCCTATGACGCATTTTTGTTGTGCCACCGATCCGCATGGCACTGCGCTGTGGAACGCATATGTCCGCGGAAAAACGCCTGGCGCGCCACCATGCTATCACCTCAATTGGGGATTTTACGATGACCCGCGCCAAACCGACCAGTTCTGGTTACTCGGTGTGCTCTCTGGCGCCACCTACATCGATAACTGGGGTGAAACGATGAACTGGGACCTGACGTATACCCGTGCCGGCATGAGGGTGCGCGATCTTGCTCAACAGTTGAAACCAGCTGCCAACCTTTTCTTACAGGCGTATCCGGAAAACGATATACGCGTGGGCATCTTTCTCGAGGACACCCCCTGGAAACTCAGTCACGGTCGACCCGGCTATTACCTCAAAGGACGCGCTGCAAACGCGCAAACCTACGGACCTACCATACAAAGTCCACCCGGCGCAAGCTGGCTGTCCAGCGCGGAAGGACCGCTCTATGCCGCATTATGCAGCGCCGGGTATGCGCCTCGTTTTATTACTCGCAATGAGATCGCGAAAGCGAAGATCATCTTCTTACCTTACACTGAGGCACTTTCCCAGGAAAGCGCTCGCCAATTAAAGGACTTCGTCAATCAAGGCGGTACGCTGGTGGCTCTGCCCAGACTGGCAGATTATGACGAAGGCGGACACCCGTATGATGTGCACCCAGGCGCCGGCATGCGCGAACTGTTTGGCGCAACTGTCGGTGACGACTGGATTGGACGTAACGCATATGTTCCATTGCCGGGCCGTAATGATGCTAAACGCATCTGGGCGGAATTATTCCAACCCGGTGTTATTATCACACCCGAGCAGGAGGCGCAGATCCTTTCTTTCGATCTGTCATATAGCTTTGGTGGTCAGCCGGTGCGACTCGTGTCTAATGCCCATATGCCTATGACGCCCGTTGCAGCGGATGTGAAGGTGCTGTCACGCTATGAGGACACGCAACCCGCGCTAACCTTTCGCAAAGTCGGCAAGGGAACAGCGATCTTCCTGAATGTCTTTCGTGAATGGCCGAATCTACTGCACATTCCGACCGATGAAAATGACAACGCTTTTGCCCGCGTATTGCATACCCTGACGGAATATGCCGGCGTTACCCCCGATTCCTGGTTCGAGACGCTGGACAGTAACGGCCAGTATGCCGCCCAACTGGTACCTTTCCGCTATACCGGTGCTAAAAGCGTAGTGCGTCTGGTCGGATTATATAACGATTGGCGCTCCGCTGATGCTGAAACCCGTTTCATAGTGAATACGCCGGTACAAGCGGTATACGATGTTCTCACAGGTGAACGCCTCCCCTTGCGCATGCACCTGGGTCACCCCTGCACCCTGGTGAATGTGCCGCGCGGCGAGGGTCGCATGCTGGCAGTCCTCCCCTATGAGGTGATGGGGGTACATCTAACTCCCACGCGTGCCCAGATTGAGGCTGGTGAGCCTGTGCGAATAACGGCAACGCTGACCGTCTCCGCTGGTACGGCAGACATCCATCCAGCGCATTTAACCGTATTTGCTCCTGATGGCCAGGCTGTGCCGGATGCTGACCGGGATATTCTGTTGGATGGCAGTCCCATTATTTTGCCCACCTACCTGGACCTGGCTCCCGGCGTCTACCATATTGCAGTGCGAGATTGCGTGACACGAGTGACCGGGAACTGTAGCATTCGCATTACCACTACTCATGTAAAATTGCCTGCGGAAAAACCTTTCGGATGGCCGAGTTGGCGCCAGCGGAATATCGACATTGGCACGGCTGAATTCGAACAATCGCTGAAGGTATTGTCTGCACTCTACCAGGAAGAAGACGCTGACTCCACTATCGCGTATAGCATTTATGTGATGGAACGCGACCGCAGCCGGCATCGGATTGATCAATTGCTGGCGCAAGCGGACTGGCGCCAACACCTTGATGTTCTGCAACGACTGATGGTACAAGGGAAGCACCTGCTGCTCGTAGGCGAAGATCTCGGGTTAGATCCGGCAACCGGACAACCGGCATATCCATTAACCACCCCAACGCAGTTCGCAGCGCTGGATCAGCTTGCCGCTAAGGCGCGCATTTTCCGCATTCGCGGCATAACCGACGTGGTGGCACTCCAGCTCAATAAGGGATGGATCGTGCTCGATCGCCGCAGCCCGGATCGTGAAGCCGGCACTGGCCCAACCCGCATGACTGCCTGGATAACCCGGTGGCGCACTCAGATGCAGAATGCCGGTTTACTGCCTGGCAATACCCCTGACCAGGCAATGTTGCTGCCGATTTCCGGTTCATTCATATTGCGGGATTGGTTTATGGGAGAGCTGTAATAAGAGGAGTGTTACCTTCAACACAAAGGCACAAAGATAATATCTAAAAGAGCGACCTTGATAGCGCGCGTCCGCCACGGCGGGCGCACGCTTCGATTAACAATGCAATTGCGGCCTACTGCGCCTTTTCCAATGCCTTGTAGGCATCCGTGCCTTTCAATTTATCATTATCTTTCGCATAATCAAGTGCGGTCAATCCTTCTTTCGACTTCAACCTGGGCTTTGCTCCAGCTTTTAGCAATGTCATGACAATTTCGGCGATATTAAATTCTGCCGCATTCATTAACGGCGTTCTACCATCTTTATCAGTTCTGTCTATCTTCGCTCCTGATTCGAGTAGCATGGTAATCACTTCAGTATGACTATTATTACCTGAGGAACACATCAACGGCGTCCAACCATCCACATCAAGGTCATCCACTTTAGCTCCGGCTTTCAGTAGCGCGGATATTATCTCTGCGTTGTTAGAGTATGACGCAATAATTAACGGCGTCTTGCCGTCTTTATTCCGGGCGTCTATCTTTTCGCCGGCCTGCAATAATGTGGTGATGACATCGACATTGTGATTTAACGCTGCCGCCGACATCAATGGTGTTCCGCCGTCCATGTCTCGAATATCCAGCTTTGCGCCAGCCTTGAGCAATGCCGCCACCACATTTACGGTGTTGCTTGCGGCGGCCCACATTAATGGGGTAGCGCCGTTTGAGTCTCGCGCATCAAGTTTTGCGCCGGCCTTCAACAGCGTCGCAAGCACTTCGACATTGCGATTGGACTCTGCGGCAAACATCAGTGGAGTGCAACCATCTATATCACGTTCTTCGATTTTTGCGCCGGCCTTCAGCAATGTGGTTATTACGTCGATATTTTTATTCAAAGACGCTGCCCACATCAACGCAGTATCATTATTTTTATCCCGCTCTTCTATACTAGCACCGGCATGCAACAGCGTAGTAAGCACATCGACGTTGTCTGTACTACCGGCTGCAAACAGCAATGGAGTCCTGCCATCCTTATACCGTTTATCTGCTTTTGCGCCGGCTTTCAGCAGCATGGAGATAACATCAGGATTTTTATTTGACGACACTGCATACATCAACGGCGTCAGGCCATCCTTATCCGCTTCATCAATTTTTACGCCTTGTGCTATTGCTGCTTGCACTTGTTGCACGGTGCCGTTCTTCACTACTTCGAAAAAATCTTCTCCCAGAGCCAAACTTGCCATCATTAGCAGCAGCAGCAGGGGGGCCACATATTTCATAACGTCCTCCAGAGATCGATTGGCAAACGAAACTGACCTTCCCCACCCCAGCCGGGACAAGGTGATCATCTGCGAATGGCGAATAATTCGATTTGTACGTTGCCAAAAGATCTTTTACCCATTTTTGATGATAGTGACTCTTCCCGCATCCTGGTTACGGATAAAAAATCGAAAACTAAGGACTCAAACAACAATAACTTGAACATTCTAGCTTGTTCGCTTGTCCGTGCTCGTTGTTGAACATCCTTGAAATATCGCCAATATGTCTGCGGATGTTCGCCTTGATCACGAACAAGCGTCCGGCGCTATAATGTTCAAGTTATTGTTGCTTGAGTCCCAAGGAATCTGTAGTGCGTAATACAATCGCAATTAACAAAGAAAGGGATATTGAGAGCTCATTGTTAGACGAATTAGCGCGGGAATTGGGAGCGAAGATGCATGGCGAGGTGTTACGCGACGAACCAATGGCTTTGCATACTACTTTCCGTGCAGGCGGACCAGCTGATTTGTTCCTCATGCCAAAAGATGACGCTGATGTCCAGGTAGGGCTAACTTTACTGGCACAGGCCGGGGTGTCCCACACCGTGGTCGGCAATGGGAGCAATTTGCTTGTCGCCGACCGTGGTATTCGTGGAGCTGTGCTGCGCTTGACGCCACGCCTTGCACAGATCCGTCGTGACGGCGATATGCTCATCGCCGGCGCTGGTGCCAAATTGGCGCGTGTGGTGCAGTTCGCCGCTGCAGAAGCATTGAGTGGACTTGAATCTACTATAGGCATCCCCGGCACTATTGGCGGTGCGCTGGTGATGAATGCCGGAACTGATGTCGGCAGCATCAGTGATCTGGTAATCAATGCCACCTGCTTCACGGGTTCAGGAGAACGTTGCGAGCTGGATCGCGAGCATTTGTGCTTTGGTTATCGCATGAGTGCATTGCAAGGAAGCGGACTGGTAGTCATCTCTGCCAGACTGCAACTGCGAGCGCATGAGCGCGAGGCGATACTGGCGAAAATGGCGCGATTGAAAGAAAAACGCTCTTCGCGACAACCCCTTGGGTACCACACAGCCGGAAGCACCTTCAAAAACCTGGCAGACATCGCAGCCGGCAAACTCATCGACCAGGCCGACTGTAAAGGCCACTGCATCGGCGGTGCGCAAGTCTCGACCAAACATGCGAATTTTATTGTCGTCCAACCAGGCGCTCACGCCGCAGATATCCGACGTCTGGCAGAATGGATGCTCCATCGCGTATGGGAAGTGCATGGGCGGGAGTTGGAAATGGAAATAGAGATAATTGGCGATTGGAGCGATTACACGGATGAGATCTAACCACGAGACTAAGAGACCACGAAAGGCACGAAAAATAACGAAAAACACGAAAAAGTATCCCTCTATACTTCCCATTCATCCCATTGTTAGCCTGCATTATTCATAACTATTTCAAATAATGCTCAGCTAACCCGGCAGTCCTTACAATTCATGAATGATCCTGGTTAGGAATTATGGGATGAATGGGAAGTATCAGAGGACTATGACGTTGAACCTCACTTGCCAATTTCCGGTACTGGAGTTCCGAAGAGGTTTGCGTTCAATGCCGGACGGTCGGCAAAGTATTTGGGCACAGTGAAATCCATCGCTTTGAATTGCGTTGCTGCCGCCTGAATCGGCTTAAGCACATCCGCCGCGCCGAAGTAAAGCACTCCAACTTTACCGGGTGCGATGTGGATATTGCAGATGCCAGGTTTTGTCATTTGAAGACCGACATCATTCAGTATGTCCCACACCTGCCCCCCCTTCGGCATAATCGTCGAATTCACCATCACCTCGTAAGTGCTGTCTATCGCATCATGGTTATAGATAAAAACCATCAAATTTTTTCGCATATCCGACCGGCAGGAAAGTTCCAGATTACAGGGGATCTTCCCGTTCAACGTCACGGTCACCGGACGCGTCACTCCAGCTTTGCGCGCCGCGTAACAGATGGTATCTACGTAAGGTTGATGTGAGGCATAGTCGGACGGCACCGTGACGAGATACGGATTGCATGGCTCGGTCATGCAACTCATGGAAATGCGCGGGGACACTGCGTGCAGGCTCATCCCCTCCCGTGTACCAAACCAGACAGTTTTCGCTGTTTCGACACCGCAAACTTTGCCATTATACCAGGCAATGGGCTTGCCTTTCACGGAATCGGCAATATCCACCTCACCCCAACACGTCAGTTCGCCTGTCGGACCGACACCGGATGCGTAAGTGATTTTCGGTGGATTGCGCATATCCAGCGGATCCTGCGCAATGCCGCGCACATTCCGCGGCATTTTCGCCATCTGCGCATCAAGTTTCGCCCACTCCACTTCATTACGCATAACCTTGCCGTCCGCAAGCTTCCACAGTTTCGCCATGGCATCAGGATGATGCACCTCGCCACCTTGCAACCAGGTCGCCTTTCCCCAGCCATTCAGCGTGTCGGCCCACACCTGTTCTTCGGCGTTCTCCACGGCTGGAAGGAAGCTATTTTTATATTTATGCGTGATCTTCGCGCCAAACGTTTTCTCGACATAATCCGTCCTTGTTCCGGTAGGGATGTCTAGCGAGAGGCTATCCCCGTCAGCGCAAAGCATGCCGCCGTGGGCGAGAAATGCAT
>Ga0118677_10015923_pt1 | contig 10378 bp, 6 predicted proteins | sample AliMusrvi5mmetaG_FD_86154 | JGI IMG/M metagenome (GOLD analysis project Ga0118677, IMG submission 86154)
CTGGATTACCATAGCAATGGCAGACCAGGCAAAATTTCGGTTGTTCCAACCAAACCTCATGCGACGCAACGGGATTTAGGCCTTGCGTATACTCCGGGAGTTGCAAGTCCCTGTCTTGCCATCAAAGACAATCCGGATGATGTATACAAATATACAGCCAAAGGTAACCTCGTTGCGGTCATTTCCAATGGTACCGCTGTTCTCGGACTGGGAAACATCGGTCCTGCTGCCGGAAAACCAGTGATGGAAGGCAAAGGTCTGCTGTTCAAAATCTATGCAGACATTGATGTATTTGACATAGAACTGGATGCACTCGATCCCGAACTTTTTATCCAAACCGTCAAAGCGCTGGCCCCAACCTTTGGTGGGATCAACCTTGAGGATATCAAGGCACCTGAATGCTTCGAAATCGAAGAGCGTTTAAAGAAAGAGCTCGACATTCCAATCATGCACGACGATCAGCATGGTACGGCAATTATCTCATCAGCAGGTTTGCTCAATGCTGTTGAAATGGCCGGAAAAAAGATTGAGGATGTCAAAATCGTTGTCAACGGAGCCGGAGCTGCAGCCGTTTCCTGCACCAGACTCTATATTTCACTTGGCGCCAAGCGCGAAAATGTCCTGATGTGTGACAGCAAAGGCGTCCTTCACCATGAAAGGCCTGACCTCAACAGTTCCAAGATGGAATTTGTACGCAACACTCCATGCCGTACACTAGCTGACACGCTAGTTGGAGCCGATGTTTTCATCGGATTGTCTGTGGCAGGAGTCCTGACCAAAGAGATGGTGCAAACCATGGCCCCAAATCCAATCGTTTTCGCTCTTGCCAATCCCGATCCTGAGATTGCGTATGCAGATGCAAAAGCTTCGAGGGATGACCTGATTTTTGCAACAGGACGTTCTGACTATCCCAACCAGATCAACAACGTGCTGGGATTTCCATTTATCTTCAGGGGAGCTTTGGACGTAAGGGCCAGAGCCATTAATGAAGAGATGAAAATCGCCTGTGTAAGGGCCCTGTCAGCGTTGGCCAAGGAAAAAGTACCAGAAGAAGTGTTGACTGCTTACAATGCACGCAATATCGTTTACGGCCGTGAATATTTCATCCCGAAACCGATGGATCCCCGTCTGATTACCCGCATCGCGCCAGCTGTTGCTAAAGCTGCGATGGAATCAGGTGTGGCCCGCATCGACATCACGGATTGGGATGCCTATGCATCTGAACTTGGACAAAGACTTGGTTCAGAAAATAAATTAATCTCCATGATCATCGATAAGGCAAAACAGGATCCCAAAAAAGTTGCCTTCCCCGATGCCAGTGATTATGAGGTATTGAAGGCTGCCAACATAGCTTATATGGACAAAATGGCAACGCCCGTTCTGATTGGAAATGAGGAGAAAATCAGGAAACTGATTGAAGAGAATGAACTTGATTTTGGTGACGTAGAGATCGTCGACTGCCGGAACCGTCCGAACGACCGATTGCGCCGCAAATATGCCCAGGTATTTTTTGAAAAAAGAAGACGAAAAGGTGTAACACTTGAAGAAGCGGTCGACAAAATGTTCGACAAACATTATTTCGCGGCTATGATGCTTGAATGCGGAGACGTTGACGCAGTAGTTTCGGGTTATTCAACCCGTTACGCAGAAGCAATCAAACCGGCCCTGGAGATTATCGGAAAGAAACCCGATGTATCCAAGATCTTCGGAATGCACTTGATCATCAGCCCAAAAGGCACCTTTTTCCTCGCTGATACGACCATGGATTCTGCTCCTGATGTAAATAACCTTGTTGACACGGCAGTACAGGCGTCCAAAGTTGTCAGGATGTTTAACATCGAACCCAATGTGGCCATGTTGTCCTATTCCAACTTTGGATCCAACCACGAACCATCTCCGACCAAGGTTCGTGAAGCCGTTAAGATTCTTCACAGGGACTACCCGGATATGGTTGTAGATGGTGAAATGCAATTAAGTGTTGCCGTCAACAAGAAGATCCGCAAGGAGATGTATCCATTCAACAGACTAGCGGAGAAAGATGCCAATGTTTTGATTTTCCCGAACCTGAGCTCAGCCAATATTTCCATGCATAGTCTCCAGCACATCGCCGGATGCGAAACCTTGGGGCCAATCCTGGTAGGTAACAGGAAGTCCGTACAGGTCATGCAAATGCATTGTACCGTAAGAGACGTGGTCAACATGATTGCAATTGCAGTGGTTGATGCTCAGAACCTCGGCTAGGATTCGCCAGGTTTTTATCTAAATACCGGATTAAATTAAGAGAGGCTGTCCCAATAGGTGACAGCCTCTCTTTTAAATTTGGCCTTTGAACAGAATTTCCAGCATATGAAAAATAAATTAAAAATTCCAAACCCAATTTATTAAGTCATCAAAAGTTAAAACCGAAAATTAATTGGAATATTCGGTTTATACGTACGGCGATCTTAAAAAGAGTTCAAAAAGTAATATATTGGCGCAAAATCATGTAATTTCAATTATGTCAAAAATTCTTTCTTTACTAATTTCCATACTTTTGTCTGTCAATTGTTTATCCCAAACCCACTGGCGGATACAGAACGAAAACGGTGAAGAACTATTGTTAACCATTACCATCCACCCTGAAAATTCAACTTTTGAAGCACATACACGGAAAGATGCACTTCGGGAGATGGCAGGTACATTCACCTATATGCTGGCAAAAACGGCTGGAAAACTAAGATATCCTGAAATTGTTCACAGCGAAGGCAAAATAACTTTTCTGGGTGATACCACGTTCTATAACGGAAGTTTCGATTACCTTGACAAATCATTTCCCTTGACGGCCAAAAGCTGGAAAAGTAGTTTTACAGGCATTCTCACTGATAAACGCAACAGGACTCACGCATTAAAAGGGATAAAAGAAAGCAATGAACAACCACTGCGGGATTACTCCATCCTGATCACCAATGCCTTTGCTATAACAGAAAAATATTACTGGGATCGCAATTTGGTTAAATCATCAGACTGGCTCTCATTTAAAAGTAAGGTGAATGAATTGAAATCAAAAATATCTGATGATTATGAATTGGGTGCCACGCTTTTCTGGTTAAGCAAAAAACTCCCTGTAGCACCCTATGAAATAAAAAAAATTTCCCCTACTGAAAATGATCCGATAACGGAAAAAATATATGCAGCTCGTGAAGTGAAGTCAGGAATTGCTTTTCTGGACCTATCTGACCTCCCTGCAGAAAAAGAAAAAATGGATCAGCTTTTCAAGGATATTCAAAAGAAAGGCTTTTCCGTCATGATTCTTGATGCCAGAGGCCGTAAAAATCTACGATTGATTTCCGCAGCATTATTGGCCGACCACCTCACCACCCTCCCCGCAGACTGGGGAGTGTACCTTACCAGAAAATGGCTGGATAACAATTCTGCCAACTTAAAGCCGACTGAATACAACCAGAAATTCAAAAATGCAGCGCTGCCCCCAGATGCTAACCAGAATTTATACCAGGAATCTGGACGTTACCTGAAACCTGACCCTGCAACGACAATTTTCAAGGGCAAAATTTTCGTTCTGACTGATCAAAAAACGTCCCGGATTGCAGAGGCACTGGCAATCTGGCTAAAGAACGACAAACTTGCCACCATTGCAGGCCAGAAAAGTGCCGGTATGCCGATGCTTTTTGAGGGAATCAATATGGACAGTCAGTACAGGATTACCATACCAACTGCACAATTTTTTGATAAACTGGGAAACAGCCATTTTGGCGCTGGTGTAGAACCGGATATTGCAACTGAGGAAGATGCGTTAAACGCAGTGCTTAAACGAATGTGAAAATTGGAAAATGGGAGGATGTGCTGATTAGCTGATGTGTTAATGTGCTGATAATATATTGCCGGATTTTCACATTTCCGAATCAACTCATCAACTCATCAACTAATCAGCACATTGGCAATTCACCTCGAAATTAGAAGTACTCCATCTTTCACCTCCTTGATTCTTGCAATCAATCTTAATTTTTGTGCATCATATTGATAATCCTCAGAATCTGCCAGTTCAACTCCATTGAAAGATATTTTAACCGGCTTTTTTTCCAAATGAACATTAAATATGGAAGGCTTTTTCATCTCCTTCAGGATGAGTTCCACCCGATCCGGGAAGTTGTTCATTGAGACTGTTGAACTTCCTGTTTTATCCGGATTGTGGACCGTAAACTTATTGTCAACACCTGGATAAATCAGCCATGTGAGTGAACCCTTGTTGGCTTCACTGCCCAAGCCCGTGTAACTTCTTTCAACATTCAACGGGACAATGGCTCCTTCCCGAATATAGACAGGGTATTCATCCAAAGGATATTCCTTCTCGAAAGTGGTCGGATTTTTACCCTCCACCACCATTTTATCATTAAAAAAATAATACCACTTTCCGGCCGGAAGTGTTACCGCACATTTTAAATCGTCACGGTAGACTGGCGTTACTGCAAAATCTTCACCAAACATATATTGGTATTTTCCATCGATTGGTTTCTGCAGAACTCTCCCACCCTCATGTCCGGTAACGACATAACTGTACATGTAGGGCACCAATTCCGTATGCAGCCATGAGAATTTGCGGATTACCTCAAGTTCCTGAGGTGTGCGGTGCCATAAAGCCCGTTCTCCGTGTCCACCGTTGAGAAACAGGCCACAGAACGTGGAGAGCTGAGTCCAACGCGTATACAAACGGGGTGGAATAGTATTTCCGGAGAATCCGGCCACATCAGAGCCAATGACATTGTACCTCAGTTTTGCAGCTGCCAGAATACTCCTGATTGCAGCTTCAATTCCTTCAACTCCACCAAAGGCAAGATCCTTCGCTTGTTTACCTTCAGCAGTCATCCCGGGTTTCGATTCCCAGGCATGTATCTGGTCGCCAACCCAGGTGACAGGAGCGGCATCCAACGGGGCAAATCCCTCCGGATGGTACCAACGGTCTATAGATCTTGCAAGGGTAATAAATTCAGGGTTTTGTGTCAACCCATGCTGGTATTCATCCCTGTAATAATGATCCATATAGGTCCTTGTCGACATCAAACCTGATTTGGTAGATTTATAGGGAAAAGGAATTGGTCCCAGCATCGTATAGAACAAGGTTGCTGTTCCATCGAGTTTCCAACCGTCGATGCCAAGATCGAACATGGTTTGCTGACGCTCCCTCCACCATTTCATTGCTTCGGGGTTCGAATAATCGATGAATCCACCTTCACCCTGCCACCATTTGTTTTTTTCTCCGTGTCCGGCAAGGTAACCTTTGTCAAAAGCCTGCCTGAAAAAATCTTCCGACTCCCTGATTCTGGTGCTTTTACTGTAACTATTGACCATATTGGTAATCCAGCAGACAACCCTGTAGCCCCGGCCCTGAAGACCGAGGAACCATTTCTTTGGATTCGGATATTTCAGTGTATCAATTTCATAATCATTGTACCGCAGACTCCAGGGACTGTCTATCAGTATAGTCCTTACCGGAATATCAAATTTTGCATAACCATTCAAAAGGGTATCGGCACGTTCAGCCGTGTTGACATCATCTTCCCATAACCAGCACTCCAGCGCCCATGCAGGAGTCAGGGGTGGATTAGCATGTCGCTGTTGATTGAAGAACATTCCCCGGAAGGGGTAAGCAAACCAGAAATAATAAACCAAGAATAAGATGATGGCTGTACCCAGAAGGATTTTTTTCCAGCGACCTGCTTTTTTGTTAAAAGTCATTACGAATGAGTTGATTAGTTGATGTGCTAATTTGTCGATGAAGTACTTCTCATTTTAGTTAACTTGGATCGACTTCTTTATGTTATAAGCCTCATTATCAAACATTTTTAATTTATAAACCAACTCCAAAATCGAAAATCGAAAATGAAATTTCATCTTATCATTTTGAGTCCAAAGATGAGTACTCCAATGTTGACAAGGGTGTGAACCAATGCACTGTAGAAAACATTTTTGGTTTTGATGTAGGTATACCCATATGCCCATCCTGCCAGACATGCCAGACCAATATAAATAATGGATTTGGCGTGGTAATGAACCAATCCGAAAGTGACACCTGTGATGGCCAGTGATGTATAAACTCCCATGCCATATTTGCCTGATTTTTCAATCAGGTAAGCTGAACCAAACATAATGACAGTGATCATGGCAGGAAACCATTTCATTTTTCCTTCCAGGGTATAACCGACTAAAAGGGCACCAATCACTAGTAATCCAAATCCTATTTGCCAGAAAATCAGCCAGGATTTTCCCTGTGCGATTCTTTTTGCCAGCATATTCTGGAGAATCCCTCGAAAGAACAACTCCTCGAAGAGTGCTGTATGTAAAAAAGTGCCAACCAATGTAAAAAGTATGGATTTCAAAACTACATCCAAGGTCTCACTATAACCTGTAATGGCAATAAAATTAACTGAAGATCCGAAAACAAAAATCAAGAGATAATAGGCCGCCCATACAGACAAGGCTGTGAGAAGATATTTCCATTTCAATTCGGGTACAAAACCAACATCTTTAAGTCCTCTGACGATGGCAAAAGCATACACCCCGGTCAAAATAATTATCACATGGGATACGGAATCAAATCCGGCTCCATTGATAGGAATATCACTGTTCTGACTGATACTTGAAAAGGCTGTCGGCAAAAGTGCAAGTACAAAAACAGTAAAGTCAATCCAACTGATTTTTCGGTCAGGAACATGGACCAAACCAAACACGATGACAGGAAAATAAATGATATAAACAAGCAGCCATGGCTTGCCTTCCTGCATGTTCTGTCCGTTTATCAACATCCAAATGGTATAAAATGCAAGCATTAAAGTCGGGAAAAGGAGGGTATTCGACCAGGTTTTCCTGAACCAATTCTGCATCGGGCTGATAAATGCTTCCCTTCCAATCGTGAACTGTGTAAAATAAAGAAGGATGAAGAATGGAAGTGCCAACCACAATTCTGCAGTAGAGCATTTTCCGGAAGTATACAGAAGAAATAATAGCGTAAGGATAAGAGTTGCAAAAGCGCCTTTTAGCAAGGAATTTACGAAGTTGCTTTTAGCCCCGATACTTTTTTCAGTCATGGTCAAAGATGTTGTTAATAAAAAAGAAGTAGTAAAAGCCGATAATAGTTGATTGAACAAATATACAAATAGCCCGACAATATGAACGGATTGCAAGAATTTTTCAATGAATTATCTGATTTAATTTGAGTACAAATTTGTAAATTGTCAAACTTTCAATAAATAGTAAAACATCATGAAAAAAATCATTTCGTCCGGAATATTTATAGTCTTGTTGTTTGCCAATCAATCTATTTATGCACAAGCGACCCGTTTTGAATCGGGGAAATACATCAACAGCAAAGGGGATACACTCAACTACAGGATACTCACTCCCGATGCCAACCCTGCGCGCAAATATCCACTGGTTGTCTTTTTACATGGTTCAGGTGAGCGGGGCAATGACAATGAAAAACAGCTTCAGTGGGGAGTTCAGAATTTCGCGACCGACCAGATGATGATCGCTCATCCGGCATTTATTCTAGCACCCCAGTGTCCGGCCAAACAAACCTGGTCGAATATCGGTCGCAAAAGGGGAAGCAGGGAAATGAAGCTTACTCCTATTCCAGCCAAACCATTGGAATTGCTGTTTGAACTTATCAACCAGTTCATTCAGAAAAATCCTGTAGATACTGCGCGAATCTACATCACCGGATTATCCATGGGTGGTTTTGGAACCTACGAAGCTTTGGAGCGAAACCCTCATTTATTCGCTGCGGCAGTACCAGTCTGCGGTGCGGGAGATACGTCCAGGGCGCCTATCATTGCACATATTCCGATCTGGATTTTTCATGGTGCAGAAGATCCGACTGTTGATCCACTCTGTTCTTTGGATATGTTGGAGGCGTTGCTGAAAGCCGGAGCGCATCCAGGAATAACAATGTTACCTGAAGTCGGACACTTCTCATGGTTGGGTGCCTACAGCGATATGAATATGATGGAATGGCTTTTCAGGCAGCACAAATAGTTAGGAAATACTAAATTCTATGGCGTAGATAAAATCGGATCGTAAAATCTTGAGTCGTTTAAATGATTTTTGATTGAATATCCTGAGTTTAAAAACCTGCATTAAATCCTGGTAAAAAAGGAGCAGGTTGTATGCGATTTTCCCGGCAAATGGCATCAGAATCAACGATAATGCACTATAAATCAAATAACCGGAGAAAAACCAAATCAATCCGAACTCGATCAAATAAAACAAGGGAAACAAAACCAACCCGAGTGCGAAATTAAAGGAACTCACAAATGCCTTGTCTTTTAGCTTTCTGGTAAATAAAATTCTTGGAATAAAATAGGGCAATGCATTGAACAGAAATCCAAAGAGAAAAATCGGAATGGAAACCAATGCACCAACTAAACGAAAAATCAAGTTCAGAAAATGAGTCGATGAAGCTTTAACAACCTGATCATCAGATACACCCACCTTTCCGGTCTCACGCACATAGCTGTCTAATTTCTTTTTAATGTGCTCAAAGACTTCAGGGTGATTTGCCTCAACTTGCTCTATTCTTGAAACAAGATCCTGCTCAGCTTGAAATATTTGCAGATCTGGATCCAAGTTGAAATTCGTTTTTTTTGCATATTCTTTGCCGGCGATCATCCGGATATCCTCATAATCTGAATAATGAGCCGTACTATTGATTTGCATCAAAAGTGGAGTAAGTTGTCCATGAATTTCATCCCGCAATGTGAGCATGGCATTTTGTTGATTTTCAGCATAACGTTCCTTGTATGCATCAATGTTTAATGGCTCTCCATACTGTACAATGAGCGTTCGGTTAAATTTCCAGTAATGGTCATAGAATATTCCGACGGGAACCAGTTTTAAATCAAGCTCGAAATTATTTTTTTCTTCCGTTTCGAATGCGATGCGAGGAATGGCCTTTTTATGCGACAGCATTTGTCTTTTCCCCGAATGGGCAGCTTCGGGAAAAAGGGCTACTGATTCTTTGTTTTCGAGAGTTTGAGTGACGTAGTTGAAAATTTCCTCGTTGTTCGATAGATTTTCCTTGCCATCGCGGATGCGGTAAATGGGTATCATTTTCATAAACTTCAGGAACGATTTCACTGCCTTGATTTTGAAAATATCGGCCCTTGTCAGCCACACTGTCTGCAAAGGATTGGTGCAAACCAAAGCCAAAGGATCCATCAGAGCATTCTGATGGTTGGCGGCAAAAATGATTGGCTTGTCTTTGGGTATATTCTTGAGTCCTGAAACAATGATACGCTTATGGGTCAGCCAAAAAGCAAACCGAACATAACACCGCAAATTCTCATATCCTCTCGACCACTTTGCCATAATTGTCAATTAAAGGTTTTCGCGACCAGTACCATGCAATTCCTAACCCGCTAACAATATGCCAAATCCCCCACCAGGCAGCGATCACTGCCATTCCACCAAGTTCCATTTCAGGTGGAAATATCTTGGGATTGAATAGAAGTGCCAGGGCCAAACCTGAATTGTGTATTCCGGTTTCGATGGCGATGGTACGCCTATCCCGTATGGAACGCTTAAAAAGCGCACTGAAGAAATATCCTGTCAGCATGGCAAGACCATTTTGCAACAATACAAAAAAGAAGACGAGTTGGATACTGATCATAAACTGAGAAATATTAGCCATGAGCATTGATATAACCATCACCACAAAGAAAATCAGCGATCCCTTGTTAATCGGTTTTTTGATTTTTTCTGTCAATTGCGGAAATTTATGTTGAACGATTAATCCCGTCACAACTGGTATGCCCAGGAGAATAAAGACTGTTTGGAACATCTGGTAAATATCGATTTCCAGTGGCCTGACCAGTCCGGCAGCGCCATGTGCATTGTAAAACTGAATATAATGGTTACCCCAGAAAGAAAAATTGAAAGGGGTGAAAAAAATTGCGGCCATGGTAGAAATAGCTGTCAGGCTCACCGCCAATGCAACATTCCCTTTGGCCATTGAACTGATAAAGTTGGAAATATTTCCGCCCGGACAGGCGGCTACCATAATCATCCCAAGGGCAATCGTTGGAGCCGGGTTGATTATAATAACCAGCAGGAATGTAAATGCAGGCAATAAAAAAGTCTGGCTGACAAACCCGATGACGGCTGATTTTGGATTTTTTAAGAGATTGGTAAAATGATCCAACTTAATATTCAAGGCTACCCCAAACATTACGAAGGATAGGGCAATATTGAGAAAAACCAGACCTGCTGGCGAAAAATTCAGCCGAATATGATCGATTACTTCGAGAGAGTTATTCATAGGCAGATTGAGAATGTGGAAATGTGAAAATTAGCATTTGTGTTAATTTGATAATTCCCTTCTCACTACATT
>Ga0118677_10013373_pt1 | contig 10376 bp, 8 predicted proteins | sample AliMusrvi5mmetaG_FD_86154 | JGI IMG/M metagenome (GOLD analysis project Ga0118677, IMG submission 86154)
TTCGTGGTCAACGGCGTCGTCGTCCATTCCGAACCGAAAACCGGAGCCATGGCCAAGACCGATGGCATTTACGGCATCCGTGTCAACCACATGCTCGAAGTGCAGATCGACGGCTTCGGCAAATAACATGCACCGCATCACCGCGCTTGCCGCCCTTCTCGCCGGACTCGCCGTTGCCCAGCAACTGGATTTCGTTATGGCGGGTCTGCTCAATGTTCAGTTCGATCAGCACATTTTTGTTGTCGCCGACTCCGTTGGCCTTGACCTCGTTGAGTACTTCGCGCACCAGCGTGGGGGTCTCGACAGCAGCTTCCCTGACCTGCGTTTCGCTGGCGTTCTTGATCGTCAGGAGTGATGCGCCGAGGATGCGCTGCCCCTTGCCGCCACCACCACCGATTGCCTTCAGACGAATGCGGCTGGCCGGATATTCCTTGAACATATTGACTACTTCCACCTGCACCTGGGCGCTCAGCTCCTCGATTGAGTACAGATCGAGACCCTTCTCGTAGGAAGAGTAGAGGATATCATCAGCCAGGTCCTCAAGTGGCAGCTTTTTATCATTAAGAACCTGACTGTCGACCATCAGGCTGTGAGTTTTTGCAAGCGCCAGAAGTTTGTCGCGGGTACCATGTTTCTTGACCAGGGTACGGGCAGTAACATTGTTGATGCCGGGGGTGACGCTGACGCCGACAGACAGAGCGGTGCGCTTGGCCTCATCCTTCTTGCCCGCGTCCGCCTGGGTGCGGGAGTTGGGACCGATGAAATTGAGTCCCGCTTTTTCAAGGGCTGCAACAAACTCCTCGTCCTCGGCCATAAAGCCATAACCGGCAAAGATGGAATCATAACCGTTATCTTTGGCTATCTGAATGATCTGGTTAATGCGCTCGACACGCTCTTCCTTGCTGGCGCCGGTGTAGTCGGGAACGCGATGCACGCGGCTGGAGTCAGTCAACTGGCGCAGTTCCGGAGCCAGCGCATTGGCATATACGATGGAATCCTTCTCGGAGAGCAGGATACCGTAGTGGGTCATTCCCATCTCTTCGAAAACATCCATGGCTTCTTTGCGGATCGGGCCGCGACAGACGATGAGAGGTTTCAGGTCTTCACTGGCAAAGGATCGCACCCACTCGGAGTCAGACTTCCCAAGGCGGCGATCACGGTGAATCAGGGGATTGTTCATGTAGAGGTCGTTCATGTGTCTCTATCTCCAATTCATCGAAGTGTATGATTTAGTGGAATTCGCGCTGCGGGGCAATCATTGGCCCAGCTTTGTAGTGGCGCATGAGGAAAGAGATATTTTCTCCCAGCACCTTACGCAGATCGGTCGGCATGACGATAGAAGAAATGGAACCAAGTGCCAGACCTTCCTTCGGGTTCATAAGCTCTTTCTCGTAGCGTTGATTTAGGGCGGTCTCCTGAAGTTTCAGCCATTCGGCGGCCTCCTTCTCGGCACCCTTTTTGGCTGCAGCACCGTCCGTGCCCGCCTTGATGCGTTCCCCCGTGCCGATCTTGACCATGTCCGAAGCCGCAGCGCGCATTTTGCGCACTTCATCTTTGTAGACGAACTCTTTGCCGGCCGGACCCATGACTGCAAGACGTGTAGTGGGAAGCGCCAGAACCAGGTCGGCGCCGGTCGGATAGTTGTTGAAAGAAGCGTAGGCGCCACCGTAGGCATTGCGAAGTATCAGCAGGATACGCGGCGTACGGACGTCAACGATGGAGTCAAGCATTGAGCGGCCGGCCTGCACAATACCTCTAGCTTCCTGCTCGCGCCCCGGCAGAAAGCCGGTAGTATCTTCCATGAAAATAATCGGGATGTTGTATATGTTGCAGAACCGGACAAAACGGGCAATCTTGACCGCAGAGTCGCAGTCGATCTGTCCCGACGACACCGCCGAATTGTTGGCGACAAAACCAACCACATGGCCGCCCAGGCGACCGAAAGCGGTGACTACCTCTTTTGCGCGCTCCTGCTGCAACTCAAAATAGTCACCATGGTCGCAGATCTGCTGAATGACGATCGAGACATCGAAAGGCGTATTGAAACCTGTCGGCGAGTTGAAGGCCTTTTTGAGCAGAGTATTGATTTCCCAGGTTTTTCTGTCCAGTGGGTCACTGGTTTCCTGGAAGGGCGGGTTGATACTGTTATTATCCGGAATGTATGAGAGCAACCGTACAGCAGTACGCAAGGCTGCAACCTCGTCAGTAACCGTGATGTCGGCAACACCCGATTTTCCGTGCACTTTCGGTCCACCCAGCTCTTCCGGGGTAACGTCTTCTCCCAGTACCGATTTGACGACGCCGGGACCTGTCAGACCAAAGAAAGTGTCATTTGGCTGAATAACGAAGCTTCCCTGGCGCGGCAGATAACTTCCACCACCGGCATTGAAACCGAACATGCACATGATAGACGGGACGACACCGCTGATTTTGCGGAGGGCGGTGAATGCCTCGGCATATCCGTCCAGACCGCCGACACCCGCCGGCACGAAGGCTCCTGCCGAGTCGTTCATGCCGATAACCGGAATTCCCTTGGCTGCCGCCATATTGAAGAGTTTTGCCAGCTTGCTCCCGTTAGTGGCATCAATGGACCCCGCACGCACCGTAAAATCATGACCGTAGACCGCAACATCCCTGCCACCTATATTGAGGACAGCCGTGACCAGTGAGGCGCCATCCAGGTTTTTGCCCCAGTTCTGGTATAGAACATTGGGGGCTTTGTCGGAAAGAACGCTGAGACGCTCCCAAACGGTCATCCGCTTCTTGAAGTGCTGTTTTTCGATCTGGTCGATTTTGACCGACTTGATCGGGCGATGAATCAGGTCATATCCCTCCTTCATTGCCTCTTCATAGCCGCCGGTCGTGCGGGAAATTTCTCCCGGAATGGTGAACTCGACCTTTTCGGGTGGATCAAAAGGGTTCTTCAACATCGGTTTGGGCGCTGTTTTCGACATCTGTGTCATCCTTCCACGTAGTAAGATTATTCAGCAGAAACCGTTTACTCGGCAATGTAATCACAGATAAAATCCGTGAATCAGAAACGTCGAAGATTATCTGGTTACGACAGCCAATACTTTTACTTCGCTGCCATCCTTTGAGAGTAGACGGTGCTTGAGGGAAGAGTCAAAATATACGCAGTCGCCTTCGTCCAGGAAAATCCGCTTTCCGTCCAGGATAAGATCGGCGGTACCTTTCATGATGAAGAGGAATTCCTCCCCATCGTGACTGTACGTATTCTCCTCGAGCGCCTTTTCAGTAACGGAGAGGAGAAAGGGTTCCATCTTTTTGTTCTGTTTACGAAATGACAGCGATTCGTAGGAATAGCCCTGACTGGTACCGGCCTTGGAGATGACCCGTGGGATTGCCTTGCGCTCGTCGGCCCTGACGACTTCATAACGGCACTCTTCTTCATCATCCGCAAAGAAAAGGCCGATCTTGACATCAAAAAATTTGGCGATTTTGGAGAGGGTGGCAATCGGAGGCGAGACGTTGTTGTTCTCTATCTGGGAGATAAGTGCGGGCGAAAAGCCGGTCTCTCGGGCAACAGCCTGGAGAGTCAGCTTTTTTGCAAGACGAAGTTTCTTGATTTTTGCTCCGATATTGTAGTCGCTCATCCAAACCCCTGGCCCTGATAAACAGGATAAGCACGTTAGCCAAATAATTTTCTGCCGGAAAAGCGCAGAAAATTATTTGCAGCTCGTAATTGCCACGATAAAACTCAGTTTTAGTGCGGGGTTTGTATCCGATTTGCCTAACAATGTCAATAATAATTCTTTATCGGTAGCAAAAATATCGGCGGTGATGGCAAATAAAATTTAGCGATAATAAAAAATCAGGGTTTTATACTGCGCGCCAGCAGTTGCAGTGTGTGCAGCACTTCTACTGTAGAGCCATGCTGTTTCAAACCATCCGAAAGCTGCATCATGCACCCCGGACAGCCGGTGGCGACAGCTTGTGCGGCAGTGTCTATGATGGCACGGCTTTTCGCCTCATTTATGGTCATCGATGACTCGTAATGATAAACATTGAAAGTACCGCCCAAGCCGCAGCATCTGTCGGCCCCTTCCATCTCGACCAGTTCGACTCCCGGAGTACCCTTCAAAAGCTCGCGCGGCTGTTTCGTTATCCCACGAGTGCGCAGATGACACGGGTCGTGGTAAGTGATCCTGATCTCTCCACCGGCTCCGGTCCCGGCAGGGTTGAGGCCCAGCTGCTGCAGCAGTTGAGAGGCGTCCACGGTCTTTCTGGCCAGAGCATCCAGCCGGGCCCGCAACTCCGGGTTTCGCTTGCCGACCACCAGTGGATAGAGACGGTGCAGGGCACCGCCACAGGTGGCACAGGCACTCATAACATAATCCGCTTCGTACCTTTCCATCTCTATCAGATTTTTTTCGGCCAGTTCACGGACAGTGCCTGCATCGCCGCCGGACATACCCGGCAGGCCGCAGCACTGCTGCCCTTTAGGGATGATTACGGTGCAGCCCAGATGTTTGAATAGCTTCAAAGCTGCCTCCCCAATTTCGGGATAGCAGAAGTTGGTCATGCAACCGACGAAGAAGATGATACGCGGTTTGCCCGGCTCTCCGGGAATCACCTCGGGGTGCCTGTCGATGAATGGGTTTTTAGCTATTTCGGGGATATAACGCTGGTTTCCTACAAAAGGCAGCGGAAAACGTAATCGCAGCCCGGAAGTTTCCGGAACTTTTTTGAAAAACAGCGGGCCTAGGATTGAGGCAATTTTTGTCCCCGTCTTCATACGGGAACGGCTGTTGATGACCTGGCCGACCGCTCTGTGGAAGGTAGTCAAGCCACGTTTTTTGGCCAGCGCTTCACGGGCGGCGATGACAATCTCATCAGTCGGCACATCGTTGGGACACTTTTCCACGCAGCTGCCGCAGAGTAGACATCTGGACATCGCCAGATAGGTCTGGTCATCCAGCTCGATATCATCTTGCAGAATATGCTGTGCCAGCGCCACCTTGCCGCGCGCCACGGCAGGCTCCCGCTGGAAGGCGGCAAAGGCCGGGCAGTTCGTACGGCAGGCGCCGCATTTGACGCATTTTTTTAATTGATCTTCAACCCGCTTGAGGGGGTCATTGGTTGTATCAGACATCGTAGCGCTTCCTTATTTTTCATAGGTCTTATACGACATACGAGACCTATGAAAATAATATATCAATCTGCTGAATAATGCCAGTTGCTCTTCCATTCATCCAGAGCCGCCAGTGCCCGCTCCGCCAGCTTCTGACGCCGTTCCTTCTTCCTGATTCTGCCTGACAACTCCGGGAAGAGTCCGTAGTTTACATTCATCGGCTGGAAATATTTGACTTCAGCATTGGTAATGTGGTGTAGCAGGGCCCCCATAGCGGTTTCCGGCGGAGGCTTTGGAAGCGTCAAACCATGTACAAGGCTTGCGGCGGCGATACCTGCCAGAAGCCCACTTGCTGCGGACTCAACATACCCCTCCACCCCGGTTATCTGGCCGGCGAAGAAAATGCGAGGATCGCTCTTTAACTGTTGCGTTGTGTTCAGCAAAGCAGGTGAGTTGATAAATGTGTTCCGATGCATTGAGCCAAGGCGCTCAAACTCGGCCGCTTCCAGTCCCGGAATCATGCCGAAGATACGGCGCTGCTCCGGCCAGGTCAGCTTGGTCTGGAAGCCGACCAGGTTGTACATGGTCTTCTCCCGGTTTTCAGCGCGCAACTGAATAACGGCGTGTGCCTCCCGGCCGGTATGCGGATCGATCAATCCGACCGGTTTCATCGGCCCGAAACGAAGCGTTTCAACACCGCGATGCGCGAGCTCTTCGACCGGCATACACCCTTCAAAGTGCACAACCTTCTCAAACTCACGCGCAGGGACCTTCTCACCGCGCAGCAGTTCATCGACAAATCGGAGATATTCCGCCTCGTTCAGCGGACAGTTCAGATAATCGTCACCGTCCCCCTTGCCATAGCGCGAGGCGGCAAATATCTTTGTCATATCGAGTGAGGCGGCGGCAACAATCGGAGCAATGGCGTCGTAGAAATAGAGCCGGTCACCGGTCAGCCCGGCCAGTGAGGCGGCCAGGATGTCGCTGGTGAGAGGACCGGAGGCGATAATGACGATTCCCTCGGCAGGTATGCGGGAGGCTTCGCTCCGTTCGATCCGGATCAGGGGATGCGCGCCGATCTTTTCGGTAATGTAATCGGAGAAAAGTTGGCGGTCAACTGCCAGGGCGCCGCCTGCCGGGACGCGCGTGGCCTCGGCGGCTTCCATTGTGAGAGAGCCGCAACGGCGCAGTTCCTCCTTCAGAAGTCCGACGGCGTTGTCCAGCGAAATACCGCGCAGTGAGTTAGAACAGACCAGCTCTGCAAGGCCGGGGAGTTGATGGGCGGGAGAGAACCTATGCGGCTTCATCTCATGGATTACGACCGACACACCGCGCTGCGCTGCCTGCCAGGCTGCCTCGCAACCTGCCAGACCTCCGCCGATGACGGTTATATGTTTTTGTGGCTCAAGGCTATTAGACAAATGAAACTCCATGCTTCGTCGCACACCTTCAGTTCAGCGCAGAAAGAGGTGGCCGTGGTTCGTGAGACAGCCTGAAAAGAAAATGAGCAATATCCAGATATTATTGTGGCTCCGGCCTCAGTCTGCCGGTTTCAGTCGTTCGACGCCTTGGAAATAAGCCTCATTCAGTGTCCATTTGTCAAGTGATGAATGTCTATGTTCCTCGTAGTAATGGGTAAACCGGATTGTAAGGTCGTTGAAACTGGTTCACAATTTGCACAGTAGTCATTTATTCTCTGTGTCCTTGAGGTGGCGAAGTATTTTGTGAAAGGAGATGAATGTTTCATCAATACAACCGCGAAGAAATCCGCGACCGCGCACGCGCCGCATTCATCGGGATGGCAATTGGAGATGCACTGGGTGCAACGGTCGAGTTTATGACGGCATCAGAAATTGCCGCAAAATACGGCACCTTCCGGGAAATTATTGGCGGCGGCTGGTTGCGGCTGAGGCCGGGGCAGGTAACTGACGATACCGAGATGGCGCTCTGCATCGCCCGGGCTATTGTGAAAAACCAGGCCTGGTCTTTGGAGGCGGTGGCCGAAAATTTTGTTGTCTGGCTCAAATCAAAGCCGGTCGACTGCGGCGATACCTGCCGCAAAGGGATCCGTGCCTATCTTCTGCATGGACAGCTTGAATCGCCGTCAAACAAGTGGGATGCAGGTAACGGTGCTGCCATGCGCATCCTGCCGGCAGTGCTCTTTTCATTCCCTGATGAAGTGCTGCTCAATAAGTACGTTATTGAACAGGCCCATATTACCCACAACAACCCGGTATCGGATACGGCCTGCCTCTGTCTGGGGCATCTCCTGCACACGGCGCTCTGCGGAGCCGAAAAAAGCCACCTGAGGCGCCATGTAGACGGACTGACAGCGCGCTTCCCGACCTTTGACTTCGAGCCGTATCGCGGTCTGGCTACCGCCTATGTCGTTGATACCCTGCAGACCGTCTTTCACTGGTTTTTCCGGGGCAGGAGCTTCGAGGAGTGCCTGGTGGGAACGGTCAACCAGGGGGGCGATGCCGATACGACCGGCGCCATCTGCGGAATGCTGGCCGGGGCCTATTATGGAATGGAAGCCATTCCAAAGCGCTGGATAAAGAAGATGGATGTCAAGGTGATTACCGAAATAGAGAACATGGCTGATCGTCTGGTAGCTGCAAGTCCGGCGGGGAGAACTTTTTAGGGGGGAAATCAAAACGGTGAGCCGCAAAAACCTGCTCACGCGGAGACGCAGAGGACGCCCTTCAGCTCTCCCTCAAAATCCTGTCCGCCACCTGCCGCAGCGTTTTGCGCTTGTCCATCGCCTCTTTCTGCATTAAGCGATAGGCGTCAGCCTCTGACAACTGTTTCTTCTCCATAAAGAGCCCTTTGGCTTTTTCAATGATCTTGCGATTCTCAATAAATTCACGCAGATCGTAAATTTTCTCTTTCAGGTTTTCAATCTCTTCAGCATGCCGGAGGGCGATTTCTATAGCCGGCAACAGATCCTGCCGCCGCAGAGGTTTGGTTAAATAAGCGGCCATTCCGCTTGCCAGTGCCCTTTTTACAGTCGCCCCGTCACAGGCGGCTGTAAGCAGCATGATCGGGATCTTCAGCTTTTTTTTGATCTCTTCCGCAGCGGTTATTCCATCCATTCCAGGCATGGAAACATCCAGAATCGCCATATCCGGAAAGCGCCCCAAGGCCATCTCTACAGCACTTTTGCCGTCTTCGCACTCCAGAATTTCGTCAAATCCAAGGTCCAGCAACATGGTTTTCAGGGTCATTCTGATGAGCGGCTCGTCATCACAAATCAGTATGGTTTTTCTCATGGTTGTTGCCCTCCGTAAAGAGGAACTAGCATGAGGCGTGCCAGCCGTGAGAAAAGGCTGGTCTGTGAATACAATCAGTTCAGGAGAATGCACAACGAATGGTACTAAACAACTCCTCTGATCGTTTCTTTAAGCTGGGAGAGCTTGTATGGTTTCTGAATGAACCCGGCCAGACCGTAGCCAACGAACTTCTGGGTGACCTCCTGCTCGTTGTAGCCGCTGGAGATGATCACCTTTACATCAGGTTTCAGCTGCCGCAGTTCACAGAAGCACTGTTCGCCGTCCATGTGCGGCATGGTCAGGTCAAGAATCACTAAGACAACCTCGGGGTTCTGTCTAAAAATGTCGACGGCTTCTCTGCCGTCGCCGGCGGTTATAGTGGTGAAGCCCAGTTCATTCAGCATTGCAGTTCCAATACCACGGACCGTCTCTTCGTCGTCTACCAGCAGTACTGTGCCGCTACCACGCCAATTATCTGCCTGGCTGTCCCGGTTGAACAACTCGATCGGTCTGTCGGAGGCGGGAAGCAGAATCTTGAAGCTGCTCCCTTTGCCCGGTTCGCTGTAGACCTTGATGGCCCCCTTGTGCCCCCTTACAATGCCCAGCACGGCAGCCATGCCAAGACCTCGCCCGGTGAATTTGGTGGTAAAGAAGGGGTCAAACAGCTTGGCCATGGTTTCCCTGTCCATGCCGCAACCGGTATCGGCTATTTCCAGATAGACGTACAGACCGTCGGCCAGGTTTTCATCCAGCCAGACATCCTTCAGGTAGTTTTTGTCGCAGTCCATGCAGCCGGTTGTGATGGCGATCACACCGCTTCTGTCTCCGATTGCCTCGGAGGCGTTGATGACCAGGTTCATTACGATCTGGCGGATCTGGGTGGCATCGGCTTCCACCGAAGGGAGTGGTTTATGCGGATTCAGCCTTAGTACCGCCTTTTTGGAGATGGAGACATCCAGCATGTGCAACATCTCTTCCAGCAGAATGTTCAGATCGAGGATCTCAATTACAAACCTCCCCTTGCCGGAATATGCCAGCATCTGTTTGGCCAGGTCGGCCGCCCGGGCGGCGGCTTCTTCAATGCGGCGCAGATTGTCAATTGCCGGAGATTCCTTATTGATCCGCATCAGCGCCAGATCGGCGTTTCCGATGATGGCTGTCAGGATGTTGTTGAAGTCATGGGCAATGCCGCCGGCAAGGACGCCCAGACTCTCCAGCTTCTGGGCGTGGAGCAGCTGCTGTTCGAGGCGCAGGTGCTCAGCTTCAGCACGCTTTCGATCGGTGATGTCGCGCCACGAGATAACCGCCCCGGTTACGGTTCCATCCTTAAAAATCGGATAAGCTGAGCACTCTACAGGAAGCGGGCTACCGTCACGGCGCCAGAAGACTTCATTCGAAACCGTCACGCCGGTACCTTCGTGATAGAAAATCTGGTGCACCCTGCATTGCAACTTCGGAGTTGTGGTTACGCCTGGATCGCTGTGAAGGATAACATCGTGCATGGAGCGCCCGAGCAGTTCATCCTGCCGATCATAGCCAAGCATCTTCAGGCAGGCATTATTGACAAAAGTGCACACACCCTTAGTATCTATCCCGTAAATCCCGTCGCAAGTCGAGTTCAGCAGTCTCCTCTGAGCCTCCTCGCTCTCAGACAGCTCTGCAGTTTTTCTGGCCACGGCCCGCTTCAGCAGTCTTAGCCAAATCAGTAGCACCAATACAACCAAAATCGAAGCTGCGGCCACGTGCCCTATGTAACGAAAAAGCGGTGAATCCACCAGCGGTGACCCCATCCAGTGTTTATCTATGGCCTTATATTCTGCCGGTGAAATCTCGGCGAATCCTTTTTCAACAACTGCCAGCAGTTCCTCGTTCCCTTTCAACACCGCCCGGTGGAACTCTCCGGAGTATATGGGAGCAGTTTCACGAAAATGGCGCTGAATATTCATCCTGTTCATGAAATAGAGGGCCGGAGGCCGATCCACAGTGAACACCTTGACGTGACCGTCACGCGC
>Ga0118677_10015925_pt1 | contig 10376 bp, 7 predicted proteins | sample AliMusrvi5mmetaG_FD_86154 | JGI IMG/M metagenome (GOLD analysis project Ga0118677, IMG submission 86154)
GTGCTCTCGCCCACCGTGGGACCACTGAAGGCCGGCGGCCGCGGCAGCGGCAGGAACGGGAGCGGGCGGCGGGAGAAAAGTCTCGGGAGCGGGGGCTTCCATAGCGGGGAGAGCGCCGGAGGCGGGGAGCGAGATCGGCGCGACCGGAATTTCCGGTTCCGGAGCGAGTGTCGAGGGGATGTCGTCGACTTCGGCCGGATGCAGTTCGATGCCCGGTCCGGTGACGGAGAGTCCGCCGTTGCGATAGATGAGTTCCGCGCGGGACGGCTCCGCCATGCTGGGCCGGAGTTCGAGCAGGATTTGCCAGGGTTCCGGACAAAGCAGGGTGTAGAGTTGCTCGATTTCGAGGCTGCGTTTCTGCTGGGAGCGGGTCCGGGAATAATAGAAGCCGATGACGGCGAGTTCGCGTTCGGGGCGCGTCAGTTCGATCGCTTCGCGCACTTCGTCCGGGGAAAGATTAAACGATGGCCCCTGCGCGTGGGAGCAGGGGATGGGAAGGGAATCAAGAATCCGGAGTGAGGTTTTGGCGCCGGACTTTTCCCGGGTTCCGAGCAAGAGTCCGCCAATTCCCATACCGATTCGGGGCAGAGCGATGAGGCCTTCGAGGGCGTCCAGCCGGAGCTTTTCAAGAGCTTCGGGAGCGTACCCGACAATCACGTTTCCCGTGCCGGCCGGCCACGGGAGAATTGTCGGCGAGGTAATGACTGGATTTTCCGGCACTTAGCTCAGACTATAATGAAACCGTGGCGAAGGCAAAAGACCTGGAGTCCCGCCTGGAGCGGATCGAGCAGCAACTGCGGCTGTTTCAGAAGGTTAGCCGCTTTATGGTGCGGGACATGAGTCTCACGGAGGTCCTGCACGGGATTGTCGCGCTGGTGGTGGAGTTTACGCAGTGCGATTCCTGCCTGGTTTACCTTTGCGACCGGGACGATTTGATCCTGTGCGCGTCGAATGCGCATCACGAGGCGGAAATCGGCCGGGTGCGGCTGAAGCTGAACGAAGGTCTGACCGGCTGGGTGGCGCGGGAGAGGCGCCTGCTGGCGATCTCGCGCGAGGCGTATAAAGATCCCCGATTCAAGTACTTCGGCGAGCTTCCTGAAGACGCTTTCGAGGCCTTTCTTTCGGCGCCCGTGATTGCGCGGAACAAGGTTGTCGGGGTGATCAACGTGCAGCACCGGGCGGTTCATCAGCATACCGGGGGCGAGATGGAAGTGCTGACCACGCTGGGTGAACAGGTGGGATGCGCGCTGGCGCTGGCGCGGATTGCGCCGCACATGATCGATTCGATTAACCACGCGGAACTGGTGCTCTCTTCGATGGGCCCGTTCGGTCAGAATCCGGCGGGGCTGCGCAACCGCAACTAGAGTGACGGCATGATTCGAATTTCCCGTTTGTCATTGCTGCTGGTGAGCGGCGCCGCTTGTCTGGCGCAACCTCACTGGGATATCCAGTATCGGTACCGGCAGATCGACAGCACGCTGACGATCAGCGATTTCGCGTTCCCGTCGGAAAAACGGGGCATCGCGTGCGGGTTTACCACGGACCGGAAAGACAAAGACAAGCCGCTGGTGCTGATTACCAGCGACGGTGGGGAACACTGGACGGAGACGCCGATCAAGGAAGCCGGGATTTCGCTGTTCTTTCTGGACGATTCCACGGGCTGGATGATTACGGAGAAGGGCGTCTGGACGACGGCGGAATCGGGACGGACCTGGACCAAACTGAAACAGGCGCCTTCCGGGCTGCTCCGGATCTGGTTTCTGGACCGGCAGCACGGATTCGCGGCGGGGCTGCAGAAGCGCGTGTTCGAGACGCTGGACGGCGGGGAGAGCTGGGCGCCGCTGCCCATTGTGAAGGAAGTCCAGGGGGACCCGGTTTACACCACGTTCGGCGAGATTTCGTTCGCGGAAAATAAAGGAATTATTTCCGGCTGGAATATTCCGCCGCGGCGCGGAGGACCGGACTGGATGGAACCGGAACGGGCGGGCGCCCGCCGGCAGGTGCCGCATTACGGTGTGCTGCTGCAAACCGCCGATGGCGGGAAAAAGTGGACGAAAAGCGAGGCCTCGGTGTTCGGGCAGGTGACGCGGATCAGTCTGACGGCGCAGGGTACGGGACTGGGACTGATTCAGTTCCGGGACGTCTTCGATTTTCCCAGCGAAGTGATGAAAATCGACATCCATACCGGAAAGAGCACGCGGGCGTTCCGCGCGAAAGACCGGTCGATCACGGATGTGCGGCTGTTCAGCGGCTCGACCACGGCGATCATCGCGGGTTTTGAGCCGTCGGGGCCGGTTTACGACAGTCCGATTCCCGGCAAGCTGAAGATTCTGACCAGCGACGACCTGGAGAAGTGGACCGAGATGACGGTGGATTACCGGGCGGTGGCGCGGACCGCGATGATCGCGGGGCCGGACGAAAAGCATCTCTGGGTGGCGACCGACACCGGGATGATTCTGAAGCTGACTCCGTAGCCGCTCAGGGCGTCGCGGGGGCCGCGGGGGCTGGATTTTCTGCGAGGCGCCGCGCATAGTCTTTGGCGCGATTTAGTTCGTCGCGCCAGGTGACCTGTTTCGGATCGTCGGCGCGCAGGGCTTCCAGAATCTCCACGGATCGTTTCAGCAGCGCCGGATCGCGACCGATGGCTCCCGTATAGAGCAGAGCTCTCGCGAGGTCCGCTTTCGCTTTGCGGTTGGACGGGTCGGCGGCGCTCAGCTGTTCATAGATGACGAGGGCTTTCCGGCAAGACTCGAGCGCGGCCGGGATGTCGTTGAGGTTCTCTTCCCACGGGGATGCCAGAACCGCGGCGATGCGCAGATGCGCGCTGGCGACGCCGGTCTGACTCAGCACCTCGTGGGGATCCTGCTCGGCCAACTTCTCCCGAATGGCCAGACTGCGCCGGAACTGTTCCAGACCTTCGCGGAGGCGATGGGAGACCGTCAGAGAACGCGCCAGGGCACCGATGGCGGTGGCCAGGCCGAGGCTACTCTCCCGGTTGGCGTGATTCATGACGCTGACCCGCTCATAGGCGCGCACTTCAGCCTGGACGTGTTCGACCGCGGAGGGATCGTGCAGCTTCTCCAGGGTCATGCCGAGGTTGTGCTCGATCATGCCGGTCTGGACCACCGCGACCGGGTCGTGGGGAAACTCCCGCGCCAGGGTATGCGCGATCGCGAGCGCGCCCCGGTATTCCTTCAGGGCGGCTCCGGTGTCGCCCTGGGATTCGAGTAAGATTCCGACGCGCTGGCGAAAACCAAGATCCTGCAGCAGTAAATCTCGGTCGGTTTTTCCCGCCGGAGCCAGGCTTTGCAGCTTCGTCAGGAAAATGCGGCCTTTACGCCATGCATCCAGCGCCCCCTTCGGGTCTCCGAGATTGGGTTTGGCGGGCAGGCCGAGGATGTCGCCGGTTTGGGTGTAGCCCGAAACCAGCATGGAGAGCAGCGCCGGATCGTCGGCCGCTTCGAGGGCGAGGCGATCCAGATAGCGCATGGTGCTCGCGATGATCTCACGGCGCGCTTCGAGGGCGCCGGCAAGGTGTCCGAGTGTTTCCTGCACCTCGAACAGAGAGTGGCGGCTGAGATCGAGCATGTCGATCAAACGCTTTTGGGCCGAGGCGCGGGCGGCGTCGGCCTCTTTCGCCCGTTCGATGGCGACGGCTTCGGAGGCGATTGCCCGTTCGCGCTGCTGGTTGGCCGCCTGGTGTTCCCGCTCGGCGCGAACGCGCTGCGCTTCCGCAACGCGCAGGGACTGGTTGGCGCGGCTGGCTTCATGCGAGGTGGCGATGACGGCGCCGATGAGAGTGGCGGCGGCGAGAGTGGCGGCGATCACACCGCCGCGGTTCCGCTGGACGAATTTTCCCGCCCGGTAGCGGAACGTGTCCTCGCGGGCGATCACGGGGCGGCGCTGCAGGTAGCGGAGGATGTCGTCACGGAACTGGTCCACCGACTTGTAACGCCGCTCCGGCTCTTTCCGGAGAGCCATGAGGACGATCACGTCGAGATCGCCGGAGAGTTTGTTGTTGCCGCGGAAAGAGCTGGGACGGGGCGGGGATTCCTCGCAGATCCGGCGCGCCATTTCGAGGGGTTTCGTGGAGTCGAATTCGAAGGGTTTGGAGCCGGTCAGCAGCTGAAAGAGGAGAATTCCCAGAGAGTAGACGTCGGTGGAGGTGTTGGTGGGCAGCCCGCTCACCTGTTCCGGGCTGGCGTAATCCGGCGTCAGCAACGTGGTGATGGTGGCGGAGGGGTTCGCCGGGACGGATTCATCGAGAATTTTGGCGATGCCGAAATCGAGCAGAACGGGCTGGCCATCCGGGTTGACCAGGATGTTGGACGGCTTGAGATCGCGATGGACGATCAGGTTTCGATGCGCGTAGGCGACGGCTTCGCAGACTTTTCCGAAGAGTTCGCAGCGGGCGTCGACGCTCAGGGAACGCCCGACGCAGAACTGGTCGATCGGAGTGCCTTCGACATATTCCATGACGAAGTAGGGCGTGCCGTCTTCGGTGGCGCCGCCGTCGAGAAGCTTCGCGATGTAGGGATGGTTGAGCTGGGCGAGAATCTGGCGCTCGCGCAGGAAGCGCCCGATGGCGCCGGTGGAGTCCATACCGTGGCGGATGAACTTGACGGCGACTTTGCGGTGGAACTGGTCGTCGGCGCGGGAGGCGAGACAGACGGAACCCATGCCGCCGTGGCCGAGGATCTCGGTAATCTCGTAAGCGCCGACGCGAAGGCCGAGCATCTTTGCGTCGAGGAGCACGCTGGAGGCGCCGGCTTCGAGGATTCGCGCGAGCGGCGAGGAGACGGCACTGTCGAAGCGCAGCAGGGATTCCACCTCGCCGCGCAGGAGGGGGTCGCCGGAACAGGCGCGATCCAGCAAACGGGACCGTTCTTCCGGGGGCAGTTCCGCCGCGGCGAGAAAAAGTTCCTCAACGGCCTTCAGATCCTGCAAAATTAACGCGCTCTTTTCGTTGTCAAACACCTATACTTTAGTTCATCCTCCGGATTTTTCGTTGCACTTCGCGGAGCGAAATTCTGATGCCTATGAGAAGCCGAAACTTATCTCTCGCCTGCTGTTTCCTTTGCGTGTCCTGTCAGGCTGGTTCGCTGCAGCTGAACTCGCTTGCACTGGACACGTCTCTGTTCACGGTCAGCCGGTTTGCCAGCGTACCGGGACCTTTGGCACTGCTCGACCTGCCGGACGGGAGTCTGGCGGTGGGAAGCTATGCGAACGGCATTGTGCGCTTTGCGGACAGCAATCATGACGGGGTGGCGGACGGGACGGGAACCACCCTGTATTCCCCGCCGGGAGCGCGGTTGGGACTGGTCCGGGCGGGCGGTTACGTGATCGACAGCAATTACGGCACGTACTATTCGGGGAGTGTCACGCCGACGATCACGCTGCTGCAGCCGGGCGCAACCGCGGACGCGCCCCTGACCGCGGCCGGTTCCCTGCAGTTCGGGTTTCCCTCGAACTGGGAACACAATACGCCGGGAATTGCGACCCGGCCTACTCCGGGGAAGCCCGGCTCCTACGATCTGGTATTTAATATCGGGGCGCAGTTCGATCATGAAGCCTCGGTGGGAACGGTTCAGGTGAGCGGGCTGATATCCGGGACTCTGGACGGCGATTCGCTGTATTCGGTGACGCTCGATCTGAGCGGTTCTCAGCCGGCCGCGTCGAACCTGCATAAGGTCGCGAGCGGGATCCGGAACGTGATCGGGATGGGTTTCCAGCCGAACACGGGCGATTTTTATTTTCTGGACAACGCGATCGACGGGACGGGGCCACTGGGCGACGAACCACCGCAGGCGGAGGAGATTAACAGGATCGCGGCGGCGGATTTCGGGACCGGGACGCCGCCGGATTTCGGTTACCCGAGCTGCTATGTGCAGTACCGGACGGGCGCGCAGGTGGGGTCGGGCTGCGTGGCTCCCTTTTATGCGATTCAGCCGCTGCCGAACGGGACGGCGCTGGGATCGGAAGCGGAAGGCGTGACGTTATTCGATTTTGCGCCGGCGAATTTCCCGGTGGGGTTCAATAACGGTATTTTCATCGGATTTGCGGGGAAGCCGTACGGGACGGGCGCCGCGAACGAAGAGAATGCGGTGGGATATTACGATTTCAGTTCCGGGAACTTTATTCATTTTTCCGAGAACAGCCAGGACGGGGTGTACCAGCCGATTGGAATCCGCGCGACGGCCGATAGTCTTTTTATTGCGGATTACGGGGCGGGAGTGGTGTATGAGGTGACGGCGGCGGCTCCGGAACCGGCGGCGGCGGCGTTGTGTGTCTCCGGATTGATTCTGGCGTTGCTGAGACGCCGCTCGGGTTGGGGCCGCCGGACAGAGGCTTGACGGGTAGTTTAGGGACTGAGGCGCCTTGGGGGTATACCAAAGTTTGTAAGCGCAGGTCCCATTACAAGGGTAGGACTATGTCCCCGACTGTATAATGAACGAACCAGAGGACCTACTTGGAGTTCCGGACTTTCGACGAAGCATACGTACAAAAGCTGGCCGACGGCGATCCGGAGACGGAAGCCCACTTCAACACGTACTTCAACCAGTTTCTTTCGCTGAAACTGCGGTCGCGGCGTATCGACGCCGATGCGTCGGGAGATATCCGGCAGGAGACTCTTTTTCGCGTTCTGAGAGTTTTGCGGACGGGCAACGGGGTGTCCCATCCGGAGCGGTTCGGCTCCTTCGTGAACTCGGTCTGCACCAACGTGATGCTGGAGAAGAACCGGTCGGATGCGCGGAATCCGGATGCGGGGGAAGATCCTCCGGAACCGCCGGACCACAGCATGGATGTGGAACGGGCTCTGATCACGGAGGAACGGACGCGGATCGTCAAAAAGATATTGGACGAACTGCCGAAGAAGGACCGGGATATCCTGCGGATGGTGTTTTTCGAGGAGCTTAGCCGGGAGGAGATCTGCACCCGGCTGAACGTGGAGTCGAGCCATCTGCGGGTGTTGCTGCACCGGGCCAAAGCGCGTTTTCAGACGGCGGGAGCGCGCGGCGGAAGAATTGTTTCGCACATCCTGATGATTCTTTGCAACGCCGGCACGGCAAGCGTCACTACCGGGTGAGTTCAACCGAATGGATCACGACAACGTAGTTCGCGCCCACCTTCCGGAACGTTATTTTCTGGGGGAGCTTCCGCCGGCGGAGCGGGATGAGTTTGAAGAGCATCTGGCCGACTGTTCCGCGTGCCGCAAGGAAGTGGCCGCGATCGACGCGTTTGCGGCGAACGCGGTGGCGGTGTTTGAGAACGAAGAACGCGCAAAGGTTTTGCAACCGGCGGCCGGGAAGGGCTGGCTCGATTTCCTGCGTCCGCGTCCGATTCGGGCTCTGGCATTTTCCGGGGTGCTGAATTTCGCCCTGCTGCTGGTGATCGCGGCTGGAGTGACACGGATGTCACGCGAAAACCGGCCCGGCATCCTGGAGATTCACACGGTGCGGCCTCCGGCCCGCAGCGCAAGCGACCAGGTCATCGAAGTGCCGGTATCCCGGCAGTTTGCGCTTTTGCAGTTCGATCTGAGCCACAGCTACGACCGTTATACCTACACGCTCGACCAGCAGGTGGTGAGTGTGGAGAAGCCGGCGGAGTCCCCCACGGAGACGCTGGCGCTGCGGGTGCCGATCACCGGTCTGAAAGCGGGTGAGCATTCGCTGCAATTAACCGGATGGAACGGGCAGAGCGAGACCGAGATCGCGCGCTGCACGCTTCGTTTGGTACCCGAAAACCAGAATCCCGTCCGGTAAAGACGTACCGGAATTCCGTCTGATTCTTTTTCACGAGGTGAATACGTGTCAGCAATCGAAAGCTTCAAATACCACGCTAAAACGAAAGGCCTCTCCTGGAAGTTCACGCTGCCGCATGAAGAGGAAATGCCAACCCACGCGGAACTGGCGCTGCCGGAAGAGGGCGGTTTTGTCAGTTCCACGGTAGAGAGATACAATTTCCGGGACATCATTATGTTCGACCGGGCGGTGGCTTTCGCTTCCGGATCCTTCTGCCCGCGAACGAATTGTTTCGATTCGACGGCTTCGGTGATGATCGAGGGGCTGAATATTCTGAACATGGTGACGGCGGACCGGGTGGTGGGACGGATCGCTTCCAGCCACGGGAAAGACGGATCGGAGCCGACCATTAATCCCACGGGCACGTATTTCGAGAATCTCCGGATCGCGGGATATAAAGTGGAGGCCGATCTGGCGGTGGATACGTTCACGGAACTGGACACGCATTCCGGCGTGGTCAACACGCTGCAGCACGAGGATCCGGAAATTCACAATACCGTGTTGCCGCACGTGTTCGCCACGGACGACGCGGGGGGAGTTTCCTGCACTCTGGTGCGTTCGCTTCAAGGTTTGGGGCGGCAGATTTTTCAGAGCGGGCACGTGATCCGGATTCGGGACTTCGGTGTGCTGCGGCTGGCCGAGCTCCACATTTCGCCGCGAAAACGCAGTCTGAGCATGCTGCAGTTCCAGCTGGGAAGCACGCCGGCCGGCGCGGGCCAGGCGGGCGATACCGAGGGGAATGGTTCCGGCAATTAAGCCGCGAATCCGGCTTCCGATTCCGGCGTGCGGGCTGGTCGCGTTGGTCGCACTAATCTCGTGCCGTACGCGGGAGACGGAGACACCGGAACAGCTTTACGCCAAAGCTCAGACCGATTATCGGGCGGAGCGTTATCTGGCGGGGCTGGACGTAGTCGGCGGCGCTTTGCAGAGAGTGGATCGCCGCACGCCTCTGTATTGGAATTTCCGGCTCTTAAAGGTGGAAATTCTGCTGGGGTGGCGGCAAAGAGGCGCCGCCACGGAGGCCCTGAATTTCGAGCTGCCGGCTTACGCACGAACGCCCCGAAATGAAGCGAGATATCAGTTAAACCGGGGCTTTGTGGCCTATCAGGCAAAGGATTACGCGACCGCGGGCGCGGCGCTGGAAGCTGCCACCGGTTTTGCGCGAACGGCGGGGGACGAGGAACTCCTGGCGGAGATTGAGAATCGCCAGGGGCTGGTGGCGGTGGCACAGTCGCGCTTCGGGGAAGCGGCAACGCTTTTCCGGGGGGTGCGCGAGTATGGCGTCCGTCATGCGGTGCCGTGGCTGACGATCGGCGCGACCGGCAACCTGGGCTTCCAGCTGATGAGCGCGCACCAGTACAACGAGGCGATCCCGTTTTTCGAGCAGGCCATCGACATGGCGCGCCAGTACAGCGCCACGGAGAGCAAGGCGCGGAACACCGGAAATCTGGGCTGGTGCTACCTGCGGCTGGGCGATTCGGAGAAGGCGTTCCATCTGTTCCAGGAAGCGCAGGAGCAGTTCCGCAAGACCGGCAATCAGGCGGAGGAACAGCGCTGGATCGGGGCGCTGGGAAGTTTCTATGTCCGGCGCGGGTTTACTTTTAATCCGACGGATTTGGGGGAGGGCGCGAATTATTTCCAGAGAGCTCTGGAGATTTCGCGGCAGCTGGGGGACCGCGCGGACTCGGCGACGTGGCTCACCAATCTCGCTTATGTTTCGATCGAGACGGGCAAGCTGGATGTGGCCGAGCGCTACAACCAGGAAGGGCTCGCGATCAAGAGAGAACTACACAACAAGACGGCCGAGACGTTTTCCGAGATGAATGCGGCCCGGATTGCGTTTGGACGGGGCCGGTTCGAGGAAGCGCGAGAGGTTCTCGAAAGGATCCTCCGCTCGTCTCCCGACGATCCGACGCCGCGGCTGCAGGCGCACGATCTGCTGGCGATCGTGCTGGCGACGGAGAACCGGTACGGTGAAGCGGAAAGAGAATTCCGGACGGCGATCGGCGAGATCGAGCAGCGCAGAACGGAACTGGTGAAAGAGGATTATAAGCGCGGGTATTTCTCGCGGCTGATCGGCTTTTATCAGGATTACATCGAACTTCTGATGGACGAAGGGAAGACGGCGGAAGCGCTGGAACTGGCCGATTCGAGCCGCGCGCGGACGATGGCGGACAGGCTGCGAGTCAGCCGTCCGCACACCGCGGCGCATCCCGGGCTGAAAGATTTTCAGGCGATCGCGCGGGCGACGGACAGCACGCTGCTCAGTTATTCGCTGGGACATAACAAATCGTGGCTCTGGATTATCTCGGCGGGCGGGATGAACGCGGTAACGCTGCCTCGGGAGGCGGAGATCCGGGCGCTGATCGAGAATTACGACCGCTCCATTCTGGATCTGCGCGATCCGCTGATGACGGAGAATCCGGCGGCGAGGAAGCTGTACGACACGCTGGTGGCTCCGGCGCAGCCGTTTGTCGAGAAGACGGGGAAAGCGATCGTGGTGCCGGACGGCGTGCTATATTCGCTCAATTTCGAGACGCTGCCGACGCCGGGCGAGAAGCCGCATTACTGGAT
>Ga0118677_10015926_pt1 | contig 10376 bp, 7 predicted proteins | sample AliMusrvi5mmetaG_FD_86154 | JGI IMG/M metagenome (GOLD analysis project Ga0118677, IMG submission 86154)
GAGGGGAATCAATCGTGGTAACCACTGATATTGCAGAAGATGAACTGCTTTTGCCCTCCTATTTTTTCAGGACTTTTGAACAGATGCCGGTTCAGGAACAGGAGGCCTTAAAACGGTGTGCAGGACGAGTCCTCGATGTTGGTGCAGGGGCAGGGGTACATTCCATCTGGCTTCAGGATCAGGGTTTTGAGGTAGACGCCTTGGAAATCTCTCCGTTATCGTGTGAAACGATGCGCAAAGGGGGGGTGAAAAATGTTTTTCTGCAGGATATTCACACCTTTACAGACCATAAATACGACACAATTCTACTCCTCATGAATGGTGCCGGAATTGCTCAGACGTTGCCGGGACTAAGAATCTTATTACTTCATCTGGCAACACTACTCAATCCGGGTGGAAAAATCCTGGCCGACTCATCGGATCTGCTTTATCTTTTCACGGATGAAAACGGGGAAACATGGGTAGACATCGCCTCCGATACTTATTACGGTCAGATGCAATACCAGTTAACCTATAAATCAATTAAAGGGAAACCATTCTCCTGGCTCTTCGTGGATGCTGAAACGTTCTGTGATTATGCGGGGTTTTGTGGCTTCACTGTCAAAGAGAGATTTGCCGGAGCCCATTTTGATTATCTGGTGGAACTGGTGCTCTAATCACAGGCTGCTCTTCCTCTTATGTAACCCAACTATTTCGCGCAGAGACGCAAAGAAACGCAAAGAAAAAAAACATCCCTTAAACTTTGCGTTTCTCAGCATGTTTTGCGAGAAAAAAGGAGTTTTGCAATAATTCCATAAAAAATAGATACCCATATTTTACCCGAACCGTCTGTCAATTCTAAAGTGGAAGGATCACCTTTACTCCAAATTCTATTTACCGGTATGTTTTTTGATCAATTCAATAAGGGGCTCTTTACCAAAAGGTTTTTGAATATAGTCATTACATCCGACCTCAAAGGCTTTTTCCCGGTCAGTCGAAATTGCAAAGGTGGTTTGTGCAATAATGACTACCTCTGTATTAAACTGCCGGATCTGACGCGTGGCTTCAAATCCGTCCATGCCTGGCATAGCAATATCCATCAGTATAAGATCAATATCAGGATTGTTGCGGCAGATTTCAACAGCTTCATTACCTGTTTTTGCGTGAAAAACCTCCCTGCTGAACTCTTTCACAATTCTATGAATTAGCTTTGCCGAAATTTCATCGTCTTCGGCGATCAGGATTTTGAGATTGTTTAGTTGACCAACGGGCTTTTCTGCGAAATCAACTTCCGGGGAGGCCATTTCGTCCCCTGTTGGGCCAATCGAAGGAATAGTAAAACTGAATATGGTCCCTTTAAATTGCTCCGATTCAACCCATAGTTCTCCCCCTTGCTTCGCGACAAACTCCCGGCAAAGAAGCAATCCCAGTCCGGTACTCTTTTCCCCATTGGTGCCAGGGCGTCTTGTGTTCGCGTCGATACGGAACAGATCATTACGCATTTGATCGCTCATGCCGATTCCGGTATCTTTGACCGATATCACCATCATCTGATTGTCTGTCGGTTTGGCAGAAATAGTTACGAGGCCCCCTTTCGGGGTAAACTTTACGGCATTGGATAGCAGATTGCGAATCACGGTCTGAAGCATGTTTTTATCGCCAAAAACTTCATGTCCCGCCGGGATATCCACAATTAGTGCGATCTCCTTTCCCCGGGCAGGTTCGGCAACGCTGTTTATACAATCATTCACTGCCTTAATTAGCCCAAGTTTTTGTGGTTTGAATTCAGAGATTCCATGATTCATATGAGACCATTCGAGCAGGTTTTCGAGCAGATTAAATGTATTGCGTGCCGAAAGGCTCAACTCAAGGGCCATTTCATTTCTTTCGTTATCGGTAAAATCCTGATCCTTATCGGCCAGCATTTCGCTTAAACCCATAAATCCCCCAAGAGGGCCACGCAGGTCATGGGCAATAATGGAGAAGAATTTGTCTCTTTCACTATTCAGCTTCAAGAGTTTTTCGTTTTGAAGTTTAACTTCAACCTCTGCAGTTTTACGTTCGGTGATCTCCTTGACAATAATAACTGTATTCTTTGTATTATTGAAATACAGGGAAGAGATTGAAAACTCCACTTCGATATATTGTCCGTCTTTTCGGATGGCCTCAGCTTCAGTTGTCTTTCCGATTACATCTCCCCGACCCGTGCGCAAAAATAACGGAATGGCATTATTCGCTACCAGGTGGTGGTGTTTCGGGGTAATTAAATCATACAGTTTTTGACCTATAGCTTCCTCGTATGTGTAACCGAACATTTGGCTGGCTGCTGTATTCCAAAACGACAGGAGACCTTGTTCGTCCATCATTAGAATGGCATCATTGGCCGATTCGGTAATAGCGCGCAGTTTTGATTCCTCAAGGCTCAATGTATACTCTATTTTTTTTCGCATTATAATTTGGTGCAATTGCTTCGCAACCGTATCAATCAATATCCTTTCTTCCTTGTGGAATGGTCCTTCGTCCTCTTCCGCCTTCTCAACCAGATAAGCAACTTCGATTATCCCAATTACTGATTCGTTCTCCAGCAGGGGTGTTGATAGCTTCCATGCCGAATCTTTGAAATTTTCTGTGCGGAACTCAACACCATTCACAACAATCCTGGCACAGGTAATCTCCGAATATTGAAACCCTTCAGGCAGGAGATAGACTAATCTTTGGCACAATGTATCCAGTGCAATATCCGTTTCACCAGCTAACTGGCTTAACGCGTAAAGAATCTTCAGTCCTTTTAAAAGGTCTTCAAGCTGATGTTCTATCTTTTTTTTGTCCGTAATGTCGGTGATAAAACCGTACCAGAGTATCGAACCATTCTCCTGCCTTTGTGGCATCGAATTACCAAACAGATTGCGGATGGTGCCATCGTCAAATTTCACTCTGTACTCCTGCTGCCAGGGCAATAATTCTTTTGCTGAGGTTTGTAAGGAACCTAACACAGCATCATAGTCATCGGGGTGCAGGTTTAAAAATACATTAGATGCATCTTCGCGAGCTTTTTCGGGGGTTACCCTATAGATCTGACGGATGGCATCACTGGCATATGGGAAAAAGGAACTACCATCGGGGCGAAGGCAATATTGAAACACTATACCTGGCACCAGGCTGGAAATCTCCTCCAAACGGTCGCGCTGGGCGGCAACCAGCTTATTGGCGACGACTAATTCTGTAGCCCGTTTCTCTTTCTTTTTATTTTGGAAAAGCAATTTGATGTTAGCAAGGATCAATTCGTCTGATCTCAGAGATTTTTCGTCATTCTGGAAGATGAGCTCTTTATTGGCCAGAAGAAGCTCAACGGCCAATTTTGCATTCTCATCATTCGAAAGGAGCAGTTCTTTATTAGCCAGAATTAGCTCAGTTGCACGCTTTGCCTTTTCATCATTCTGAAACAGCAATTCAATATTGGCTAGTATAAGTTCCTCTGCTCGTTTAGCTTTCTCGTTATTCTGGAAGAGAAGCTCCTTATTAGCAATAATTAATTCTGCTGCCCGTTTTGATTTCTCACTGTCCTGAAAAGAGAGTTCCTTGTTGGCCAAAACCAGTTCTGCGACCCGTTTTGTATTCTCTTCGTTTTGAACGGCAAGTTCTTCATTGGCAAGGACGAGCTTTTTTTCGACTTTTTTTTGCTCGGTAATATCCACTACGGAGACAAAGCATTCTTCCTTATTCGGCTCAGCAAAGGCTGATAACTGGACTTGCACGGGCAGGCTGTTCGCAGTTATAAGGCTTAAGACGCATGTTTCTTTGATGTTACTGCTAAATACCCGGGATAAAAAAAGCTTAAAATCCGGTTTAGACTCGCTGGAAATAAAAATAGCAAATGGATGGTTGTTTAATTGGGAGCGTTCTTTGCCAAATAGCTGCGATCCGGCAAGATTAAGTTGAATAATCTGACCTTCTCTGGAAAGAATAAAATAACCGGATGGGGCAAACTCGTATAATTCGACATATTTGGCAGTAGCTAGTTCAGCTTGTTCTTTTGCCATTAGCAACTCGTCATTTTGCATTTCCAGTTCAATCTGGTGTACCTCAAGTTCATGAACAAGCCGAAGAATATCAGATTCAGAACGTTTTGGAACAGGTTCATGTTCTCTAAGCGTTAAAGCCAATTCTGCTTTCTGGCGAAGATTAAATGAATAACTAAATTTACCCCCCCCCCATATTTTTTCATATATTTAATTATGTAAATATTGAAATTCAAATTTTCACCACCTTTAGATTAATTTCAAAGGTACAAAAATTAAAATGGTTTTAAGGATAAGTTTAAAACGTCAATGCTTATTTTGGAAAGGTTCTGATTGGATTACCAAAAATTTCGCGCAAAGTGATCGGGAGTTGCGAAACTTCGACATCAAAACAGATAATTATGGGATGGATATTATATCTATGTACTTAAATGACTATTAAATACCCTCACTATTATATTTTATTCCCCGAAATAACTATTGATTAAAGCCATTAAATCTGTTTTACTGATTGGTTTGGCCAGATAATCGTTACATCCTGCGGCAATAGCCTTTTCCCTGTCTCCCCTTTGCGCATACGCGGTTTGCGCTATGATCACCACCTCAGGATTAAATTTGCGTATTTCCAGAACAGCTTCATATCCGCTCATTTCGGGCAGCTGGATATCCATAAGAACCAGGTCAATGTCAGGATTATTTTGACAGGCCGCAACCGCTTCAACTCCTGTTCCTGCCTTAATAATTACATTTGCAAATGGCCGGACAATAATCTCAAGGTACTTTGATGATTCAAAGATATCTTCTACGATTAAGACATTAAGTTGTTTGATTCGATTTTCCAACAATTCTGCTGAAACAGACTTGATATCGATAAGTTTTTCCTCCGATTGACCTTTAATAGGAAGAGTAAAGTAAAATTGTGATCCTGCACCTTCTTCGCTTTCTACCCAAAGTTTTCCGCCCAGCATTTCAACATAGGTCCTCGAGATAGTCTATCCCAGTCCTGCTCCCTGATAAGCCCTCGAATTGGTTATGTCGGCCTGAATAAAACGCTCAAAAATTGCCTCCTGCTTCTCTTTGGGAATTCCAATACCGGTGTCTTTAACAAAAAATTGCAGTAGAGACGGAGCGTGCTCCGTCTCTACACAAGAATACCCGAATTCAACGGAACCTTTGTGCGTGAATTTCAGGGCGTTTTAAATCAAATTGGTAAGAATTGCAAATACCTTTTCGCGGTCAGGGTTAATGACCGATTCTTTAGACGGCAATCCTGTTGTATAGGAAAGACTTATCCCTTTTGCTTCGGCTTCAGGTTTAAAAAAGGTATACAGGAATTCAAGTTGTACGTTAATATTTGATTCCTTCAGATCAATTTCCATCAATCCTGATTCTATTTTGGAAATATCGACAATATCGTTGATAATATTGAGCATCCTGGCGCCGCTTGTCTCGTTGATGCCAAGATATTCGTGAATTTCCTCACTTTTTAGACCATCTGTTTTGAGAAGTTCGGCAAAACCCAGTATACCATTCATCAAGTTGCGATTGTCGCTCTCTTAAAGCCTCCTCAGCCTTCTGGCGAAGTGTTAATGTACTTTTCAATTTACCCCCCCCCCATTTTTCATAGCTAATATTATGTAAATTCCCAGCTCTGGAACCTTGTATTTGCAAAGGTATAATAAAAAAATAAAAAAAAATAGGCTATATTTAATCTATACCAGATCTTTTATTAAGCATTTTCTCAATTTCCTTAACCCCAAAATTCCTTAATTAACTCCGGTCTTGCTCTCTACAATTTTAAACTCCGTCCTTCGGTTCATCGCTCTCCCCTCTTCGGTTGAGTTTTCAGTCAGAGGCACCGAAAATCCATAACCTTTGCTTTTAAGTCTTAACGCCGGAATACCGTTTTCAATCAGGTATTTCACAACAGATCCGGCCCGTTTTCCTGAAAGAGTCAGGTTGTAAATCTCTGACCCCTGATTATCGGTATGTCCACCAATCTCAATGACCAGACCGGGGTTCTTGTGCATAAAATCAACCATTTCAAGAAGTTGCACCTTTGATTCAGGTTTGATATTAAAGGAATCGGTATCAAAAAAGATATTTTTGAGGATTGTTGTTTTGCCGGTTTCGATTGGATCAAGCCCTATGGCAAGCGTCATCGGCTTCTGCAGATTATAGGTCTCCAATAAATTGAAGTTTTCTGAATGGAACAGATACCCCTCTTTGGAAATGTTTAAACCATAATTATGCCCGGAAGGGAGACAGAAAAGAAATTCCCCTTCATTCTCAAAAGGATATTGATGGACAATCAACTTGTCTTTAACCAAATCGTTTAATACGATGTCAGAAGAGATAAGCTGTCTGGTTTTCGTATTGAAAACCTTCCCCTTTACCCAGGAAACCGGATCAGGCTTTAGTTCTTGTGGCATTAAAAACCAGTATATATCACGACCTTTGTTATCTTTTCTATCTGCATTATACCAGCCCCGCTCACCCGAAACTTCAACAAACAGACCCTCTTCATCGGCGGAGGTGTTCAACGGGAATCCCAGGTTTTGGGGAGGTGTTGTTTGTGTTGAGTCAAGCCTGAACCTGAAAAGATCTTTCCCACCCATCCCCGGCCAATAATCGGAGGCAAAAAAGAGCGTCTTGCCATCGGCATGAATAAATGGAGAGAGCTCATTCCCTGGGGTATTTACGGCCTCAACATTACTCACCTTTCCGTAAACCGGGAATCCTTCGGGTGAAACAGCTATTTTCTCGGCCCTCCAGATATCCATTTTCCCTTTACCACCTGCGCGGTTACTGGCAAAATAGAGCCATTTCCCGTCGGTAGAAACGGATGGCTGAGATTCCCATGCTGCTGTGTTGACCGGGCCGCCAAGATTAACCGGTTCAGACCACGCCCCTTTCTGTCTGACTGACATATAGATATCGCAACTCCCTAACCCATCCGGACGTCCGCAACCCGTAAAGAAGAGTAGCCGGCCGTCGGCAGAGATGCATTGGGCCCCCTCATTCTCCGGAGTATTTACGGGTGATCCGAACGGAACGGCTTTATGCCATCCCGTAGAATCCTTTCGTGAAACATAGAAATCCTCCTGGGGATAGGCGAGTTTATGTTCGTTCTGGCCTTCCTTTATCAAACGGGTAAAAACCAATAAATTAGCTTCTCCATTCAGACCAGGCCAATATTCATCACCATTGGAATTAATGGAATCGCCGGCATTTTCAGGGTGAAAAAGAACCGGTGAAGCGATGGATTTAACGGCAAATCGACAACTCTCCAGTAACCGGGTTTCACCTGATGTAAGGATTTTCTTCAGGGTGTTATATTGCTCAATGCTTTTAAGAGCATCAGTATAACTACCCTCATTGTATAAGAGTTCAGCAAGGAACTTGTAACCATTCGGGAAATTGTCCGATCCGGTTTTCAATCCCTCTTTTAGCGCCTCTTTTTCCTGTCTTAGATCTTTGGCTTCGTGATAAATATCTGCAAGTCCGAACCAGGCCATATAGAACTGAGGATCAATCTTAAGGATCTGATTAAGGAACAACATTGCTTTTGTCCGGTCTCCGGCCTGCGCACTAATTCTAGCTTCATTATAGAGTGATTCAACTTTCTTATACTCTGCAACATTATTTTGGGTAAAGCAATTACTAGCAGCAAAAAGTATACTAATGAAGAAAAGAATCCGCATGAGACTGTTTTTTTTTGAATAAGCAAAATCTGAAAAATCTATACAAAGTTAAGTAAAAAAAAAACCGCTCCGGAAAAATCCGAAGCGGCAGTTAAAAGACTTTTTGATTCTCTTAGATGCTGTTAATTGCATTCAAATCTTCGAATGCCACTTTTAAACGGGCAATAAGAGCCTCTTCACCCTTGCGTAACCAAACGCGGGGATCGTAGTATTTTTTATTTGGCTTGTCAGAACCATCCGGATTTCCGATCTGACCCTGAAGGTAACCATGGCTTGCAGCTTCAAATGCACGAACACCATCCCAATATGCCCACTGGGTATCGGTATCGATATTCATTTTAATTACGCCATAACCAATTGCTTCGCGGATTTCGGCATGAGTTGAGCCAGAACCGCCGTGGAATACAAAGTTTACAGGATGGGTTTCTGTAAGACCCAGTTTTTCTTTGATATAATCCTGTGAATTTTTAAGGATAACAGGATTCAATTTAACGTTCCCTGGTTTGTAAACACCGTGAACATTTCCAAATGATGCAGCGATTGTAAAGTTTGGAGAAACTTTGCTCAATTCGGTATAAGCATAGAATACGTGCTCAGGTTGTGTGTAAAGCAGGCTGTTATCAACACCGCTGTTGTCAACACCATCTTCTTCGCCACCTGTAATACCTAGTTCAATTTCCAGGGTCATACCAATCTTGCTCATACGCTCAAGATAGCGTTTGCTTATTTCGATATTTTCTTCAATTGGTTCTTCAGAAAGATCGAGCATGTGAGAGCTGAAAAGCGGTTTTCCGGTTTCGGCAAAATTCTTTTCTCCTGCATCCAATAGTCCGTCAATCCAGGGCAGTAATTTTTTAGCAGCATGGTCAGTGTGAAGGATAACGCGCACACCATAGGCTTCAGCCAGTTCGTGAATGTGTTTAGCTCCGGCGATGGCACCCAGAACAGCAGCTTTATGCCCTTCCATTTTCAATCCCTTACCGGCATTGAAAGCGGCTCCACCATTTGAAAATTGAATCATTACTGGTGCATTTGCAGCAACTGCAGCTTCCATAACAGCATTTACAGTCGAAGATCCAACAACATTTACTGCCGGAATAGCAAAGCCATTAGCCTTTGCCACCTTAAATATGTACTGTAAATCATCCCCAGTTACAACACCCGGCTTTACAACATCTGATATTTTATTCATAATTCAATGATTAATTTTATAATTCACAAATCTACTTCATTCTTACAACAATATAACAGGTAAAAGGTTAAGATTTGGTTAACAAAATTTTGGTTTGGGTTTTAATCCTCGTAACTTTGTGTGTTATCAGACATTTAATTTTCAACTCTATGACAATCAATTACAAGAATCTAGGTTTGGTGAACTCAAAAGAGATGTTTGCCAAAGCAGTAAAGGGAAGTTATGCAATCCCTGCATTTAACTTCAACAATATGGAACAGTTGCAGGCAATCATTAAGGCCTGTGTGGAGACCAATTCCCCTGTGATCCTCCAGGTTTCAAAAGGGGCACGGGAATACGCCAATCAAACACTGCTCCGCTATATGGCAGAGGGTGCAGTGGAGTATGCCAAAGAGATCAGCAACGGTGCAGGGATTCCAATTGTTTTGCATCTTGACCATGGTGACTCATTCGAAACATGCAAAAACTGCATCGATATGGGATTTTCATCGGTGATGATCGACGGTTCGCACTTTCCCTACGACAAGAATATTGAGATTACCCGCCAGGTGGTTGAATACGCCCATCAGTTTGACGTGACCGTCGAAGGGGAATTGGGAATTCTTTCGGGGATCGAAGATGATGTTGTTGCTGCAAAATCGATCTACACCAACCCAGACGACGTGATCGACTTCACCCAAAAGACGGGTGTTGACTCACTCGCTATTTCGATTGGAACATCGCATGGTGCCAACAAGTTCACCCCTGCTCAGTGCACGCGTGACGAAAATGGGGTGTTAATCCCACCACCGCTCCGTTTCGATATCCTTGAAGAGATTGAAAAACGGATGCCCGGGTTCCCCATCGTTTTGCACGGAGCCTCTTCGGTACCGGCAGACCTGGTAAAAATAATTAACGAAAACGGTGGCGCGATTAAAGATGCGGTTGGCATTCCTGAAGCGCAGTTGCGGAGGGCTGCCGCCTCTTCAGTCTGTAAAATCAACATCGACTCCGACGGACGGCTCGCCATGACGGCAGCAGTCAGGCAGGTATTTGCAGCCAAACCGGCTGAATTCGATCCGCGTAAATACCTCGGTCCTGCCCGCGAAGCCCTGAAAGAACTTTACAAACATAAAATCAGCGAAGTCTTAGGTTCAGGTGGCGCTGCATAAGGAATTCCTCTTTTTATGAGGTCGTCCAAAAAGCTCTTTTACCGCGGAATAACGCCGGGAGTACGCAAAGTAACCGGGAGTTGTGAAACTCGGACCTCAAAACGGATAACTTTGGAAAATGATTCGATGCTAAAAAGGTACAGAGTTCCGCAAGATTTGTAGAAAAGATGAATTAACATAGTTAGGAGGTACAGCGTGCCGTAATATTATTTTTGCTTAAACTCATAATGCATGGATATATTTCGGTACGTTGTACCTTATTTGAATACATTTTATCCTTGTTCTACAACTATAAACGGTGCTTTGCACCTTTGAATTTTTAAACTAAGAT
>Ga0118677_10015927_pt1 | contig 10376 bp, 8 predicted proteins | sample AliMusrvi5mmetaG_FD_86154 | JGI IMG/M metagenome (GOLD analysis project Ga0118677, IMG submission 86154)
CGCCCCCGCCGCCTGCCCCGACCATGCTGGCCTTGATGCCATTGGCTTCCAGGCCACGGATCACCTGCCGGGCATAACCTGCGGGAGAATCCGCGCCAATGGCCGTGATCGAATCGCCGAGGAATACGATCTTCTCGCCGTTCTTAATGACAATATTTTGGGTGTAACCGGAGGCCGCCCATGCGGTCAGCAAAACACAAACAATCGCGATTTTTTTCAAGGAATCAGTCATGGCAATCGATTTCTACAAATGGAGTTAGTTTGGCGTTCTTTTTTATTGCTGGGGACATGCTGCCAGTGCCTTGGCCACCATTTCGCCGAGCACTTCCGATGCCGGACGCTTTTCCTTGGCGGCCAGGGCTGCAAGTTGTTCATTCTGGCGCACTGTCAGGGCGGCTTTTGCCTTGCAAAGATCGGTGCGATCGAGCCAGGAATCCCGCGCCTTCTGGATTTGCGCAGTATCCAGCCCCAAAGTCCTGAGAATGGCGAGAACCAGAAGCTCGTTGCCCATCGGATTGAGAAAAACGGTACCGTTAGTTAGCAATCCGCTGCTGCGATGGGTCTTTGCCCCCCCCCCGGCTGCAACCAGCGCGGCTGGCATGTCGAAATCAGCCAGCAGCCATTTCTTCTCCCTGGCCTGTTGGCGGAGAGCGGTATTATAGGCTGCAATGATTCCATTGTAATGACTGTCTGGATCTTCACCGACCATGGTTGCGATGGAGAGCACCACCTTGATGCCCGCCGCCTCGGTTTTCTCCACAATCCTTGTAATATCCTTTATATACTGGTCCGTGGTGCGGTTTCCCCAGGCATCATCAATCCCGCAATTGAGAATCATCCAGTCGGGCTTCTGTGCGATCACCTTTTCATCGAGGATGCCGAGCATCTTGTCGGTTGTGCCCATGCATCCGACATGGATCAGCCCGACATGAATGCCATTCGCTTCGAGCCCGCGGATCACCTGTTGCGGATAATCCGTGGCATCCCATCGGGTGACGAGGTCTCCCAGGACGGCGATCTTCTGGCCGTTCTTGATAACAATCTCTTGGGCGGAACATGGCTCGACCGCAAAGATGTCCAGCAGGCACAAGGCTGCAATCACCTTGGTCCAACCGACGGGCTTGATAACCAATCGTGATGAGTGCAGCAACATTGTTCTGAGGATGGAATCGAAGATTAAAGCAAGGCGGATGGTTAACATAAATTGATTAATACGAGTTGGATTTGCATTTAATGAAGAGTTCTAAGTAATAAAAAGACGGAGGATGATTATGGAATCACGTTGAAAGCATCGATGTTCACCACGGCTTCGCCTTTGTTCATGGTTTGATTGGCACCACATCGATTTCAGCGACGGTGGCGAAGGGTTGATTCCCCATCCCGGCAACAACCTTGAACTTCAGGTACCGCCCCTTGACCGGCTGCGGGAAGTCGATTTTTTGAAGTGCTTCTTCATCCCGAAACTTCCCGGCAGCGGCGGGTTCGCCCCAATTCTTCAAATCGTTGCTGCAATAAACCTCATACTGGGCGACGCGACCGCTGTTCGATGCCTGGCGCGGCAGACAAGAGACGCCCTTGAGTTCAAGCTCGCACCCCATGTCGATCACGAGCTCGTGCGGCATCGGATCGGACGCCGGGGACACTTTGGTGTGCCAGAAGGTTCCTGGGTTACCGTCGATGGCATCGGCGGCCCGGTGTTCGGGATCCTCGCTGTCGGCTTGAATCACTTTGGCTCCGAGCTTGGCAAGCACGCTGGAGGGTTTGGCAAGCAGATCGTCCAATACCGTCGGCGACATCTCCTGCGTGGGCTGGAATTTGTCCGAAGCGAGGTAAGCGTAGAGGCTGGTCAGCAATTGTTTTGCGGCGGGGCGCCCGTCGATATTAGCCTGCAGATTCATCGCACAGACGAGCAACCGTCCCTTGTCGACACGCGCCTCGAACAAATTCCCGAGCTTTTTATTGCGCCCGAAATTATCCATAACCTGTACGATCGGACGGAACCCGGCCGGGGTGGCATCCAAGTCAAGCGATCGGGACTGGGTGATGATGTCTGCCCATTGCCAGTTGCTGTGCATTTCGGTGGGGAACAAAGAAAATGCGGGATGCTTCGGATCGCACAAAATACCCATTGTGTTTGAACTATCGGGGCTCGGAAACCAGACCGGACTCCAGAACACGGGCGAAAATCTTCCGCTCAGGCTGTTGGCCACGTTCGTGGCCATCACAAAAACTTTTTTTCCTTCGGCCAACGCCGCCTTGGCCGTCCCGTTCCATTCATCGCATACGACGACATCAGTCGGCACCGTGGCTGCCAACTGTGCCGGGTAAACCCAGATTTCCCAAGTATTTACAAACCTGGTGCCCTGAAGAGCCAGCGTCACTGTGAGTTTTTCAGGTGAGTGAGCACCGGCGAGCGAAGCCTCGATCGCGCCGAGGCCCGTCACTGTTCCCGTGGTTACGTTTAACGCAGGGAGCTTGCCTGAAGCCACTTCGCGCCCCTGTTCGTCCTTGATTGTCCACACCGGCTGCGCGTTGGGCAAATCGGCGGGGCCGTAATTTGCGATCTCCGCCTTTGCCTTGAATGGCTGGTCGCTGGTGTAAGTCCGTTTCGGAAACCGCAACAGCGGCACCGTCGGCCCGAAGTAACGCCGGATTACCTCCGGGGCGACGAATCCTTTTGAATCCCAGAACGCATCGAATGCCCCGACCAACGCCGTTCCCTGTTTCGGATAATCGTTCAGGGCCAGCAGCGAAAAACCGCCAAACCCCGGCGTGCGCAACATGCGTTCGATCTCATCCTTGTAACACACCGTCGCCAGCTTACCGCTTGCTTCAACATACTTAGGAGCCAGGTCCAGGAGATGTTTCTTCGCCATGTCATCACGGATCATCTCGAAATTTTTCAGCGCCATCACGCCGGTCCATTTCTTGATCTCGTTGAAATCCGGAAAATAGGTTACCTGGCCGAGTTCGTGGCCGAGCACGGGGTGCGTAAACATCGCAACCAGGTCGCTCAAATCATCGTCGGTGTTCTCACCGAGCCAGCCCGCCCCGCGCTCCGTCCATTGGCGGTTCCGGGTCCCTCCATGACCTTCCTGCCACTCTCCTGATGAGCAGGTATAGAGGTGGCGCGGATCGCGCTGGATCAACATCTCATCCCATCGCGTCAGGATTTCGGTGCTGCCTTCAAACTCATTGCCCAGCGCCATCGTGCAGAACGACGGATGATTGCCATACGTGTCCACGATTCGTTTCAACTCCGCCTCCAGGAACGCGTCCCGTTTTGCATCTTGGCCGGGATATTCATTGGCCACCGGACCTTCAGCCTGGATCATGATCCCTTCAATGTCTGCCGCCGCAAATGCCGCCTCCGGCGGACACCACGAATGGAACCGGATGTAATTCAAACCGCACGATTTCATAACGCGGAATATCCGCTGCCAGCCCGGCACATTCATCGGCGGATAGCCGGTCAGCGGAAACGAAGAACTTTCCACCGTGCCGCGCATAAACAGCGTCCGGCCGTTCATCGTGAACTTCGTTCCGTTTGCCGCGAACTTCCGCATCCCGAACCGGATCGTGCGTTTCTCCTCCCCGAGTTTCACCGTCAACTCACTCAGGTTCGGCGAGAATTCATCCCACAACTTCGCGCCCTTCATGTCGGCGATGACTTCGACTTTTCCGCCGTTGACATCCCACATCGCTTTTGCGCTTTTCGCCCCGACGCTCACCGTGCCCTGCCCTGTCTTTCCGGTGGCATTGCCGATCTTCACGACCACCCGCGCCTGCATCTTGTCCACGTCTGGATAAACCTGCACGTCGTCCATCCAAACCGGCGGCGTGGCGGCCAGCTCGATGCGGCCGATGATGCCATTCATGTTGCCCCAGGTGCCACCGATCAAGGCTGAAACGAATTTCCCGAGGTTGAGCTTGAGAGTGTTGTCCACGCAAATCGTCAACCGGTGCTTGCCGGGGGCGAGGCCGGTGCCGAAATCATAGTAATGCGGCGAAATCAGGCTGTCCTGCGAGCCGATGCGTTTGCCATCGAGCCAGACAGTGGTAACCCAGCGGCAGCGTTCCAGGAGCAAGGTGACCCGTTTTCCCTGCCACCCTGCGGGAATTTCGATGTCGCGCTGATACCAAGCCGGACCCTCATGGTCGTAAAGCCTCCAGGGGCCATTGAGTGTCGGCGGCTTGGTGTTTTTTGGGCCGAGTCCCGCGTCATCCATGGTGCCCGGCAGACGGATTTTTCCGGTTAATTCGCGCGGGATTGTCTCCGTGTTGGTCCCGGTAATCTCAAAACCCCAATCGCCGGCAAGTGAGATCGCCCCGGTGGATTTCACGGAGTCGGGCTGCGCCGTGCCGTCAGCACCCAGCGCCGCCAGTGGAGTCAGCAGGAATGCGGCAATAGCAATGCGGGTGAATGTGATTGAGATGAAACTAGCTGAAACTAGCGCGAGTGATTTTTCTGGTAATTTCCTCATGAAATGTTGTGGGTATTTTTTAATATTTTATCACACGGGTATCGGATAATCGCAGTGCGGATCAACTACGGTTGGTAGGCAGGGAGAGACGAGAAACGGCCAGTTTTACGCTCATGCGCGACGGCGGCGCAATCCGGTGAGCATGCCCAATCCGGTGAGCATGCCCAATCCGCCGAGCAGGGTCATCCGGGTGGACGGCTCAGGGATGGCGACCAGGGCGATCTGTGTCCCGTTGTTGTAGGCGGTATCCAGCGTGTAGCCGCTCGGAACATTCATCACGCTGCCAAAACTGCCGTAGAGGGTCGTGCAGTTGGCAATGACATAGTTACCTGAAAGCGTGCCGGTCGTGGTGTAATCCAGCACATGATTGTTGGTGACTTGGCTTTGGCTGGTGCCGTCCCAGTGGGTAAGATTGATCGCGCCTACCGCATTGAGCAGCACGCCGCTACCCTCGGTGAACTTGAGCGTGCCGTTAGTGTACATGTTCAGGTTGCCGCCTAATGCGTAGGTGCCGGAGGACAACCACAACGTTTGCCCTGCTTGTGCCTGATTGCGATTCGGGGCGGCGGCCCCTCCCGCCAGTGGCAGTGTGCCGCCCACGCCGTAGATATCCAAACTGTAGGTGGCGGCAGAAGCGTCAATGTGGGAGTTGATGGTGGCGCTATTTACGCCGACGTTGATGTTAGGCCATCCGCCGTTGATCGTGAAACCACTATTGGAAAACACGCCCCTGCCGGTGGTGACACTACTGGTGATATTCACCATGGGAGCCGACCAGCCATACTCGAAGAAGGCCGAGTCGCCGGGGTTGAATTGATGGGTAACACCGGGCCCCCAGGTAATCCAGTTGGTGGAAGTGGCATCCCAATTGCCGGAACTGCCGGTTTGTTGCCTCCAGTTGTTGCCGGCGTGCAGCGCGGGAGACGAAACCAGGATTGTGGCCAGTGCGGAGAGAAGGGTTTTGGATTTCATGGGGCGGTGGTTGGGTAGGTGGTTGGGTATTTGACATTCAAGGAGCGGCCTGGACCCGTGGGGGACGGTTAGCGCATTCCTTGCATCCCCAGACTATCCGCTGCCACCATTCTGTCACCGGGGTATTTCGCCCCCGCCGCACGCCCCGCCCGGCCTCGTGACATCGCCGATCCGCAACGCCAGACGTAACCTAGATTCTTAGAGATGGCATGACTCATCGGTCGATACCCAGTGGCATGTGCCGCACGCGCCCCGCTCATCGCAGGACATACCAACCGCTAGCGGTGCGGCCTTGGATGCCGAGCTTGTAGGCCGGCTTGGAATCCTGCTTGTCCAGGAACAAGCCAATGGCGAATTTTGGATTCCCGTCCGGAACCAACTGGGTATGCGGAAAGGCTGTGACGTACGGTAGCAGATAGTTCTGCTGCAAACTTGCCGAAGACGTCAGGACCAGCTTCGAATTATGGCCCAGCATCCCGATGTGGCCTTCCCCCCAATTCCCATAGTCGCGGATGTCCACGAAGGCCAGATTCGGATTGCCGTCATAGCGCTTGCCAAACGCCGCAATGAATGCCTGAATCTTGGTTAGAAACACCGGATCTTCCCAACTTTCGGGGATGATCTGCGTGCCCGTGGGCGAGCTTTCGTCGGGCGCTTCCATCGATTTCGCCCCGGCGTCAAACACCCACTGCGGCGTGACATACCGGCCCAGACCCGTGCTGACACTCATGACGGCAATCGCCGCTTTTTTGCCGTAGCGACCGGCCTGCGCAATGAACTCATCGACAATTTTCCAGTTGTACTAGCCCTCCATCGGCTCCACGGCATTCCACGCCCAGCGGGTGTAAATCACTCCGATGCAATCCCTGGTGTATTGCTCGTCCGCTCCGCAATATTGCACATACCCCTTGCCCGGATTGAGTAGCAGCGCGTTATCCGGAACCGGACGGACGGTAATCATCCGGGAATCTCGAGCGGTTTTGCAGGATCCCAGGTCTTGCATTTCCACATGTCCAAATACTCGATGGAAAGAAGTCACGGAAAAGCTGGTGGATTTCCCGGTGAACGAGCGCGGCTTCATGGTGGGCAAACATCGTCCAGAACATGCTCATCCAGAGCTGGAGTGACCCGGCCAAGGACGAGTCCGGGCCGATCCGCATCTTCCCGGCTGTTCCCTCTGAGTGGAAGGACGTCGAGTTCCGCGACCTTCGCACCGAAGGCGCATTTCTGGTTTCAGCCAGACGAGAACACGGAAACACGACGTGGGTGCACATCAAGAGTCTTGCCGGTGAACCGTGCCTGATTCTAACAGATATCATAGGTGAAGTCCGGGCCAAGGGCGGACGTCCATTCAAATTGGAAAAGGCTGCGCACGGCACTTACCGGATCGACCTCAAGAAAGGTGAGGAAGTTTCTCTCTGTTCCGGAAGCGCGAAAGATCCATAACACAATGATAACTAAAACGATCAGCGCTCTCGTGGCATTGGGAATGATTGTCTCTGCAACCGCAGACGCGCAAACCGCGCCGCCTGCTCAGCCGCTGACCCTGTGATATCAGCAAAGATATCTTCAAGGTCAACCTCGACGGTTCCAGGTTACAGCCGTTGACGGATGGCACCTGGAACGGATTCGACCCCTGCTGGCTTCCCAAAGGCCGGGTCACACTTATTGCCGAACACCGCAGCGGTTACTTCGCAAGCTTGGCGCTGCCGATGCCGAGAATGATCGTTTCGCCTTGTTTCAGGGTGAGCTTGCGGATCAAGATGAAATCATCGGTGGCCAGAGCATCCAGTTTGACACCATCTGGAATGGTTAGACTCGCGGACTTGATCCGTTTCGGCAGCCACAGCGGATAGGCACCCTTGAAGTCAACGCTGGCAGTTAGAGTCAGCGTGAGGGAGTCGGCCGATGTCTGCCACGAGGACTTGACCGGGTGGGGTTTCAACGTTGGATCGAAGCGGGCCTCCCAGAGCGGATCGCCCCAGAATGCCAGCACATCGCGATCATGAATGAGGCCCAGAAGGTCCTTCTGATCGGATTTGCTGGGTTTGAGTTTCGGAATCAAGCGGCTGAGGCCCTCCATGAATCTGCGGTCGGATTTCAGGCCGGTCTCGATATCTTCGGCGTCGAAGTTAATTTTCTCCGCGCCGGGGAAGCGGGTGATGGTTTCATCGATGAGGGTCTGGGTGTTAAGAAAAAAAGCTTCGCTAAGCGAGAGTCCGCCCTGGCTACCCTGCCAGAGACTGAATGTGCCCCAGCCGGCGCGGCCATACCAGGTGGGGACCACATAGCCGACGAACTGACGGAACCCCGCAGCGCTCAGGGCGCTAACGACCATCGAGTGGTTAGTGCCCTTGGCATCACCGATGAGGCAGTTGCCAGCGGCCATCCAGACGCGGCAGGATTCAGTGGACGTGACCAAGATGGGAGCCTTGGTGGAATCAATCCACTGGCCTAACTTGTCCGCCTCTCCGGTGAACATCGCACCGCCGAGGAACTTGGCGAACACATTGCGCTGCTGCATGCTGAGCACATGGAATTTCCCGCCGTAACTGGCGATCAGGCCGAGACTGAAGGGCATTTCCAGATTATACTGGGTGGAGTGGGAACTGGTCACCAGCAATTGCGGGTCCTCCGTATTCCAGTAATCGGCGAACATATTGACGGTGCCTGTGGGTTGTTCGGATGCGTTCCAAGTGCCGCTTTCAGGAGCTTTTCCCGGATGCTTGCGGGTGTAGTCGCCTTTTTTTCCGTCACTGAGAGTGAGGGCGGAATCCACGAGGCTCAGATCCATGCCGGTGGTGGTGAGAGCCCTGCGGATGATGAGGGCCTTGCGTGATTCGACCAGCCTCATGGCGTCTTCTGGAGTGTTGCCGGTGATGAGCCCCCAGCGGCAGACGGTCCACGGATCGTCGTTGGCCATGCGGGTGGCACGGTTGATCGCGCGGACGGTTGAGGCTTTGAAGGATTCCGGTTTGCCGATGATGGCGAGGTAGCGGGGTTGGTGTTTTTTTAGCGCCCCAACGAGCCCGTTCTCGGTGCCATCCCAGACCTCGGATTCCCCCGAGTGGAGCGTTGAGAGCTTCGCCCCAACCTCGATCCAGGCCGGATCAGCCGCGGCGTCCTTGGAAACGAGGGCCAGATACTCCGTGGCGTGTACGACGGTGGCTACAGCGATCAGGGCTGTGGCGATCATGGCTGCGGGCAAAAAGGTGGCGCCTTTTTTCATGGCAATATGATACAAGACAGAATGGAGGACTTGTCTAGCAATATCGACGACACCGTAGCGGTTCGGGAAAAACCGCCTGGAACCGTCGCCGCGCGGGCTGTTTGCGGCTCGCGTGATCACCCAAGGCATATCGAAGGTGCTGCGGGCGAGGTGGGCATGCCGGTCAACTTCCGCTCATGAGGAGCTATTCCGTCCTGGCCATAACCAAAAAACGGCAAAATAATCCCAATTGACGCGGTATTACGGGCTAATAGGCTCCCATCAATGAATGGCTTTGAAAAAGCAATCTTCCGTTACCTCGCCAGCGTTCAAAAGCCTCTTCGAGCTGAGGGTTTACCGTGCGGCGGTCGGAAAAGAAATTCCCTATGATCGCTGTTACGCGGAGTCCGCAAACATGCGCAAGTTCCTTGAAGGCACACTCGGGCACCCGGTGATCTCCTTCGGCTACCCGTACGGATATCAACCTGCCTACGACGAGGCCGGCGAATACGTCATCCGCAGTGTGGAGGCCGCCGGTTACTGGTTCGCCCGGACAACGGCCAACGGACCGAATACCATCGACGGTATCCAACAACCTCTCGCACTTTCTCCGGATTTCCATTTCAATGCCGGTGCCGCCGCGATTTCCGCCCGGTTTGACGAGCTGACGAAGAAAGAAGGCGTGGTGTTCGAGGTGTGGGGACACAGCGTTGAACTCGCCGGCAACGGTGCGGCGACTCTCGAAGCCGTACTGGCCGCGATCGGCGGGAAGCCCGATGTCTGGTATGCCACCGGCAGTGACGTGTTTATCTGGCGCTGGATGCGCATGAACACCCGGATCGGGGACGGCGTGAAGGGTGCAGCCGGTATGACGTTCACGGTCACCCGGCCGTGGTTGCACCCGTATCTGCGGACAGTACCATTTGCAGTGAAAGTCCCGGACGGTGTTACCGAAGTGATCTGGAACGGCGAGAAACGCCCGGTTACCGGTGGTCTTGTCGACCTTCCCTGGTGATCGTGGGCAACGCCAACGGGGCTGCGAATCATGGATGCGTGTTGAATAGCGAGGCGCTATTTTCCGGCAGGCAGGATAATGTCCTTGCGGCGCGATTCGGGTGTGACTTTGAGTTCGACGATGGCGCCCTTCTCGACGCGGCATTCGATGGTGGTGTTCTTCGGCGCATGGAGTTTGAACGATGCGCTCCAGTCCGCCGGCCAGGCCGGGAGCAGCGCGATTTTGTCACCCTCGCATTGCATAAGCATGCGTTGCACGGCGATCACAAAGCTGGATGGATGGTCTTGATCGGGAGTCCAGTCGTAGTTCGGGCCGAAGAAGGCGGGGAAACGGTAACCGGTGGCGGTGGCGGTGGCGCGGGCGGCGACCATGACCTTGGCTTCATTGGCGAGGCCTAACAACGCGGCCTGGATGCAGTTCTGCTGCCAGCCGAAATCTTCCGGATGGAGGCGCACACGCCATGCGTTGAGCGCCAATGCCAGAGATTCTTTTCCGGCCATGGCGGTGAACAGGCGGTAAGGGAAGACACCGTAGAGTTCAGTGTTTTCAAAATTCCTCTTGGCAGAGTATGTTTCCGCCGGCAAGAGACGGATCGATCCGATTTCGGTGGAGGGAAACGGCCCCGTTTCATTAGCGTCATGAGTATATCGGGCGGTGGTGCCGATGGGCACCGGCGGGAGATCGGCGAGGGTTTGGT
>Ga0118677_10015928_pt1 | contig 10376 bp, 13 predicted proteins | sample AliMusrvi5mmetaG_FD_86154 | JGI IMG/M metagenome (GOLD analysis project Ga0118677, IMG submission 86154)
GGTGGTACATGATGTGCCGGACAATGCCATTGCCGCGGGTGTTCCCGCCAGAATCATTAGATACCGGACGGAATCGCACATGGATTTAACGACTAACCCAGCCGACAACCTCGCAATCCAAGTCGAGACGGTCACAAGGCAATAACCAACAGTAACGCAACATGAAAGCAGTCATACTCGCGGGTGGATATGGAACCCGCATCAGCGAAGAAAGCAGTGTGAGGCCCAAGCCGATGATTGAAATCGGCAACCGACCGATTCTGTGGCACATCATGAAAATCTATTAGGCTCACGGCATTCACGACTTCATTATTTGCTGCGGTTACAAGGGATACATGATCAAGGATTACTTCGCCAACTACCACCTGCACACCGCGGACATCACCTATGACCTCAAGAACCAGGGGTCAATCATCCACCACAGTGACGCGGAACCATGGCGTGTCACCTGCATCGAAACCGGCGAGAAGACCATGACTGGAGGTCGATTGAAGCGCGCGGCGCGATTTCTCAACGATGAAAGCTTCTGCCTTACATACGGCGACGGAGTAAGCAACGTCGACATCACGGCGAGCATCGCTTATCACAAGTCGCACGGCAAGCTAGCCACCCTATCTGCGGTACAGTCCCCCGGCAGGTATGGCGCGTTCACCCTGCCTGTTGACCGCGACACGGTGGAATCATTCCGGGAAAAGCCCAAGGGGGACACGAAATACGCAGGCGAGGTCAAGCGATTCTCACCCGGTTCGTCGAGTTCATGGGGCAACAGTATCCCAAGACGCAGGAATTGCTGCTGGTTAGGCCCGAGATGACCCGCGCCTTCATGACCGCGGAGGAGAAGCGGGGAGTGAGCCCTACAACCTGGAACTACACACTCAAGCAGCTCCGGTCTGCATTCCGCTACCTGGAGCCTGAATCGCCGGCATACAAGGACCACTTGATCAAAGCCCAACCAAAGGAAAAGAACACGATTCACCACCAACCGTTCACTCCCGAGGATCTTAAACTAATTCTGGAGGCGGCCGTGTTGCTTCGGCAAGCGTGCGTGACGGCATTTCGCCCCAGGCGGTAGTCTTCGCGCCAGATTATGGCAGCGAAGACAACAACCAAATCCAATCCCACATTTGCAGCCGCGATTGCGCGGGTTCAACCAGCCCTGAGAGCTTGGCGTCAGCGGCGTAAACATCGGGAACCAATCCCGGAACATCTCTGGCGTGCGATGGTAAGGATGGCGCGACGCTATGGGTTGAGCCCTGTAGCTCAGGCTTTGAGGGTTAATTACACCACTCTCAAGCACCATCTGGTGGCCACTGCAACCAGGCAAACTTCTCGGTCTGGTGGCCTTGCTCCGGAGTTTGTCGAGGTGCCGATGACTGCCTGCCCCGGTGGCCCGCAATGGGTAATTGAACTGGAGGATCGCGGCGGTTTGAAACTCACGCTGCGGTTGGCGCAATATGACAGCGCTGCCGCTCTGGCTTTGGCCCAAGGGCTTTGGAGGCATCGTTCGTGATTCAGCTCACCCCGCAGATGCGGTTGCTGCTGGCGGTCGAGCCGGTTGACTTCCGCAAAGGCATTGACGGGCTGGTGGCAGTCTGCCGGCAAAAACTCACTACCGATCCGATGGCCGGCGCTCTGTTCGTCTTCTCCAATCGGCGACGGCGGGCCTTGAAGATTCTCTGCTATGATGGCCAGGGCTACTGGCTCTGTCAGAACATGCACGCTCCACAATGCGCGGTTATCAAAGGTCGGAAAAATTCTTTATCCCTATCATCCTTTATTCGGTAAGGAGTTGGAGGTTTTCGGTGGCGCTGGCGGTCAACGCGACGTCATTTATGTGAAACTTCCCAACCACGGCACCGGGGGTGTCCCGGCTTGGATGTTCGACGAAGTCATCTGCTCGAGCGTCCGGGCGGCCCAGCAACCGGTGATTGATTGCGGCGCACTCTTGAGACTCGCGCAGTTGCTTGATTCGCTTGAGGCGAGTCCGCGTACTGGGGACGATGACAACTCCCGTTCTCAGACCAAATTCACCTCCGCGACAACCGGTGCTGGCACTGGAATCAGCGGAACGGAATCAACGCATTCCGGAGAGCCAGCGCGCCAAGTGCGTGCAACTGTTCTGCCAACTGCTGGAGCGCGTCGTGCTACGCCGACCAGCCAACCCCGGAGACGACCATGAGCGATAAAATTACCCCTCACCATCTGGAGCGCGCGGCTTACGTGTACATCCGCCAATCCAGTCCCCAACAGGTGCGCCGTAATCTGGAGAGCGGCCGTCGCCAGTATGCACTGGAAGAGCGGGCGCGAGCCCTCGGGTTCAAGCAGGTCGTGGTCATCGACGATGATACCGGCACCACTGGTACCGGCTGTCGCGAGCGGCCGGGCTTCGGGCGGCTTTTGGCCGCGGTGTGTAACGGCGACGTCGGTGCCGTCTTTGCCCTGGAGGCTTCGCGCCTGGCGCGCAATAATCGCGACTGGCATCACTTGATCGATCTGTGCGTCTTGACGGAAACGCTTGTTGTCGATGCGGAGGGCATCTACGATCCACGTCTGCTCAATGATCGCATGCTGTTGGGTTTGAAAGGAACGATGAGCGAGTTTGAAATCGGCATCCTGCGCCAACGGGCCCGCGAGGCTTACAACCAGAAGGTCCAGCGTGGCGAGTGGGTGACCCGGGTACCGGTGGGCTACGTGCGGGGCGGGCCTGCGGGAATTGAGCTGACCCCGGACCGAGAAGTGCAAGCGGCGATTCGCGGCCTGTTTCTGCGCTTTGAACAAACGGGCAGCTTGCGCCAAGTGTTCTTGTGGTATCATCAGCAACAGATGGTGATGCCCCGACTGCACGTGCGTGACGGGATCTATTCTCTGATGTGGGCTCGACCCGACTACCAATATTTACTACGGATAGTGAAAAGTCCGACTTATGCAGGAGCATTTACTCATGGGCGGACAAAATCCCGAACGCGCGTGGTTGATGGCCGCTCGCGCAAAAGCGGCGGGCACCGGCTTCCGCTGGAGCAATGGGAAGTCCTCATCCAGGATCACCATCCGGCTTATATCACCTGGGAAAGGTATTTGGAGAACTTGAAAGTGCTGGCTTCGAACCGGACCAAATCCCATGTCGTGAGCAGCGGAGCGCCTCGGGAGGGCAGCGCCTTGCTGGCCGGCTTGCTGCGTTGCCGGAAGTGCGGTCACAAAATGCGCGTGGGTTATCGCGGCGACGATGGGCCCTGCGGGCGCTATTACTGTATGGCGGGCAACCGAGGCCAGGCCGTGCCTTCCTGCCAGCGCTTCGCCGCGTTTAGGGTGGACCGGGCGGTGGCGGACCTAGTGCTGGAGACCTGTCAACCCCTGGGGATTGAGGCCTCGATCCAAGCCTTGGACGGGAATCGGGCCGAAGCCGATCAGAAACGGCGTTTGCTCGAGATGGCCGTGGAGCGGGCGCGCTATGAAGTGGACCGCACCCGCCGGCAGTACGATGCTGTCGATCCGGCTAATCGTTTGGTCGCCGCTGAGTTGGAAGCGCGCTGGAACGCAGCTTTGGTCCAGGCGTCCGAGGCGGAGGAGCGACTGAAGGCCGAGGAAAGCGCAATAAGGCCGATTGATGATGGCCAGCGTCGGCGCTTAATGGAGTTGGGAAGCGATCTGCAGAGGTTATGGGACGACAGCGCCGCGCCAATCGAGCTGAAGAAGAGGATCCTGCGTACGGTCATCAACGAGATCGTGGCGGACGTGAATCACGCGACGGGCTTTGTCGACCTGCAGGTCCATTGGGCTGGAGGCGTGCATACCACGCTGCACGTTCGCAAAAACAAAAGCGGCCACAACCAGAGCGCCGCCGATCAAGACACCGTCGAGTTGGTTGCCGAGTTGGCCAAAGGTTGGCCGGACCCGTACATCGCCAGCATCTTGAACCGGATTGGCTGCCGCACCGGCCCCGGGAATAGTTGGAGTGAGAACCGGGTGAAGAGCTTTCGTGGGCAACACAAGATCCCCGTCTTTGCAGTCGGAAGCCAACGGCCCTGGCTGACGATGCAGGAGGCCGCCAAGGAACTCAACGTGAGTGTGGCGGTGGTCAGGACGATGGTAGAGCACGGCGAGTTGCCTGCGCGACAAATCGCCAAGGGCGTCCCTTGGATGATCGAACGCGAAGACTTGAAGCGGCCGGTGGTGCTTAGTTACACAAGTAGCGCCAAGACACGACGACACGCTCCGCGTGAGGAGCATCAACAAATGCTAATCCCTTGAATATGAACGACGTAGCCTCCCGTGGCAGTGTGTTGCGTGCCTCAAGCGGCTTTCGCAAGGTCGGTTTGGCTGGTGGCCCAGTGCCGGCCAGCAGTCCACCTTGAGGCTGGAGGTGCATCAACTCCAGTTATTGCTTTGGAACGGTAATCCCAACAGTGCCCAGGCCGCACCGTTATGGCGGCCGATGGCGCCGGCGGCTTAACGCCAGCCCATCCGTCAAAGCAGGGTCAAAAAGGGTTTGCGTTCCATTTTGGGCTCTCTTAAGTTGGGGCTCATGCAGTGCGAGTTTGCCTATCGGGGCCGCACAGTCAGCGCCACCGAAATTGAGTATATCCGGCAGTTGATTGCCGCCCATCCCGCTTTAAGCCGGCGGCGGCTCTCGGCCAAGCTGTGTGAGGCATGGAACTGGGTCCAACCCAATGGCCGGCCGCGTGACATGGTGGCCCGCAGCCTGATGCTGGAACTGCACCGGGCCGGTCACATCCAACTGCCAGCCCAACGATTTTGTCCGCCCAATAACGCGGCCTGCCATCGGGCACCCGTGTGTCAGTTGGCACCGGAGGCCCCGCCGCTGGAGTGTTCTTTGGCCGAGTTGGGCCACTTGGAGATCCGGCAAGTGCGGCGCACGCCGCAGGAAAAGCTCTTCGGTAGCCTCATGCAGGGGCACCATTATTTGGCTTACACCCAACCGGTGGGCGAGCATCTCAAGTATTTGGTCTGGGCTCAGGGCCAGCCCATCGCCTGCCTGGCCTGGTCCTCGGCCCCGCGGCACCTGGGTCCCCGCGACCGATTCGTCGGATGGTCGGCGCCCCAGCGCCGGGCCAACATTCACCTGCTGGCTTACAATACGCGCTTCCTGATCTTGCCCTGGGTCAGAGTGCCGCGTCTGGCCAGCCATTTGTTGGCTCGCGTGGCCCGACGGATCACGGCGGACTGGCAAGAGCTCTATGCCCATCCGGTTTATCTGTTGGAGACCTTTATCGACCCGGAACGCTTCCGGGGCACTTGTTATCGGGCGGCCAACTGGATCTACTTGGGGCTGAGCGCCGGGCTGGGCAAGGACGCCAAGAGCCGGGTGCCCAATCGTTCGCGCAAGCAGTTGTGGGTCTATCCGCTGCAGCCGAACTTTCGCCGCCAGCTCGGCGCGCAGGACCATGGCTAAAAGCGGCGCTCCCAAAGTGGTTGAACTGAGCACCGCCCAACTGGAGGCGTTGCTGGTGAAGTTGGCCCAGGCCTTGCCGGCGGAGACTTACCAACTGGTTGAAACGCTCCTGCGAACCCTCCAATGGATCACCGGAGCATTGGAAGCCAAGAACACCACCTTGGGCCGACTGCGGCGAATGATCTTCGGAGCCAGGACTGAAAAAACTCGCAATTTGCTGCCGCATCAAAGCGACGCCACCACGCAAGCCCCCAAGCCTAAAGCCAAAGGCCACGGGCGCAAGGCTGCCCAGGATTATCCGGGAGCCAAGCGCCGGCCAGTGCCTCACCCCAAGCTCCACCTGGGAGACCTCTGTCCCAAGTGCCTCCAGGGCAAACTCTACCGGCTTAAAACCCCAGCCCGGATCGTGCGCATCGCCGCCCAGCCCATCTTTAACGCGACGGTCTTTGAACTGGAACGGTTGCGTTGTGCTTTGTGCGGAACTCTCTTCACCGCCCCAGCCCCGCCCGAGGCCGGGCCGGGCAAATACGATCCCAGCTGTGGGGTTATGCTCAACCTCCAACGCTTTGGCGTGGGCCAGCCCATGTATCGCACCGAGAAATGGCAGAAACATTTCGGCGTGCCCATGGCCGCCTCAACGCAATGGCAACTGATGGCGGCAGCTTCCAAAACACCCGAAGTGGTTTACGAGGCCCTGATCCAATTCGCCGCCCAAGCCGAGCTCCTGCACAACGACGACACCCCCATGCGCGTGCAGAGCTTGCAGCGGGAAATGGCGGCCAGCCAGGACCCGGACCAGCGAACGGGCATTTTCACCACCGGCATCATCGCCCACATCGGCCCGGTCCGGGCGGCCTTGTTCTTCACCGGCCAGAACCACGCGGGGGAAAACCTCAACCAACTGCTCAAGGGCCGAGCGGCTGACCTGGCCAAGCCCATCCAGATGTGCGATGCGCTTTCGCGCAATGAGCCCCAGGAGTTTGAAACCATTCTCTGTAATTGCATTCTGCACGCCCGAAGAAATTTCATCGACCTGCGGGAGAGCTTTCCCGAGGAATGCCGCCACGTCATCGAAAGCCTGCGGGACATTTACCGTTTTGAAGCCCAGGCCAAGGAACGGAAACTCTCCCCTCCGGAACGGCTGCACTTTCACCAGGAGCAGAGCAAATCGGTGATGGACCAACTCCAGCAGTGGATGCAAGCCCAGTTGGACCAAAAAAAGGTTGAACCCAACTCCGGACTCGGGGATGCCTTTAACTACATGCTTAAGCGCTGGGAGACCTTGACCCGATTCCTCTCGGTCCCGGGTGCGCCGCTGGACAACAACATCACGGAGCGGGGGCTCAAGATGGCTATCCTCCACCGCAAAAACTCGTTGTCCTATAAAACGCTTGCGGGGGCCAGGGTGGGCGACATCCACATGAGCCTCATCCACACCTGCGAACTCAACGGGATCAACCCCTTCGACTACCTCATGGCCCTGGAGCAACACGCCGAGAGGGTGACCAAGGCGCCGAGCGATTGGTTTCCTTGGAATTACCGACAAACTCTCATTGCGGCCAGCAATGGCTGATTACCCCGGGGCCGTCCTCGCAGCCAGCTTTTTGCGGCTACGCACGCTTACCGAAGCAACACGGTGCTTTGGCAGAAGTCATTTCCATTCGCGCCTCACCACAAGAACAACTACAACACGTTCGCTTCTGCCTCTCCGACGGTTGATCAGCAGCGCGTTTACATCTGCTGGACTTCACCGGCGCATTACACCCTGATGGCTCTGACGCATGATGGCCAGAAGGTTTGGGAGAAAGACCTGGGACCCTTTGCCAGCCAGCATGGCGGCGGTGCCTCCCCAATTGTTTATCAGGACGAGGTCGTACTCGGTAACGAGCAGGATGGTGAGAGCTTCCTGATTGCACTCGATGCAGCCACAGGCAAGACCCGATGGCAGACCCCCCGCAAATCAAAGGAAACTGTATATTCCACACCCTGCGTTTATGAGCCGAAGGACGGTCCAGCAGCGTTGATTTTCACCAGCGAGTCTCACGGCGTTTCCGCGATTGATCCTGACAGCGGCAAGGTACAATGGGAGTTGCCGGACATGTTCGACAAACGAGTCGTGAGTTCGCCTATTCTGGCGGCGGGATTGATCCTCGGCCAGTGCGGTAGCGGCGGAGGCGGAAATTATCTGATAGCGGTGCGACCCGGCGGCCCCGTTAAGAAGCCAGAAGTGGCCTACACCATTCGAAAGTCGGCCCCTTACGTGCCTACGAGCGTCTGTGTTGGAAAACGGCTCTTCCTGTGGAGCGACGGCGGAATCGTGAGTTGCGTGGAAGCAGCCTCAGGCGAGGTGAAATGGCAGGAGCGTGTGGGCGGCAATTATTTCAGCTCACCAGTTTGGGTGGATGGCCGCCTGTTTTGTGTCTCGACAAAGGGCGAGGTGGTTGTCGTGGAAGCCTCGGACCGGTTCCAGGTGTTGGCCAGAAACCCCTTGGGCGAAGTCACGCACAGCACACCCGCGGTTGCCAGTGGTCGGATGTACATCCACACCACCAAGAGTCTGATTAGCGTCGGTGGACGGACAGGGGTCAGGGCCGAAGAATGAAAGTGCGGCGCGTTGTGAGGTGCGTCGTGCTGCCCTGCCTAACGTGGATTAACATCATGACGCAATCACCAATCCATTCACATCACTGAAGGAAGCCGCTTTGGAGGCCGCCCTGAAAGCCCACATCAACCGCGAGATCGAGGCATTTGGCGTCGTTCGGCAGCTCTCAATTGACACGAGCAAGAAAACGATGAGGATTGAGTTGGACTTGAACGGGGAGTCGGCGCCAATCTCGGTGGACATTGACTCATACGAACTGAACGAGAAGGACGGAGTGCTACGCATCGCTTTCCAGGAAATGAACGCTTCCAGAGAGTGGATCAGCGCCGTTTTGAAGAAATACGTCGTTGGGCAAGCATTTCCTCTTCCGAACGCCGCCAGGTTGTTCTTTTAGCAGGAATCGCTGGCTAAACCCGCCCAATCCCCCTCCACAACGGCTCCAAATCTGAGTCATCTAAGGCCATCAGCCTGATCTTCTTGGGATCACCTACTTCACATGCTTTGTCCAGCCAGGACTTTGTCTACTCTAAACTGGTTCTAAACTGGTTCAGGTCAACGGAAGGTTAGCGTTTCCCCAAAAGCGTACATCCCCCTGCCGAGCCATTCTCACAACCTAACGGCACATGGCTACAAATGGCGCTTCATCAGCACGGTTGAGCAAATCATCGTTCCTGCTGTTAGCAGCAACCGGCGTGCTCTGGTTAACTTCCAAGTCGGCCACATGGGCTCAGGACCTCGTCTTCCATCAGCCCTGGGACGATGCCGTGTCGGCAGGGGGATCCTGCAATCTAACCTGGGATTCAACTCCGCCATATGAGCGGTATCTGACGAACTTCTACTTGTGTTGGGGATTCACGGGCTATGCCTATGCCGATCAATGGTATCTTATCTCGGGCGGCGTCAAGGGCTCTACGTGGCCGCCACCGACACCAAGTGGCGCTGGGGCTAGCGTCGACGTTTATTTCATCGAGAACACTAACGCCAGTCCGGTTCTCGCGCTTAGTACGAATATCTTCTGGCACACGATCAACCAGTTCTACTGGGCCAATGGGTCACTCACGTACCATCCGGACCATCGCGTTCCCGGCTATTGCAGACCGGCGGTTCGGGTGGTCATCCGACCTGGATCAAGCTGGTGCTATCCTGCATTCGAAGCCGACAGCAACCTAGCCGATGATATGACTACGGAATACTTGGGGATTGGAGTGCCCGTAATCGATCCGTTCTACGCGCTAACTACGCGCCGGCCTTTTTGGATGGGCACGAACGGCTTCAACGCATTTTTCAGCAGTGTGTCGGCAACCTCCTATCAAGTAATTGAGGCATCTTCCAACCTCACGGCCTGGACCGGGGTGTGCACTAACAAGATTCCCGGAACAAATTTCCTATTCACCGACTCGTTCGCTCTCACCAACCGGTCTTGTTACTACCGAGTTCGCCAATACCCGCGTTACTAGTCCCTGCCCGGTTTTGTGGGCCAAGGCAAAGTTGTTCTGGCAGACGGCAAAAAGGAAACCGGCCGAGCCTTCGGTACAACAAAAAAGCCGGGATTAAATCCGGCTCTTCTGACACACGTTCTACACACGAGAACGATAACAGCATACCCCAGCTCCATTTTCCTGCATGTCACCAGTTGTGGGGACAAGGTAACCAGCTCCGCTCGAAGGCCTGATTAATGCCCGTCCCACTTTTCCATCAACGGGCCAGCAATACCAAAATCGGCCTTGGGCAGTGCAACGCGGCTGATGTTGCTGACTGTTCTTGGCCTTTCACCAGGTCGTCCGTAGTTCATGTCAGGGTTCTGCCCTTGGGGATATACGCCAACCACACCGAAGTCACCTGTGGAGCCGAGATTCTTGTGGGCTACGCCAGCGGGAATGATAATGACATCGCCAGGACCCAGGTCATGAACCACACCACGCTCGCCTCGCAACTCCACCCTGGCCGACCCGCGATAAACCCCAAGCACTTCGTGGGCGGTGCTGTGGTAGTGATGGACTAAGTAAATGCCGTCACGCCAACCGCCAAGCCAGTGATTTGCCGCAAAAACCTGCTCAAACACCGCCGCCGGGTCATGTCCTGCAAGCTTCACCGCCATTCGATACAGGACCAATGGGAGTCGGCTGTTAGGGAAAATGCCATCATCCTTCGGCTCCTGGAAAAGCACATCCGGTTCGTCGGCGGGTTTCGATGGCGATTTAATTTCAGCGGTTTTCGTGCTTGTGGCGGTCAAAACGCAATCCTGTTACGCTGCACGCTGTTTTGGGAGAAAAGTATCTTGATAATCAAGGGAGCAAGAGGAAAGCGTATCAAGATAATCGAGGAAGTTGAAGTCAGGGGTGCCGCGCGGACAGGCAGGCGCCG
>Ga0118677_10011405_pt3 | contig 10375 bp, 13 predicted proteins | sample AliMusrvi5mmetaG_FD_86154 | JGI IMG/M metagenome (GOLD analysis project Ga0118677, IMG submission 86154)
CGGCGGCGCATACGGCGGTGGCTGATGGATTACGCACCGTTGTGAGTGAAAGCGGCACGGAAGTGGGTGGCTTGTGCATCCTGCGTGGTTGCATGCCCACTAAATTGCTGTTTCATGCCGCAGAAGTCATGCAGCATGCCCGCCATGTCGGGGCATGGGGCATTCGTGCCGAGAATGTCGGTTTTGACTTCGCCAAAGTCATGGCGCACAAAAACGCATTCATCGCGGACCTGGCGGAGGATCGCCGCACGCAACTGACCAGCGGCAAATTCCAGTTCCTTCGGGGCCACGCGAGGTTTCTGGATCCGCACACGGTCGCGGTGAACGACCAAGAGTCGCTGACCGCCGGCCACTTTGTGATCGCCACCGGCTCGTCAGTGGCCCCTCCCCACCTGCCCCAACTGTCCGAGGCCGGCTATTTAACAAGTGACGACGCGCTCGGGCTGACTCACCTCCCGGAATCCCTGATCATTCTCGGCGGCGGTCCTGTGGCGGTGGAATTCGCCCAGTTCTTTGCGCGGTTTGGCGTCCGTGTTACGATTCTCCAGCGCAGCGAGCACATCCTGAGCCATTTCGATACCGATGCCGCACTTGAAATCGAACGGATCTTCCGTCGCGACGGGATTGAGGTGACCACTGCCACGGAACTCACTGACGCACAGAGCGACGGTCGGCGGAAAACCGTCTCATTCCTGCACCACGGCCTACCGCGATCCGTCTCGGCCGCGAATATTCTGTTATTATCGGAGCCACAGATGGCTATGTGAAACTACTGGCCGACCCGCAATCAGGGGAAATCCTCGGGGGAGCCTGCATTGGTCCTTACGGCGGCGAGTTGATTCATGAAATTGTCGCGGCAATGGTGAAATGCATGACTGTCCGTGAACTGGCGGACATGCCTCACTACCATCCCACGCTGGCGGAAATCTGGTCATATCCGGCGGAATCCTTGGCGGATCGAATCCCCCGGACGAAATAAAATTGTCGGATTTCACCCCATAGGCGTGCTTCGGCGTGACGTCTATATTTCAGTCATGACAAAAACATTGTTCACGGCAGAGGCCCTTTCCGAGGGCGGGCGTTCAGGAACCCTGCACAATCCGGCAGGACTGCTGGACGTAACCTTGGGAAATCCGATGGAAAAGGGACTTGAGCTACGTGGCCCGAATCCGGAACTGTTGTTTGCGGGCGCTTATGCGGCCTGTTACAATGGAGCCTTGGCCAACTCCGCCAAAAAGCTGGGCGTTTCGGTTGAGGGCACCACGGTGCGGGCGCTCGTGAGTCTAATCGAGGATGATCAGGGTGGCTACCACCTGGCGGTGGAACTCCATGGTACGATCCCTGGAACCAATCCCTCTCAGGCCATTCGCATCATGAACGATGCGCACCAAACATGTCCCTATTCCAGAGCCTTACGCGGTGAGGCAACCGTCAAGCTGGCGGTATCCGTGGAGAATCCACCCACAGTGTAGATCTTGCCCTCCGAGTCGCGCAGAGGAAACTTCGTCGTCAGCCATGTGATCGAGCGGCCCGGATGTTCGCTCCGCTCCTCGAAGTCCAGTGCCCGGCCCGCTTGCCGCCCCCTACCTGCCGTCGGCGGATTTCCGCATCGACCACGAAGGCCGCCGGGTCGTCACGCTGGAGCGTTGCATGCAATCACTGGGCGATCCGCTGCTGGGCTACACGACTATTGATGGCCGGCACTTTTTCGTGCGCCAAATGAAAAACCTCAAGGCGTCCATGCCTATCGAGTTTCTCACCGGTAAGCCCTTCGAGTTCTGGGGCTGGGCCTGCGGAGCCTTGCTGGCACGCACCCACGCGCGCACCGGTGACATCGCCCGCATCGCCGGCTACATCGGCAGTTCCGACACTTTCGCTACCGCGCTCGCTGGGTTCGCCGAAGCCTACGGCGACCAAACCGAACACGACCACGCGGCACTCGTCGCTGCCATTAGCAAGGGGCGTGTCGACGCACTCCAGGAAGAATCATAATCGGCGCATCAGCAGCCTCCTCCAATTCGGACATCCCCACAATGAGCACCCCTATCCAATCGCTGGCCGATCTGGGCAACAGCTATGAGGTGGTCATCCGGCGCACTCGATTGGGGTATTCGACTCGTCTTCACTTTCCTGTTTCCGAAAAGCTAACCATTCTGAATCCCGGTATGTGAACTCCGGTTTTGGACAGGATCGAAATTACGCCGGAGCGGTTCACCTCCTGCACAGACAAGAATCCTTGGCAGTGCGGTTGCGCACGCGGCTGACAGAGCGTCCGCAAAATCACTCGCGCGTGACGGTATGTTGCCAGAAGACCGAGCGCGGAGCCGATTTGACGGACAGTAAATGCAGTAACGACAGCATGTGAATCCGGGGTCGGCGAAACCCGCGAATCGGGCCGTTTTGTTCCCACTTTCGTTCTCAAACTGCCACTTTTATGTAGCTGCTGATACCCAACTCATTGATAATCAAAGATGGTGCGCGATACTGGGTTCGAACCAGTGACCCCCTCCGTGTCAGGGAGGTGCTCTACCACTGAGCTAACCGCGCATGGTGCCTGTTACGGGCGCGGGCGAAACTAGGACAGTCTCCGGTCGCGATGCAACCCCTTTTTTGGATTTTTGTGTGCGAAATCAGGCCGCCAGCAGCAATTGGTCCGGGCGGAATGCCCGGACCACCGTGGCACGGGCAGGTTGCCCTCCGTCAAACATCCGGGCAGGACGCCCGGACCACCATGGCGCGGGCATGTTGCCCGCCGCCGGGAACCCGGGCAGAATGCCCGCCACATTCATTCCCCCCGTTTCAATCCGCGCTGTCAGAAACGCGGCCACGAAGGCTGGGCGGCGCACTGCTCGATTATGGGCAGGCGAGGGCCTCGCGGATGGAGGTGCAGAGGTATTCGAGATTTCTCGATGTGATGCCCGCCACGTTGATGCGGCCGCCACCGACGATATAGATGCTCCTGGCATCCCGCAGGAATTTGACCTGCGCATCGCTCAAGCCGCTGAACGAGAACATGCCCTTTTGACGCGCGATGAAGGAAAAGTCCCCAGGCACGCCATGACTGGCCAGCGCAGCCACAAAACCCAGGCGGGTGGCCGCAATGTGCTCGCGCATGGCGCTTAGCTCTGCCAGCCATTGGTCGCGCAGCGTCGCGTCGGACAGAATCCGGCTGACAATGAGGCCGCCGTGAGCAGGCGGGTTGGAGTAATTCACGCGAATGGCGATTTCCACATTGCTGAAGGCGTTGTTGGCCGCGGCTGCGGAGCCGGCCACCAGGGTGAGCGCGCCGGCGCGGTCCTGATAGAGCCCGAAGTTCTTGGAGAAGGAACTCGCGACCATGAACTCGGGACACACCGCGGCGAGAGCCAACACGCCGCCTCGATCCTGCTCAAGTCCGTCGCCGTACCCTTGATAGGCGAAATCCAGGAATGGCAGCCAGCCCCGCCGCGCCGCGACGCCAGCCACCGCCTGCCATTGCTCGCCGTTGAGATCCACTCCGCTTGGATTGTGGCAGCAAGCGTGCAACAGCACGATGTCACCCGCCGGGATTTTTCCGAGCGTTTCTAACATGCCCGGAAAATCCAGCCCCTTGCCGGCGGCATCGTAGTAGGGGTAATCCGCGGTGGCAATTCCCGCCGCGGCAAACACCCCCTTGTGATTGGCCCAGGTCGGCGAACTCAGCCAGACGGTCGCGCCGGGAAAAGCCTTCCTGAGAAAGTCGGCACCCGCGCGCAACGCCGCGGTGCCGCCGGGCGTGTGCGCCGTGCGGGCGCGTGCCGAACGAATGATCTCATGGCCGGCGCCGAAAATGAGGTCCTGCACGCAGCGGCCATATTCCGGCGCGCCGCTGATGGGCATGTACGACTTGGTGGTGGCGCTTTGCAGGATGGCCGCTTCAGCCGCCTTCACCGAGGCCAGGATTGGCGTGTTGCCCGCGTCGTCCTTGTAGACCCCCACTCCAAGGTTCACCTTGAGCGGGTTCGGGTCGGCCTTCCATGCTTCGGTTAGACCAAGGATGGAGTCGGGCGGGGCGGCAAGGATGGTGTCAAACATGGTGGCTGGGCTCGCGGTTGGGCCAGAGTGATTGGCGACGCGGGGCGGGAAGTAAAGCAAAAACTTCCAGACCCGCCACGCTCGCCCAAGCCCGCCAAACGAAATCGGCGGGAAGCCCGAGGACCTCCCGCCAATCATGAAACAATAAGGCAACTTGGAAACCCGGCGCAACTAGGCGCTACGTTGGAATCAGGTCGCCCTTGTTTGGTTTATTTCTTCGCACCTTTCTTGGCGACCTTCTTGGCGACCTTCTTGGCCGGGGCCTTCTTGGCGCTCTTCGCCACTTTCTTCACGGCCTTCTTCGCAGCCTTCTTGACGACCTTGGCAGCCTTCGTGGCGGCCTTGGCAACCTTCTTCGCAGGCGCCGCCTTTTTCGCCACGGTCTTCTTGGCAGCCTTCTTGGCCGGAGCCTTCTTGGCGCTCTTCGCCATTTTCTTCACGGCCTTCTTCGCAGCCTTCTTGACGACCTTGGCAGCCTTCTTGGCGGCCTTGGCAACCTTCTTCGCTGGGGCTTTCTTCGCTGGAGCAGCCTTCTTCGCAGGGGCTTTCTTAGCGACTTTCTTCGTTGTTTTCTTTGCAGCCATTGTTTTGTGTTGTTCGAGTTTGCGTTCGATGTTTGTTTTCTCTTCCGGCGTCAACATGCCGGCGGAGAGGATTGCGAGAACCGCCTCACCGAGACGCCCTCCGAAAGTGTTGGTCAGAAAATCCACGGTGGCTTGTCGAATCACCATGTCCCGCGGATGGCTCGGCTCGTACACATGCGCCCGCCCCAACGGCTTGCGCTTGACCAGTTTCTTGCGCTCGAGGTTTTGCATCACGGTGAGCACGGTCGTGTATGCACGCTGTTTGCGATCCGGCAGCAAGGCATGAATCGAAGCCACTGTCGATGGCCCGTGATGCCACAGGACCGTGAGGGCTTGGAGTTCAAGATTGGTGGGTTGTGCGATGCGCGCCATGCAGTGTGCTTCGTTGCGTGCGCATACCCAACCATTAATTAAGGAACCCGTCAAGTAATAATGTGCCGAATTGAAAGAAAAATTTACTGTCGGTTTTTTTAAATTTTTCAATTACTATGGGCATCGTACTTGACGGCTCACCGCGGCTTGGAGTCCGTGGCGAGCGCCGGACGGCGGATGGCGGGATTGACTTTTGCCAACGCCTTCCACAACGCGTCATCGGCGGGATGGCCATTGAAGAGGATGAGTCCATCGGTGGCGACGAGGACCATGGCGGGCAGGGTTTGCACGCGCAGTTGGCGATTGAGTGAATGGGTCTTGGTGTCGATAAGCCAGGCGCCCGGTGGCGTTTTGCCAAGCGCCTTGAGTGCCGCGCGGGCATCGGCAAGCACCGTGGCGGAGTCTTCCGGAATGACTGAAACCACGGCTATTTTGTTAGCCTCCAGTGACTTCGCCGCGACGACGAAGTCCGGCATCGCGGCTTGGCACTCTTCGCTCCATGGCGACCAGAAATGCAGCAGCAGCGCCTTGTGGCCGCCGATGAGATTTTTTAGAGATTCGGGCTTGCCGTCGGCGATTGTTGAAAACTCCGCGGCGAAATCAATTTTGATAGAGCGCATGGCATCCTCGAGTCGCAGTTGCTCGATGTGCGGCGCGAAGGCCGCTGCTTGTCGCGGGCTGAGCCAAAACGCTTCGGTGATGTGCTGCTTGAAGGTGGCCTTGTCACCCTTGTTGAGTGCGGCGATGGCCTCGACGTATTCGTTGACGGCGAGCCAGTCTTCCTTGCAGGCGAATATTTTCGAGTCATCGAGATTGAATGAATCGCGGCGCTTGGTGAACTCCGGCAGCAACGCGGCGATTCCCTCATCATCGTGACGATCCACCAGGAAAAGGAAGCGTGCTTCGAGAATGGCTTGCTCACCGATGTCTTGTTTGCGCGCCTGCTCGATGGCGGCTTGCAAGGCCGCGGGAGACTCGCGCTCGGCGAAAAGTTTTTCCAGCGCGGCATCGCGCGGACTCAGCGCGACAGCAGGCGCCACGGCAGGGGGCGCCACGGCACGCTTGGGTTTTTCCGCCGCGTCGAGCGGCCCCCGGCCGATGACAAAGAGCAAGAGAGCGACGGTGGCGTAACGCATGATGGAACGGGCTCCCGGCGAAAGGTCCAGCAACCTCAATGCGCGGGGATCTGCAGCGTCTTGCCAAGGACCACGGTGTCCTTGGTCATGTTGTTGGCTTTCTTGATAGAGGCAACCGGCACTTTGTATTTGTTGGCGATGCCGGAAAGAGTGTCGCCTTTGACAACGGTGTGCGTCGTGCCAGCGTGAGCGGCCGTGGCAGCGTGAGTGGCCGTGGCAGCGTGAGCGGCCGTGGCAGCGTGAGCGGTTGTTGCGGCGGCGGTGGCAGTGGCTCCGCGCTTGGCGGCGGCACCGTGCTTGCCCGCGGCAGCGGTGGCGGGCAACGCCGGCGCCACCCCGTCGGGACTGACCGGCGCGGCGGCGCTGTCTTCATAAGCGGCGGGAGTATCGTAGGTCGGGTTGACCGGTTGCGCCGGCAGATTCGGATTCTTGTTAAGGTTTTGGGCCTGGGCGCCGCCCGCGCTGCCATTAGGATTGGGGGTGTCGTAATCGTTCTTCGGATTGGCGCAGGAGACGAGGGCGATGGCAACGAATGAGGCGAGGAGCAAGCGGGTTGGCTTCATGACAATGGGGTGATGGGGTTGGAGTGCGCTTGTGAGAAGGAAGCTGGAAAGCGAGTGGTGCTTGGCATCTCACACGCTGCTGAGACGCGGTGACAGGCGCAGCTTATTCAAATCATGTGAGAAGAAAACCGAAAAATTCCATTGGCCGCGAGATTGGTGTGAGCGGCCAGCGCTTCGAGTGATTCGGCACGCAACGTGGCGATGCGCTCGGCGGTGTGGCGCAGAAAGGCCGGCTCGTTGCGTTGCCCCCGATGCGGATCGGGCGCGAGATAAGGCGCGTCCGTCTCTAACAAAAACGCGCCCCCCGGGCAACGGCTGATGGTGTCGCGAATGTCATGGGCGTTCTTGAACGTGCTCACGCCGCCGAAGGAAACCAGGCCGCCATGATCGAGCACCCGTTTGGCATTTGCCCAGGGGCCGATGAAGCAATGGAAGATGGCGCGCACCGACTGCTGGAAGCCGGTGTAGATGGCAAGCGCGTCTTGGAACGACGCGTCGCCACTGCGGTCGCGGGTATGAATGACGATGTTGAGATTGGCGGCGGCGGCGAGTTGGAAGTGCTGGCGAAGGAAGCTGCGCTGGCGATCATGAAAGGCGGCCTCGTCCCAGCCCGCGGGCGCGTCGTGATAGTAATCGAGGCCGGTTTCCCCGATCGCGCAGACCCGTGAATCTCTGACAAATGTTTCAAGCTGCGCAGTGGCATCGTCCGGCGCGTGATGGACATCGCAGGGATGGATGCCGATGCAGGCATGAATGCCCGGGCGTTGCGCGAGCGTCAGATTGGCTTGAAGATCGTCCAGCGAAGTGGCCAGAGTCACCATGCGGGTGACTCCCGCGGCGTGCGCACGCTCGATCAATGCGGGGATTTCATCCGCGGCGAAGCGGTGCGAGGCAAGATGGCAATGGGTATCGGTGAGCATGGGGAAGAAGACGCAAGACAGAAGACCGCTGCGCTGCAAGACACAAGAAAAGAAATGCGATTCATCGCCCTCTTGTCTTCTGTCTGCTGTCTGGAAGCGAAGCGATCTTCTGTCTTATTCAGCGTTTACTGCCGCCAGCAGGGCTTGGACCTTGGCGAAGTCCTTGATGCCTGGGGCGAGCTCGGCTCCGGAGGCGACATCCAGCGCGGTTGGCCGCACGCTGCGTGCGGCCAGCGCGGCGTTTTCCGGCACGATGCCACCGGCTAGGATGATGGGAAGACCGGGGTGTTGCTCGCGGAATTGTATCGCGACGTTCCAATCGAATACCTCGCCCGTTCCACCATAGACGCCGGGCGCATGGGCATCGAGCAGAATGGCAGAAGCACCGTAGGCGGCGGCATGGGCCAGGTCCGCTCGGGATTTGACACCGATGCCTTTGATGAAGGGGAGCTTGGCCGCGCGCAACACCTCGGCATCCGCCGGAGTCTCATCGCCGTGAAGTTGGACGACATCGAGCCAGCCCTCGCGCATCAGCCGCAACGGCAGTTCGGCGGGCGCATTGACGAAGACGCCCACGCGCAGGATTTCCCCGGCCAGATCTAACAACCACGCGGCGTCGGCGGGCGGCAGGTAGCGTTTTGACATGGGCCAGAAGTTGACGCCGAGAGCGTGGACGCCGAGCGCTGCGAGTTGCTCGGCATCGCGCTGGCGGGTGATGCCGCAAATTTTCAATGAGGGGGGTCCAGGCCACCGCCTCTGAGACCGCGCCGGTCATGAACTACGTGTGCACCGGCAAATTCAGCCTGCGGAAAAAATCACCCGAGTTCGCCGGCTCAGTGATCAATTACATCGCACGGAAGAAGGTCCGCAACGTGATTCTGGCAGCTAACTGGCCCGGTTACGGGTCATCAACCACATTCAAGTCGAATCTGATCGAGACCGTCAAGGTGCTCATCGATTCAGGATGTCACGTATACGTACTGAAATCTGTACCCAAACCGAATTTTGATGTTCCGAGAATGACCGCCCTCGCAGTTATCAAACATGACGACCTTGAATTATTCGGTGAACGTCCGGATTGTTATGCGGCGAGAAATTCAGCCCTTTGCCTGACATATGACGAAATGGCCGGCATGGGCGCAACCGTATTGGATCCCTCGCCGTTTTTTTTGAATTCCAAGAACATCTATGGAGTCACCAGAAATGGGCGCGCATTGTATTGCGACACCAATCATCTCTCGGTCGAGGGAGCACGACTTCTGGCACCTCTGTTTACGCCCATTTTCCGCAGCAAGTAGCGGTGCACGGCCATGCTTAACTCACGGATTCCCTCGTTCCTCACGCGAGTGCGCGCCCGAATTGCCAGGGATGGCTCTCGTGCCTACCACAACACCGTAGCGGCATTCCTCAACAACGGCATCACTGCCTATTGGGCGGATTTCGCGAATTTCGGAGATCAGATCACACCGTTGTTGCTGCGCCACTACGGATTCACTCCATTTCACGCTCCACCTGACCGGGCGCAATTGGTTTCCACAGGCAGCATTCTCGAGCACGTTCCAGAGAACTATTCCGGCTTGATTGTAGGTTCAGGGTTGATTCACGAGTCATCACGGTTGTCGTTTCCAAATGCCAAGATCGTTGCTGTCAGAGGAAGACTTACGCAGGAGCGCTTGGGGTTGGCGTCTAGGAACATCAGACTGGGAGACCCGGGGTTGCTCGCTTTAACGTTTCTTCGAAAGCGAGAGATAAAGAAATATGTTCTTGGACTCGTTCCCCACTACGTCGACAAAGCAAATACCGCACTTTCTGACATAGTTAGGAGCAACCCGCTCGATTGTACATTTATAGATGTCGAGAAAAAAAACAGCTTGGATGTCATAAGGCAAATCGATCAATGCGAAAACGTTATATCATCATCGCTCCACGGGCTGATTGTTGCTGACTCGCTTGGAATACCGAATGCATGGATGTTTTCTCGGGAGCTTACTGGCGATCGATTCAAATTTGACGACTACTATTCATCACTTGATATCTTGAATCCAAACCCAATAGAACTCACTGGCACAGAACCGGTGAATGCCTTGGTATCGAAAGTAACCGCTAAATCCGTTGAGAGAATTGCCGATATGATTGACGGCCTAAGCAAGGAGTTCGGGATACTACGAAGTCATATGTTATGAAAGTCCTGTTTTACTTTCCTCACGGCCTTATTGGGGGAGCCGAGAAACAGGTTGAGTATCTTATTCGAGGTGCGGTCGATTTACCCATCCAACCCATTGTATTGTATAAGGATAAGATTGTAGAGCGATTTGTCGAACAGTTGGAAGTGCCGTTTACCAGAGTCTACACACCTGAGAATATTTTATCAGTTATTCAAGACGTTCGCCCTGCTATTGTTCAATCAAATATTAATCAATTTTACCCGGATGGATTCCTTTACGATGCATTGAAGGATATAGAGACGCCTCCAGTTTGCGTAGGAATTGTACATGATAGACTGTGGCACCCAACCGTAGAGAATCTCGGAGTCGGAATCCAACATGCCGCTATTGGAGTATCAAGTGACACCAAAATCTTTTACGAGACTTGCTTTAATGGGGCACCGTGCTTTGAAATCGCCAACGGGGTCGACTCATTAATATACAATGATGAAGTTCGATCTGCCTATATTTACCGCGAATCCAAAAGCAGGAGACCTTGTGGCGGCTATTGTGGTCGATTAAACGATGAAAAAGGGGTTTCCC
>Ga0118677_10014420_pt1 | contig 10375 bp, 10 predicted proteins | sample AliMusrvi5mmetaG_FD_86154 | JGI IMG/M metagenome (GOLD analysis project Ga0118677, IMG submission 86154)
AAGAAAGGTTCATTTACACTCACCTTTTTGATGGCCGTAATTTCGTTTCCAAGCTCCATTGTCACAACGCGATCAATCAACACAAACGGATAGCGATGCGGTAAATGTTCTAGAATCTCATGGATATCCATGCCTGTTGAATCAATTTGGTTTGTCATGTTTGTCTCAGCTTATTTCTTAAAATTATTGCTGCAAGTAGTTATTACTATAAGCTTGATTTTAACAGAGCTAGTGCTGTTTCAAGCTGTTTTATTTTAGTCGCCATATCGTCTAAGTGTCGAATTTTAGTCGCCGTCTTTAACCATGCTTGGTGAGTTTGAAATGGCATGAGTGCGGTATAGGTTTCAGCTTTTAGTAATGAGCGTGTAATCATACTGCCTGGTGAGATGGTGACATGATCTGCAACCTTTAAATGGCCTAATATCATTGCCGCACCACCAATCTTGCAATGCCGTCCGATCTTCGCACTCCCAGCCACGCCCACACAACCAGCAATCACAGTATGCGCACCGATGACACAGTTGTGGCCTATTTGTATTAGGTTGTCGAGCTTAACGCCCTGCTCAATCACCGTGTCGTCCAATGCACCACGGTCAATTGTGGTATTTGCACCAACATCAACATCGGCATGAATCACCACGCGGCCTATTTGTGGAATTTTAATCCAGCGTCCCGCTTCCTCTGCATAACCAAAACCATCAGCACCAATCACTACGCCTGGGAAGAGGTGGCAATTAGGACCGATCACACAGTGGTGCTTAATCGTGACATGTGGTTCTAACCTGGTGTGATCAGCAATACTGACATCATTCTCAATTACACAGCCAGAGGCGATAATAACGTGTTCACCAAGCACAACATTGGCACCAATGACTACGTGCTCTGCAATTGAACATGTAGCAGGAATAATCGCACTATCATCAATAACAGCCGATTGAGCAATCCCTGCGATAAGCTTAGGTTCTGGATTAAATAATACCGCTACCTTAGCAAAGTAGACGGAGGGATTGTCAACAATAATGCTAGGGGATGAGGTTAACTTAGCGTCGTGCGCACGCAACACATAGGCACTTGCATTGCAGGCGTCGAGTTCTTTTTGGTACTTGCTATCATTGACAAAGCAGAGATCACCAGGCTTTGCATTGTTTAATGAAGACACACGCTTTATAAGCGTGTCACCGTCGCCTATTACTTGACCGCCGAGTGTTGCGACGATGTCACTAATTGAGTAATGCTTACTCATTCGCTATGCTTAACGGTATGCGAGTGAGCGTTAATTACTTCTTACCCAATAGTTTTAACACTTTATCGGTAACATCAATTTTCTTGCTAGCATAAGCTACGCCACTATAAACAACCAAATCATAACCTTCAGCTTCTGAAACTGACTGTACAGCTTTATTGATACGGTCTTGTAAGCTACCTAACTCTTCATTCTTACGTAAATTAATATCTTCACGAAGTTCGCGCTGCTTACGTTGAAATTCAATCTTGATGTTCTGTACATCACGCTCTTTATTACGACGCTCTGCTTCCGAAATCGTTAAACCGTCTTTATCTAATACCGTTTCTAATTCTTTAATTTGCTTAGCCATGCGGTCCAACTCTTGGGAACGTGGACTGAATTCGCGCTCCAACTTCTTGCCACTTTCAGCAGTTTGCGGCGCTTCTTGCAAGATCTTATCCACTTGCACATACCCTACTTTTAACTCAGCTGCTTGAGCACTCCAAGCGCAAGTCAGTAGACTAACTAACACTAAACTCTTTAAAGTATTACTCAATTTGTATCTCCCAAAACGAATGCTATTATTAATGATTAATTATGCCACAACCGCATGCGCTCCAATTGCGCTGTAGGCTGTATTTTTTCAATTTATTAGCCTGTCTTCATGCAAGCCAACTCTACTAAAACTGCTGTCCCAATTGGAACTGTATGGATTGCAAACGATCACCAACTTGACTGTTAAGTGGCTTTGCATAAATTAGTTTTAACGGACCAAACGGTGATGACCAACCAATACCTACACCAGTTGAGTAGCGTAAATCTCCGAGATTATATGCGCCGTCATAGACTTGGCCAGCATCCAAAAACAGACTAAGTCTAAATTGCTTATTATCTTTTAAACCCGGTATTGGGAGTAGAAGTTCTGCATTGCCCAACAAGCTCTTGGTGCCACCGGTAGAATATGGAGTTAATGTTGTCGGCATAATCGCTTGCGGACCCAATGCACTATTATCATAGCCTCGTACTGAGTTTACGCCACCCATATAAAAGTTTTTGAAGAACGGATATATTTCATTACCGTAAGTACCTGCATAGCCAATTTCACCATTTAACATCACAGAAACACCGCTATAAACTTCTTTAAACCAGCTATGTTTGTACTGTAGTTTATAGTATTGCAAGTCGAGTATAGGCATTGCAAATTCACCACTCAACCGCTGTAATACACCTGTGGTTGTATACATAATGCTATCACGAGAGTCATGCGTCCAACCGGCAGAGGCTACTAAAGAGTTCTTGTCGCAGCTAAGAGTCGGGCAAGAAGCGAGCATTTGAGGTGAACTAGTAAGGGTGCTACTTAAATTCACTTGGGTAATATCCGCAGTCATTCCGACGTTTATGGTATCTTTCTCATTCAATGGAATGCCAAAACGAACCCCAGTACCATAAGAAGATGAGCTATACGGGCTTATAGCGACCAGGGAGTTGGTATTAACATCGCGCCTGTACACATCAAAACCACGACTAATACCATCCGGTGTGAAATAAGGATCGGTATAAGACAATGCATATGTAGTATTCACCTTTCCTGTATTGACCTGCAAGCTAACTCGGTTACCTGTGCCCAAAAAGTTGTTTTGGTTAACGGTAAAACCAAGCACAACACCTTCGTAACTAGATAAACCAGCACCAATTTGAACACTACCGGTTGACTGCTCTACTAAACTAATATTTAAATCAACCTGATCTGCAGTGCCTGGTACGGCTGGAGTTTCAATATTGACATCTGAGAAGTATTGGGTGCGGACTAAGCGCTCTTTGGATCTATTGATTTTATTGGCAGCGTACCAAGAAGATTCCAATTGACGCACTTCACGGCGGACAACTTCATCACGGGTACGCGTATTGCCAACAATATTAATACGGCGCACATAAATACGTTTTCCCGGATCAACAAAGAAAGTAAACGAGGCAGTATGTAGCTCTTTATTAACTTCAGGCACTGCATTGATGTTAGAAAAGGCATAACCATCATTACTTAAACGATCGCTTATGGCTTTAGTTGTCTGCGTGACTTTCTCGCGACTAAAGGTTTCTCCCGCTTCCACTTTCATCAACTTACGCAATTCATCTTCTGGCACTAGCGTTTCACCCGCCAACTTCACTTCTGAAATCGTATATTTTTCACCTTCAGTAACATTGACTGTAATGTAAATGTCTTTTTTATCTGGGGTAATGGATACTTGTGTAGAGTCAATATTAAACTCAAGGTAGCCTTGGTTCATGTAAAAAGAACGTAAAGCTTCAAGATCGGCATTTAATTTTTGCTTAGAATACTGATCATTTTTATTCCACCAACTCATCCAGTTTGGCGTAGTTAATATCAGTTGCGCACGCAAATCATCCGTAGTGAAAATTTGATTGCCAACAATATTAATATCTCGAATTTTAGAAACTGCGCCCTCTTCAATCTCAAAGCGAACAGCCACTCGATTACGCTCTAGTGGCGATACTATCGTCTTAACTGTAGCACCGTATTTACCCTGCGCTAAATATTGGCGCTTGATTTCTTGCTCAGCACGATCCAATTGTGATTTATCAAAAATTTGACCTTCAGCGATACCAATCTGCTTTAGCCCTTCCTTTACCTTATCGGTAGGCATAGACTTATTACCGCTAAATTCAATTTGTGCAACTGATGATCTTTCTTGCACGGTAATCACCAACACATCGCCATCCGCTTCTATTCGGATATCTTTAAAAAACCCTGTGCCATATAAAGACTTAATGGCCTGTGCTGCCAAGTCATCATTCATGGTTTCGCCAACCTTTACTGGCAGATAGGTAAATACAGTCCCAGCTTCAGTACGCTGAATACCTTCAACGCGGATATCTTTAACCACAAACGGCTCTAAGGCCAAAGCTGAACCAGCATATAGCCCACCTAGAACCAACAGCATGGTCTGAAGCGTCAAGTGCTTAAATTTATATGCGGCTAATTTAAGGTCTGCTCTATTAAGATGCATTATATTTTTGATTGCCATTCGATCAGCCTGTTATTAATCTGTTTATATCGTTATATAGAGCCAAAAACATCATCAAGGCTAATAAGGTAAAACCTACTTTTTGCCCTATAACCATGATTGAATCTGACACTGGTTTACCGGTAAAAATTTCTATCACATAATACATCAAATGGCCGCCATCTAACACAGGTACAGGCAATAGATTAAGCACGCCGATACTAATGCTAATTAAAGCTAAAAATCCGATAAAGGACTTAATGCCCATATGCGCACTCTGCCCTGCGTAACTAGCAATAGTGACTGGGCCGCTCATGGCCTTCCATGAGGAATGCCCAGTCAGCATGCTACCTAACATTTTTAAGCTAAAAATTGAGGTGTCCCATGTTTTTTCTGTCGCTTTTAGTAAAGATTCCCAGACGGAATAATGCGTGGTGACAAAAATCTTATCTAAGTCCACTTGCTTCAGCTTAACACCAACTCCAATGCGACCTATTGTTTTGTCTCCCTCATTTGCCGCTTCTGGGGTTACGCTGATTGTAATAGCTTCACGCTCGCGTAGCACAGTTACTTCAATCTTTAAATTGGGTTGACGCCTAATTTCTTCTACGAAATTTCCCCAAACTGTGACTGGGTGATGATTAATGCTAAGGACTAGGTCATTTGGTTTTAAGCCAGCAACCTCAGCGCGACCATTTTTAAGGACTTCGCCGATTAAAGGTGGTGATTTGATTTGATAAATCACTAATCCTAACTGATCTAAAATGTCGTGACGATAATCATCCTGATGGACTTTACTTAAATCTAATTGATGGTGCTGTATTACTTGCTGCTCATCAATCGTTTGGATGTCCACTTGGGTCTTTTTGAGTACCGCATTCAATAACTGCCATCGCGCATCTTGCCAAGTCGCAATCGCTTTCCCATCCACTTTTTGTATCGTGTCACCCATGTGCATTTGAGCCATAGCCGCTGGCGTATGCTCATTCACTTTGCCTAGCAACGGCCTCATGCCGATCACACCTTGCATGAGTAATATAAAATATAAAGCAATCGCAAGGAGTAAATTCGCCAATGGTCCAGCCAACACTATAGCAATACGCTTATAAACAGATTGCCGATTAAAGGCGCGTGCTAAATCTAGTTCTGACAATGCAGCAACAATAGCTTGATCAGACTCTCGCTCATCAAGCATTTTGACATAGCCTCCTAAAGGAATGACTGCCAATATAAATTCAGTCTGGTCATGGCCAAACTTTTTTTGCCATAGCGGTTTGCCGAACCCAATTGAAAACTTCAGCACTTTTACGCCACACCACTTTGCCACCTGAAAATGTCCATACTCATGCACCGTGACCAATAAGCCCAATGTGAATATAAAGCTGATTGGGGTAAGCAAAAGATCTAACATAGACTGCGGAGCTCCAGCTTAAGCATGAACACTTAACCAATCAGACGCTTGTTGCCTCGTCATAGCGTCTACTGCCACTAATTGCGCAATAGACTCTACCTGTTCAATGCTAGCGGCTGACAATACGGTTTCTATCATGCAAGGGATGTCCATAAAACCTATTTTTTCATCTAAGAACGCCGCAACTGCAACTTCATTGGCTGCATTCAATATGGCTGGCGCCGTACCGCCAAGACTTAAAGCATCATAGGCAATACGAAGACACGGGAAGCGCTCAAGGTCGGGAGCACTAAAGTCTAAACGCGAAGTGGTCAGCAAATCTAAACTACTCACACCGCTAGTTAATCGTTCTGGGTAACCTAAGCCATAAGCAATCGGGGTGCGCATGTCGGGGTTGCCGAGCTGCGCCAAAACACTTCCATCAATGTATTCAACCATGGAGTGGATGATGCTTTGTGGATGAACCACTACATCAATCTGATTAGGCAATGCATTAAATAACCAATGCGCCTCGATGACTTCTAAGCCTTTATTCATAAGTGAGGCTGAGTCCACCGTAATCTTGGGACCCATTACCCAATTAGGATGATTAAGCGCTTGTGCCCGTGTCACCGCCTTTAATTCATCAAGACTGGAATTTCGAAAAGGTCCGCCAGATGCAGTTAGAATTACGCGCTTAACGCCCATTTGGGATAATTGCGCACAGCGCTGCCTTGGCATTACTTGGAATATGGCGTTATGCTCACTATCAATAGGAAGAAGCGTGGCGCCGCCATCACTAACCGCTTGCATAAACAAGTTGCCAGCCATCACTAAAGTTTCTTTATTGGCGAGTAAAATACATTTACCCGCTTTAGCTGCTGCCATCGCCGGGTGCAGGCCGGCGGCACCAACAATAGCAGCCATGACCGTGTCCACCTCTTCATGCGAAGCAACGTAACACAGTGACTCTTCACCATGCAAAACGACAGTGCTAGAGCCTATGGCTTTAAGTTGCGTTGCCAACTCATTTGCGGCTGCGGGATGGAGCATCACAGCATAACGAGGCGCGTAGCTGACACATAAAGCGAATAGACCTTTAACGTTGGTATTGGCGGTTAAGGCAAATACATTGAAACGATTGGGGTGTTGTGTGATTACATCAAGCGTATGTAAGCCAATGGTGCCAGTTGCCCCTAGTATGCTTACATTTTTCGCTAGCAAAGGATTTACAGAGTTAAACATGTACTGATCACTTCACAAAATGGCGAAAACAAATACACAAAAAAGGTCAAGACTAAAGTCGGGATTAAGCCATCAATGCGATCAAGCACACCGCCATGCCCTGGCAAGAGCTGACTGCTATCTTTGACCCCAGCTTGACGCTTAAGTAATGATTCAAACAAGTCGCCCATGACACTTAATACTACTAATAAAGCCATACCGACAATAAGCCATAGACTTAGATTAAAACTGTAACAAAGAATATACCCATAAACGCTGACCGCTAAAATGGCACCAGCAACGCCTTCCCAAGTCTTCCCTGGACTAATTGACGGTGCAAGCTTATTGCGACCAAAACGTTTGCCAGCAAAGTAAGCCGCACTGTCGGCAATCCAAACTGTCGCCAGTACGCTTAATAACACCCAGGGGCCAATGTGGTGCAAACCAACCAACGCTAGCCAAGTAGCCAACAACAATAACAATCCTAATGTTGCCATCCACCATTTGCAACTAACTTGTCTGCCAGACCATAAGAAAAATGGCGCAACGATTAGCCAGAATAGGCTCGCTGTAGCCATCAACACCAGTTTAACAACATCATAAAATGGAGAAATGGATAAATTAGCGTTAAATATGAACAATAAGCCAATCGCCAAGGCAGCCAAAAGCATTAAACGCATTTGCCATGTGTCTAGGGTAATAAGTTTTGACCATTCCCATACCCCAATTAAAGTCACGCTAAGGCTTAGCAATGCCCAAGTAAGATCGGAGGCTAAATACAAGGCAGTTAGAAAACCAACAACAAGGAATATGGCCGTAATGACTCTGGTTTTAAGCATGGCGAATGATTGGGCCTAAAGAGTAAGCGAGAGCAATAAGAACATTAATCATTGGATTCACTTAATTGCTCACTGGTACGACCAAATCTTCGTTCACGTTGTTGATATGAGTGAATAGCCAACTTAAAAGCTTCCTCATTAAAATCTGGCCACAGGGTGTCGGTGAAATAAAATTCTGTATAAGCTAACTGCCATAACAGAAAGTTACTAATGCGCTTTTCCCCACCAGTACGAATAAATAAGTCCGGTTCAGGCGCATAGTGCATCGATAAATAAGGGGTTAAGTGCGCCTCACTAAAATTACCTGCTAGCTCTGGCGCCGCTAATTGCATTTTATTGACTGCCTGCAATACATCCCATCGACCACCATAGTTAGCAGCAATCGTTAAGGTAAGACCGTTATTGTTCGCCGTGAGTTGTTCTGACTCTTCAATCTTGGCAATCAGCGCAGCATCAAAGCGACTGCGATCGCCTATTAACAAGAGTTTAATATTGTTTTGATGCAACTTAACCACTTCGCGCTTAAGCGCATCCATGAATAAGCCCATTAAGAAAGAGACTTCCTCACTAGGTCTACGCCAGTTTTCGCTGCTAAATGCAAATAAAGTTAAATAATCAACTTTAAGATTGATGCAGTACTTTACTAAGTCACGCACTGTATCAACACCCACTTTATGCCCAGCCACTCTAGGCAAAAAGCGTTTGCGTGCCCAACGTCCATTACCATCCATAATTACGGCAATATGCTGAGGGATTTCTGCAGTTACAGGGACACTTTGCGTAGCACTACTAAAAAGCTTCATACTAATCGCCTACGCCAAGAATGGAAATGAAAGCAAGTTGAGCTTGGTTGTTCAGATTACGATGTATAAGGAAGTTTACCAAGATAAGTATGGTTAAAAAGCTGCTAAACAGCCATCAATTCAACTTCTTTAGCATTTAACATTCTATCAACCTCAGCAACCGCTTTATCCGTAGATTTTTGTACATCGTCTTGCGCACGACGCTCATCATCTTCGGAAATTTCTTTGTCTTTAATTAACTTCTTCAGTGTGTCATTAGCATCTCTACGCACATTACGAATGGCGACTTTTGCGCCTTCTGCTTCCGAACGCACGATTTTAGTTAAATCACGTCTACGCTCTTCAGTAAGCATTGGCATCGGGACTCGAATCAAATCCCCATTAGTAGCTGGATTTAAGCCTAAATCAGCATCACGAATTGCCTTTTCAACCTTACCAACCATTGGCTTTTCATAGGGTTGTACATTAATCGTACGTGAGTCACCTAAATTGATATTGGCCACTTGACTCACTGAAACCATGGCGCCGTAATATTCAACCATCACATGGTCCAACAAGCCTACATGCGCGCGTCCAGTACGAATCTTGGCTAAATCATTTTGCAATGACTCCAATGACTTTTGCATTTTCTGGTCTACTGTTTTCTTAATATCGTCTAACATTTACTTCTCCAACTAAGTCTGTCATTTACTAATAGGGTACTGTCTATCGAGATAGACGTAATATTAAGGCGTCACCATGGTGCCTTCATCTTCGCCCATAATCACTTTTTTTAATGCGCCTTGCTTAAAGATGCTAAATACTACAATCGGAAGTTTTTGATCTCTACACAAAGTGAGTGCTGTCGCATCCATCACTTTTAGATTTTTAATGATCGCTTCATCGAAAGTAATCGTTTTATAGCGCATCGCCTCTGGATGTGTCTTAGGGTCATCGGTATAAATGCCATCTACCTTAGTTGCTTTAATCACAACTTCAGCATTCATTTCCATACCGCGTAAGGCTGCTGCCGTATCGGTAGTAAAGAAAGGATTTCCTGTACCGGCACCGAAAATGACTACACGGCCTTCTTCTAAGTAACGAATCGCCTTACCGCGTATATAGGGTTCTGCTACTTGTTCTATATTTAGGGCTGATTGCACTCGAGCGTTAAGGCCCACGTTCTTCATTGCATCTTGCAAAGCCATTGCATTCATCACCGTGGCCAGCATGCCCATATAGTCAGCTGTAGCCCTATCCATGCCAGCGGCTGCTGGTGCTACACCACGAAAAATATTACCACCGCCGATGACCACAGCCACCTGCACACCTAAATCTACAATCTCTTTGACCTCATTGACGATGCGGGAAATGGTTGCGCGATTAATGCCGTATGCATCGTCACCCATTAAAGCCTCGCCTGAGAGTTTAAGTAAGATGCGCTTATAGGCTGGAGCGGCCATATTATTCCTCTTTTTTAAGTTTGCTTATTTAAGCATAAAAACACCTTTTTAGGGCATAAAAAAGTGCTAAAAAGTATAAGCATTAGACAAATTTGGCTAAAAAAAATGGACTAAGCATCACGCTTAATCCATTTTTTATTGCCAACTTATTAGCTGAAGGAGCTATTAAAAGCGCCTATAGCTAAAACGCCCGCAATCAACGTTGGTTGATTAAACCTTAGCCGCAGCTGCAACTTCTGCTGCGTAATCAACTACAACCTTCTCAATGCCTTCACCTACAGTAAACATTGTGAATGAAGCAACTGAAGCTCCTTTTGATTTAAGCAATTGCTCAATCGTAAATTTGTCATCTTTAACAAAGATTTGGCTTAACAATGTCACTTCTTTTAAGAATTTTTGGACAGTAGCATCTGCAATTTTTTCTAGCAT
>Ga0118677_10015929_pt1 | contig 10375 bp, 7 predicted proteins | sample AliMusrvi5mmetaG_FD_86154 | JGI IMG/M metagenome (GOLD analysis project Ga0118677, IMG submission 86154)
TTCCAGGATAATATCATTCTTTGATGAACGCCCCACCCGCGCCCCATCAACAGGCACAGAGATATTTTTGCCCTTGTCCGGCCCCTGCTCAACAATAAGATGTACGGTATCAGCCATAAATAAACTGCGCCAATCCTATCAATGACACAAGCCAATGGAAATGAAAAAAACACTCAATGTCTCATATATTGAGAGGGCGTCATAATACGAATTGCTGCTTCTGAAAACCTTTCGCTTGCGAACTGCATACGACTTCAACTACACTCCGCTTTTCATGCACTTGAAAAGGAAATAATATGACTAAATCTTTTGTTCTGGATACCAATGTCTTGCTGCATAACGCAGATTCGATCGAATCATTCGGAGACAACACCGTTGTGCTTCCGATGGCGGTAATTGAAGAACTGGACAAATTCAAGGGCCATACTGATGAACTGGGTCGCAACGCCCGGCAGGTCATACGCAGGCTGGACGCCCTTCGTACAGCCGGCAATCTGAGGGATGGCGTACCTCTGAACAACGGCGGAACACTCAAGATTGTCACCAAGCTGGAAACAGCCGGACTTGATACCGGGCTCGAAGATAAAGTGGCTGATAACATGATTCTCCGCATCGCTTATGGACTCAGCACAAAAGGCGAAACTGTTATTTTTGTCAGCAAGGATATAAATGCCAGGATCAAGGCCGACGCGCTTGGCCTTCAGGCCGTGGATTTTGAAAAACAAAAGGTAAACCTGGATGAACTCTATTCAGGTTATTCGGAGATTGAAACTACTGCCGATATTGTCGATTCATTTTTTAAGAACGAAATCCTTGAAGCCCCTGGAATAGGCCGTTATCCAAATGAATTTGTGCTGCTCAAAGACAAGGATAACGAAAAACACAGCGCGCTTGCGCGCGTCGTAAAAGCTGGCACACTGAAACATCTTTCCAGCATCCATGATCGCGTATGGAATATACAGTCGCGCAATAAGGAACAGCGACTTGCCGTTGAACTCCTGATGGACCCGGAGATTATGATCGTCACTCTTGTCGGACAGGCCGGAACCGGAAAGACACTGCTGGCGCTCGCTGCCGCACTACAGGCCACACTTACCAATCATCAGTACGACAGGATCCTCGTGTCCCGCCCGATCATTCCAATGGGCAAGGATATCGGTTACCTGCCCGGCGGCAAGGAAGAGAAACTCTCGCACTGGATGCAACCCATCTTCGACAACCTGACATACCTCATGCGTAACGGTACGGATGATGACAATAGCAGCAAGAAAAAGAAACTGAGCACGCAGGAGAAGATACACAGGCTACTCAGCGAGAACACCATTGGACTCGAAGCTCTAACCTATATAAGAGGTCGATCGATCCCCCGCCAGTACGTTATTGTCGACGAGGCCCAGAACCTGACACCACACGAGGTCAAGACAATCATAAGCCGTTCCGGGGAAGGCACCAAGATGGTCCTTACTGGAGATCCATACCAGATAGATAATCCTTACCTGGACGCATCCAGCAACGGCATGATTTACGCCGCTGAACGCCTCAAGGAACAGCCCATTCACGGCCATATCACACTCAAGAAAAGCGAACGCAGTAATCTAGCGGCGATCGCCGCCGAGTATCTGTAAGCAATAATGATTCGTTGAAGCAACGAATCATGATGCCCGAAGCGGGCGATAGCCGAAGAAGATATTTCCGCCAGAAGGCGGATCCGCATGGGCGGAAAACGCAAAGGTCGCAAAGAAAGAACGCAAAGGAAATAGTCGCATGAATAAAAAAATAACTCTTGTTTCATCATTATTATGCATTACTCTATTACTGTCCGCAAACACGCAGGCCGCAGAAAAAAATAAAATCGGCATTGTGATCGAATGTGAAAGCATCAATAAGCTGCTTGCCGACATTAACACCGTATCACAGTCCCTGGACCTCAAGCTCCAGAGCGCCAAGACAGAAATAATTCTTTCGGAAATGTTTAAATCACCGGAACTTGCCGGGATCGGCAGCAATAAACCTTTTCAGGCCTGCGTGGTCTTCGAACAAAGAGACCCTGCCCTGGCACAATCGGCGCCAAAGGCTCCAGGCGACTCGTTTGTCCTTGTCATTCCAGTAACCGACAAAGGGATCACTTATCTGAAATCAGCAGGCAAAGGTTACGGCAAGTCAGAAAAAGAAAAAAGTCTTACTCATTTAAGCCTGCCGACCGGGGATAGACCATCCGACAAATCCGACTTCTACGTCGGTATTACAGGAGACAAAGCGGTTCTCGGCCACAACGCAGAAAACGTCGAAATGGTCATGTCCAGCCAGGACAGCATCACCGCATGGAAAAGCGATTTTGCAGTCGTATCCGGAACGCTAAGGGTAGGTATTGATATTGCCTCGGTAATTCCGCCAATCGAGTCAATGATGCAGAAGACCACAGCGATGTTAAAACAAATGCCTCCTCCTACAGCACAGGGAGTTCCTGCAATGGCTAACCCTGGTCAAATATTGTCTGCGGAAGGCGATGTTCTTATCGCCATCATGAAGCAACTGCGAAGTTACGTCGTCGGTATTGGCGTTAAGGGAAAAGCTCTGGAAATCAATGCTGTCCTATCTCCCTCGAAGGAAGGTCAACTTGCTGGAATGACCAAAAACCTGACTCCGCCGTCATCAAGATATGTCTCTGCCATGCCGGCAGGTGCATTTGTCGCCACGGCAGGCAGCGGAATGAACATCATTGACCTTTTCATCGAACCCTACAGTGTAATGATGAGCAAACTTTCTGACGCCGCAGGGCCAGACGGCAGCAAGGCCGGCGCGCAAATGAAGGATCTTGTCCTCTCTATGAAAGGGTGTTTCTCCGGCGATCATGCGCTGGGAGTGGTTGCCGGCGCCACACCGAAGGATATTGCGCTGGTGCAGATGGTTGGCGTTAATGACCCTGTTAAATTCAAGAAACTGGTCTTGGACGGCTTCGCTGCCGCAAACATAATGTATTCCGCCCTGAAAACAGGAATGACCCTTACTGTCGAGAAATCCCGGACATCCGGTGGATACGAAGTAATCCCTTACACAATCTCATGCAAGCCTCCAACAAACAGCATGCAAAAGGCCGCCATACCGGCAATGGGACTCTTTTCGAATTTTAAGGCTGAAATGGCTATCATAGGGAAAGATGTAATTTACACCATGGGCGGCGGCCCGGCTGTTATGGATGCGGCGATTGCGCGAATCAAGACCGGCGGCGCAAGTGTCCAGTCATCAAAGGCTTTCTCCATTCTTTTCCCGAAAGTATCTGCCAGGACAATAAGCATCCATTCCATCGAGCTCACGAGATTATTGAAGGCATACCTCGCAACAGTGCCGAACGGAGAACAGATGATACAGATGATTCCTGACACGAATTCAGGTATTGCAGGATTCTCCATGCTTAGAGGTGCAGATATTTGCTCTGTCACTCGAATCGGCTTTGATGAAATGGCAGGCATAAAGAATTCAATACCGGCGCTTGGAATGATGATGATGCCCCTCATGATGGGTGGCATGAATCAACAGGCTGCCAAGGCCGGCAATACAGGCCTTGACGCAAAATGTGTCAACAATCTGAGAATGCTGGACGCCGCCAAGGAACAATGCGCTTTGGAAAGAGGTTTAAAAACCGGCGACGCAATCAACCCGGCCTGGATCACAAAATATCTGCTCCGGGGCAAGATGCCTGCCTGCCCTGCCGGCGGCGCTTATACGATCAATGCTGTCGGAAAAGAGCCAACCTGCTCCACTCCCGGCCATGTATTGAAGTAATAGGCACAAAGGTTCAAAGGCACAGAGGCACAAAGCAAAGAGGCGCGCCGCAAGCGGCGGCCCTACATATTGTCTTTCTTGCCGCTTCGTAGGGCGCGAGCTTGCTCGTCGCCATCTTCCTTTTGTTCTAGCTTGACACCCATAATGGTTGCAGATCTATATAATGCTAAAGCAATAATATTCACACCTGCTTTGTGCCTTTGGCGCTTTGGTACTTTCTGCCTTTCTTCCCCTATTTCCAGATGATATCCAGGCACGAACGGTCTGTGCTGTCAATAACTCCAACCATCTCCTCGCTCCTGACCAGTTTGAGGAAACGGCCAGGTTCAACCTCCCAGATCTGGTACATAAATTTGTCACCAGCTTTCGATTGCCCGGCCTTCTTCATTTTAGGGAACCTTGCAGACAGCAACAGCCGATATGAGGTAATGAACTCCCCCGCATCCTCCGGCGAATCCCATACGGTTTTCCATACCAGCAGGTTCTTGCCAGTTTCGTCGTTCATCCAATAATAATACCTGTCCCCACCCCAGCCCGCCGCCGCTGCGGAAATCGCAACAGGATCTCTTGATTCCTTGTCAGCCCAAATCTCGAACAGAATCTTTGTGCCCAGCTCACCCAGAACGTCTTCCTCCTTCAAACTCCATTTTCCGGAAAGCTTCTGCTTTAACTCAGGCATCCTTACATCAACAGGCACATCCCGCTTTCCAATGAGCTTCTCGGGATGCAAAACCTGCTCGGTCGACTGTGGTGGATTTTTATAAAGGGCATTCACTGCATCCCAGCCGCCCTTGGTCTTGACGAAATTAACCATCATTGCGCCCTGGACGTAAACCGCATAGAGAGATTCCATGAAAAACCTGGGGGCATCTTTCATTTCTTTTATCGACGTCGTCAGGCTTCCCAGCGATTGATCTATATTGCTTTCCGCCATGTTAAGTACGGTGTCGTAATCCATTGCGCCCTGCATATTGATTGCCATGGCCACCATTGGATCAGCCGTAGCGGCATCAGTCACTCCGCCCTGCTTCATGACCATCCAGGCCATCATCACAAAAGTCGCATCACCTTCAATCAGACATTCCTTCCCTGCCGATGCATCCCCATTGTCACGTATCGCCTTAATATCCTTCTGGGCAAAATCATGCAGGTTAAAATGCTGATCCTGGAGGGCATGACACAATTCATGTGACAAGACAAGGTCAAGCATCATGGCGTCCATGTCGGTGGCCAGGAGATAACACTTCTTTGTTTCCGGATCATAGTGGGCCGCAGCCTGCCCTTCCAGAATCTTGACCATGGTGTCGGATAGGTTCAACTCCTTCTCAAGAAGACCCATTTTGACAAGCGCCTTGATATACCATTCAGCTTCAGCCTTGCCATACTGCTCATCAACCGACTTCCTGACGAACTTGACGAGGTCAGCTTTTGTCTGCACTTCAGTTATGACCCTGGCATTGAACTTCAGGGCGCGCACACTTTCCACATCCCGGCAAATAGATTCGCTTTTCTTGAATTCATCATCAACGGTCTTGGGTAAATCAGACGCCCGCGCAAACGTCGCGCCTGCCATTGCAAGTATCACAAAAACTGCTGTTTTGATTAATAGCTTCATAACCATCCTATTTTCCTCATATTATGCGATCAGGTGTGCGAACAATCACGTCTTGATTGTATACTGGCAGTAACTGCCGCAAATGTTTGCGCAACATGCTTGACGAAAGTTGTCCTGGTGCGTTTGGCGAATCAAGATAACCGTAAGCCAGGCACGAGCCCACGGAAGGGAAAAGAATTCGCGACTTGGTTCCTTTGCTTCCCATTCCGATAATGCAGACCGGCCGTGGCTGGGCAGTCTCCAGCAGTCTCATCAATGTAACCACATCTGCGCGTTTATTAATCATTGTAGATATCTTTGGTATCGCACAGGGAATCTCCAGAATCCTATCCAGGATATTTTTCAGATCGTCAAAATCAGGAGTGAACTCGAAGTTGTGCGAAGAAACGATAATGCATTTCCCGAGTTTCTTTGCCTTGCGAGATAAAGGGACACAGAGTTTGCTTTTGAACTCCACATCAATGCATCCGAGATTCTCCAGCGCTGCAGACAGAATGGGTTCTCTTTTCTTGTCCGATTCATTCCATTTGCCCCCTTCATTAGCCAACCGGAGCGTGAGAATAACGGGAAAGCCGGACGCTTCAATTGCCTTGCAATCCTTCATCCATCCTTTGGCATCAGATCCAATCGCATCCAATCTTACCTCCACCACGTCACAGGCATAATCGCCAGTTGGACATGCAGAGGGCAAAGAATTACGTTGCGATATTATACCCACCACTCTCGGTGGAGTTCCGAGAGTCAGTTTCCCGATGCTGTAATCTTTCATAGTTTTTTCCAATCAGGCGATGATAACGACTGGTAATCAACAAATCATAAGTATCACTTTCTCACCTGTATACTTGCCTGGCAACAACAAATATTCCAGCAATTGTCAGATTATGGATGCCCCACCCCTGACCAATCACCCTATACCCAAAGATTGCCATTGACTGAAATGTTTTGAAGCCTATATCTTTCTCCGTACTTTAACCGAAATCGTATTGAATGATTGAGAGATGAATTTATGAATAGCAAACAACTTGATCCTACCGTCCTGAAAGACTGGCAGATTGCGGAAGCTGCCGAAAGAACAATGAAACCAACATCACAGCTGGCACACGATACCGGGCTTCTCGACGAGGAAGTCATTCCCATGGGCCGGAACCTGGCCAAGGTGGACTTCCAGAAAGTGCTGGACCGCCTGAAACACGCGCCTGTGGGTAAGTATATTGATGTTACGGCCATCACCCCCACCCCACTGGGTGAAGGTAAAACCACCACCACAATGGGACTCATCGAAGGCCTTGGCAAACTGGGGAAACGCGTGGTTGGCGCAATCCGTCAACCCAGCGGCGGCCCCACATTCAACGTAAAAGGATCTGCCGCTGGTGGCGGTCTGGCTCAATGTATCCCCTTGACCCCGTTATCAATCCGGCTGACCGGCGATATTGATTCCATAGTAAACGCCAATAATCTCGGCATGGTTGCGCTGACATCACGCATGCAGCACGAAAACAACTATGACGACGCCAGGCTGGCCAAGAGCGGAATGAAACGGCTTAACATTGATCCAAACAGAGTCCAGCTGAAGTGGGCCATTGATTTCTGCGCTCAGGCGCTCAGAAACATCACCATAGGCAAGGGCAGCAAGATGGATGGTTTCGAAATGGAATCCGGATTCTACATCGCCGTCGCAAGCGAATTGATGGCTATCCTGGCCGTGGCGACAAGCCTGAAGGACATGCGTAAACGTATTGCCCAAATGGTGGTGGCCCACAGCAAGCACGGCAAGGAAATCACCACTGCCGACCTGGAAGTGGACGGCGCCATGACCGCCTGGATGGTGGACACACTCAACCCCAACCTGCTCCAGACCATTGAAGGCCAGCCGGTGTTTGTACATGCCGGCCCGTTCGCCAATATCGCCATAGGACAAAGCTCAATCATTGCCGACCAACTGGGTGTCCGCCTTGGGGAATACCACATCACAGAAAGCGGCTTCGCCTCCGACATCGGGTTCGAGAAATTCTGGAATCTCAAGTGCCGGTTCTCAGGGCTGAAACCGGATGCAGTGGTAATTGTCGCCACTGTGCGTGCGCTGAAAATGCATGGCGGCGGACCTGCCGTCAAACCGGGCGCACCACTGGCCGAGGCCTATACAAAGAAAAATGTGGGGCTTGTCGAAAAGGGATGCGAGAATCTGCTCGCCCATATCGACATAGTACGAAAAAGCGGTGTACGGCCTGTGGTTTGCATCAATCACTTCCATACCGACACAACGGACGAGATCGCCACCATCCGGCGCATCACGGAGAAGGCCGGAGCGTTGGCCGCAGTATCCAAGCACTGGCTGCATGGCGGCGAAGGCGCCATTGAACTGGCCGAAGCAGTAATGACCGCCAGCGCAGAAAAGAATCAATTCAAATTCCTCTATGAACTTGAGGTCCCGCTACGCAGGCGGATCGAACTCATCGCCAAGGAGTTGTACGGCGCAAGTGGCGTAACCTACTCCGATGAAGCGCTGATAAAGGCAAAGGAATGCGAGCAGGATCCAGTCTTGAGCAAACTCGGCACCTGCATGGTAAAGACACATCTGAGCCTGTCACACGACCCGGAACTCAAGGGACGTCCGCGCGACTGGGAACTGCCCATTCGCGACATTCTCGTATACAAGGGGGCTGGATTTGTCGTACCAGTGGCTGGCGCCATCAAACTTATGCCAGGCACGGCATCCAACGCGGCATTCCGGAATGTCGATGTGGATGTCAATACAGGTAAAGTAAAGGGATTGTTCTAACAGGCTGTTCCTTGGCTTCCCCTGTGGGCGGCCGGCCCCGTCCAGCCGCGAGGCGAAGAAGCGGGTCGAAGGTTCGTCCCGCCAACAAGGAGCCGATGAAAAGCACCCTTGCCTGCTGAACACAAACGAATACGAAGGGTATAAATGTACGAAATTGTAAAAGGCCCGCTGTTATGGATATCCGCAATCATATTTATTGCCGGGTTTATCTATAGAATTGTCAGATTGTACCAACTGACAGAAAAGAAAGACGTGGCTTCTTGTCCAGTCACAAACCCGAAGAACAGCCCCGTCAAATCCATGTCCGAGGAAGAGAAGAAACTTGAGAAGATCGCCGACTTACAGAACAGCGTACTTGGCCGCCATCCGGTAATGACCATTGTGTCCTCTACTTTTCATTTTTGTCTCTTCCTGACGCCGCTTTTCCTGATGGCCCACAACATAATGTTCCACAACTCCTTCGGCATTAGACTGCCAAGTATCCCTGACGGCCTTGCTGATTTCATGACCATCATCGTCCTGGGTGGCGGTCTCTTCTTCCTGATACGCCGTATCGCAATACCCAAGGTGGCGGCAATCTCAAGCGGTTATGACTACGTGGTTCTTTTCATAACCATCATGCCGTACCTGACCGGCTTCCTTGCCTATCATCAACTGTTTGACTACAAGACCATCATTACCATGCACATATTTTTCGGTGATCTGATGTTAATGGCCCTGCCCTTTACGAAGGTCGGGCACATGGTGTTTTTCTTCTTCGCACGGCTGGCCATGGGCGGAGAATTCAGCCTGGGGCGTGGAAATAGAATTTGGACGAACGCGACAACAACGCAGGCTTGAATGAATAACGCCAGGAATTAAATTTATTTATGTGGCACAAATATTTTTGGAGTGCGGCGGCTTGGACGTGAGCCCCCGTTGGGGACAACGTCCCCTCACGGGGACGCCGCTTTTGAAACAGCAGAGAAAGCGCTGTCGAGCCAGCGCACTCCAAATCGCTTTGCGAATAGGAGTCGTGATAAATGGACTTTAACTTAGTGCCATTAAGGATAGAGACCATATGACGGATCGTGCCAATACAAAAGTGAATACAGACAGGATAAATAAAATCCTGGACCAGAAAAAAGACCGGATGCGCACATGCATTGAAGCTTGCGCAGGCTGTTCTCTGTGTGCAGAAAGCTGTTTCCTGTTCAACGCGAAGGATGGCGATCCACAGTACATGCCATCATACAAGGTTATAAAAACGCTGGGCCTACTCTATAAGAAACGGGGTCAGGTGAGCAGGAAAGAACTTGAACAGATGCAGCAGCTTTTGTGGCGCAACTGTGTCCTTTGCGGACGGTGCTACTGCCCCTTCGGAATCGACATACCGAACATGATCGCATTTGCCCGCAGCATACTGCGAAGCCAGGGTATTTACGGCGTATTTCCTCACACCAGCGGGTCACCTGAGGCGGAATTCAGCCAGCTCAATCAAAGTCACGACAGCAACACACAAGACACCGGCAAACCGCCGGAAAATGAAGTGTTAACATCCATCACAGGAGCATAAACCATGGTAATTGCAGAAATAAAATCTCTTGAAGAAATCAAGGAACTCATCAAGGGATACAAGAAAGTCCTGAACACGGGATGCGGCGGGTGCGCGGCTGTCTGCCTGGCAGGCGGCCAGAAAGAGGTGGACACGCTCAACACAAAGCTGTCCCTCTCATTCAAAGCTGATCATGTCCCGCTTGAGATCGACGGATTCACCGTGGAACGTCAGTGCGAGGTTGAATTCATACGCGAATTCGACACGATGGTCGGAAAATACGATGCAATTCTATCCATGGCCTGTGGCGCAGGCATACAGTTCCTGGCAGAACGTTACCCCGACAAACCGGTCTTCCCGGCGGTGAACACAACTTTCGTGGGCGTTAACAAAGACATCGGGTGGTATGAAGAGCGATGCAAATGCTGCGGCGACTGCGTACTTGGTATTACCGGCGGCATATGCCCCGTGTCCATGTGCGCCAAGAGTCTTTTCAATGGGCCATGCGGCGGGCCGAAAGACGGGAACTGCGAAGTTGACAAAGATACCCCCTGCGCCTGGATCAACATTTACAAGCGTCTCAAAACGCAGGGACGTCTTGACAATATAAAGAAAATCTACGCCCCAAGAGACTGGCGTGACCAGGTCCAGGGAAGAATTATTC
>Ga0118677_10015931_pt1 | contig 10375 bp, 8 predicted proteins | sample AliMusrvi5mmetaG_FD_86154 | JGI IMG/M metagenome (GOLD analysis project Ga0118677, IMG submission 86154)
CCGGTGACGTTTGCGAATTTCGCAAATGACTGCGGACACTCTAACTTAGTCTCCAGCGTTTGCGCTGGTGCGGTGTTTTTGCTCACGGGGCGAGATTTCCGCTTTTTGCGAAAATCTACTTGGGTGTCATTCGCCCCGGTTTCATCCCACCTTTTTAATCCTGCCCGTCGTCTCGCGCCCTTTGGCATCCTCGCCTCGCACGCCAGCGGGAAGCCATCCAAATCCCATCCGGCCAAGCTCATCCCGCAAGTCAACCCTCCCGCCCATCTGATTTGCGGATCTCCCTCGCTTCCATGCGTCGAAAACGGCTTTCCTTGTCGGCGGCTCGCCAGCCTGCTTTGCGGCCATCACAAGTGCGGTTTCCACGTCGTCATAATTGCCGGTTCGCTCGGGATTCTCACGCGCAAGCCTAGTGGCGTTGGTGAATCGTTGCAGCTCTTCAAAATTGCCGTTCACCATGGCGTGAAGCATTGCCCATGCGTAGCGGCCGAAAGGTCGTTTCATCCACTTTTCAAGCTCCGCCTCCGTTGGTTCCTCGGGCAGTGGGTTGCCGTATTCATCCAAGAATCCGCGCATCGTTAGGGCAATGTGATAGTGCAAGTCGAGCGCTGGCTGAGTTCGCTTTCCAGTTGAAATCGTGACCTTGGCCTTGCGGTTTCCGGCCCCTTGTGCGGACGCAATCGGCGCTAGATGATTCCACCGTGTTTCCACGCGGTCAGGCCAGAATATAAGCACTCCGCCCCCTGGGCCGTGATATAACTTCGCGCCTAGGGCTTCCGTTAGATTCCAGTTCTTATTCATAGGTCAATCAAGTTGTGAACGGTTCAAATCAGGAAACAATCGTTTCACCTTCAAAAAATTGTTGGGCCGATAGCATGAGCCAGGTTCGCGTAGGCAAAGCCCCTCACCCCCTGCGGCAACAATGGCCGCCTCTGTGGCGTCAAGGTCACCAGCGCCAGCGCAGGCGCGGTGCTGGACTAGCCTGCAATGACTCGGCAGCGGCAGCCGTAACAAGGCGGCAATGCGTTGCTCGATAGGCTGGCGGAGTTCGGCGAGGTCAAACACTTCAAACGTGATTCCTTCCCACTCGCTGCCCTTGCGCTGAATCTGTGAGACAAGGAAATCAAACCCGCCCCGGCCTGCGAATAGCTCGCCGTCGAGTCTAACGGGCGGCATCCCGGCGAGCCAATGAGGCGGCGGGCGGAAGTCCCGGCCGTTGCGGCTCAAAAACCGCTCGCCGGTCCAGATGCAACGGCAGCCGTCCAACTTTTCAGAAATCCACCATCCGCGCGGGTCTAACGGTATTTCATTCATGCTATTGCTAGGTTAGGGATTTCCACGCCCTCCGGCGCGATCTTGAAAAACGCGACGGCCTCTTTTTTGCTCGCCCGTCCAACGTAGTGCTTGCGGATAAGCGCCGGGGTGCCGGTGTGGCCAAACTCGAATAACAAGGATTCCAACGGCACGCCAGCGGCTACCGCATAGGACGCGTGTGAGTGCCTCAAAGCATTCTGCGGCCACAATCCCCTCGTCGGCGCGGGCGGATCGGTGAGGAGCGAGCTTTCAAGCTGCCATCCTGCCAGCCTGCGGACCGCCTTGTCAGTGCGCGGCCAGTTGGACATGGATTGGAAAGGGTGAGCTTCCAGCCATGCCCGCAAGCAGGCGTTCGGGGTGATGTGGCGGCGCTGGCCTTTCTTCGCGACTCCCGCCTTCAACTCGATTCCATCCGGCGAAACGTCGGCGGGGTCAAGCCGGGCAACCTCGGCGGCCCGGATGCCGGCGAACAACTGGACCGCATAATGACCCACGGCCTGCGGATAGTGAACCTCGGCGGCACGGAGCAAAGCCTCCGCCTCTTCCACCGATAGAAACACGATTTCCCCGTTGTCGGTGTTCTTGTCCACTTCCACGGCGAAAGTTTCCTTGCGGCACCATCCCTGCTTGGCGGACCATAGCCAAAGGCTCTTTGCAGCCCTCACGATGCCCGCAGCGTGCGCCCCGTAGGTTCCTGCGGGTGCAAGTGCCAGTTGCAACTCCCGGCTTGTCAGGGACGATAATTGGCGGTCCGGGAATGCCTCTTTCAGCTTTTTCGCTGCCCCCCTGTAACCCTTCAATGTTTTCGTCCGCAACCCGTCGCAACTGGCAAGCCATAGGTCGCAAGCATCATTCACCGGACTCGACATGGCGGCAACCCTGCGGGCCTCGGCAACCTCGCGGGCGGCATCGATCAGGGACACGCCCCACGGCTCAAGCAGGCCAGCGGCTGCCACCGCTTGCTCTGCCAGGCTGGGCGTGATCGTGCGGGCGTTTGCCCCGAATGCCTCACGGTCCTTTTTGAGCTTGGCGGATGCCTCCAAGGCGAGTACTTGTGTCTTGAAAAAATGACGCTCGCGCTTTCCAGTGACGGAATACTTGCTAGGGATGTTCAATTGCCATCCCGAACGGGTTTTAATGGGCTTGAATTTGGTTGGCTTGGACATGCGGAAAAGTTGGCATTATTGCCCTCAAAGTCAAGAAAAATCCGCAAATCTGGCAAAGTTGGCAAAGTTTGGCCTTTGAAACGCAAGCAGTTGTTGAAAGCCCGTCCGTTCTTTCAACGGCCTTCACCCAATCCACATTTCCAAATCCGCCATTGCCGCCCTGACGTTGCCTTTGGCCCCTTCGGCAATCTGGCGGGTGATAGTGATAGGAGCGCCCCAGCGCCGGGCGAGGAATGCCGCTAATACCTCGTTTTCCGGTGGCTGGAGGCGGACCGATTGAAAGCGGGTCTGGAATCGTTCCGTTAGGCTGGTCAGGTCGAGGTTCGTGGTGCCGAGGAACGCGTGACCCGGTCTAGTGCGGTCGAGATAGGTGAGGAGCATGTCCTGGGCATCCTTGGAGCAGCGGTCGAGTTCATTGACGACTTTGATAGACCACGTGCCGAACATGGACGCATAGGCAACCGAGCGGAGCGAGATAGCCAGCCATAGGCTGCCCGCAGGGCGACGCGGGCAAGCGTCGGCAACCGAGCGGGTCCATTCGCGGGCGAGTTCAAGTCCGACCTCCCGGCCGTTCACGTCCTCGATGGCGGCGGGGTGGCTGGCAAGCGTGCAGGCGATCAGGTTCACCAGACTCGTCTTGCCGATGCCGGGAACTTGAGAAGAGGCTGTGGTGAACGGGACGGCCTGTCAGGTTGCACGGGCAGGAAGTAGAGGTTGCTCGCCCGCATGCCGCCCCATTCGCGCCACTCGTAGTAGAGTTCGGAAAAATCCCGATCAAAGAACACCCAGCGGCCGGGGAGTCGGTCGAGCACGTCCATGCCGCAGAGATCGACCAGGGACGCGGCAGAGGCGTTTCAATCCCTTCCGGGAACCGTGGGGAAAGATTTTCAACAATCTTCTTGTCATGACCGAACGGTTGGGCATTCTCGCCGGCGAAGAGCTTCTCCATGTCCATGATTCTCAACGCCATCTTCCCCGCCCTCCAGTCCGGCCACCGGCTCTTTCAACGGCCTTCACCGGGAAAGCAATTTCCTAGCAGTTAGCAGTCAGCTTGCAATGCTGGAGTTCGTTTCAGACGAGTAGTAACATTTTGTGTGTATAAATCCCAAGAGATACGAGACCGATGCAAAGAAAAATACAACGTGCCGTCATTGTCGGCTGTCTTTCAGTTTTCTCTTTCCTAACTGCTGTAGATGCGGAAACCGGGAATAACGGCCCGCAACTTCCTGCCAAGGACGGGCTTGCCTTGTGGCTGGATGCTTCACAGCTTACCGGGTTGACAAACGGCCAGGAGGTGGGCACTTGGACGGATGTGTCCGGCCGTGGAAACAATGCGACCAGGCAGAGCACTTCGAATGCCGGTTATCCCCGGTACGTTGCCGACCAGCTCAACGGCTTGCCGGTATTGCGTTTCAACGAGGGCGATCTCTCGGGCGATTCATTCAAGTTCAACAGGATCTCGAATATCCGGACCGTATTCTGGGTGGTCAAAGAGCGTGCCGTGAAGGATGTCGGATCATTTCTCCTTGGTGACAGCGATACCGCCGACTTTCACAGGCAGTTCAACAACGACAGACACGTCTGGGAAGGGGGCAACGAAAAGGTCATGAATGGAAAGACCCTGCTCATGGGTTCCCAAGCCAGGGGCCTGAACCCATCCATTCCGCCAGAGCGGTTCGTGGTGATTTCACTGGTTACTACCGGGGATGTGCAGGCCAATCAGATCACCAATGATAGGGCTTTCAAAGATAGAGGCTGGCGTGGCGATATGGCGGAAATCCTGATCTATACCAAGGCTTTGTCGGATGACGAGGAGGCCAGCGTAGGCCGATACCTTGCCCGCAAATACGGGTTGAAGACCGAATACCCACCGGAAGGAGAGCATCGTGTCCCTGCCGGCGTTGGGCGGTTGCGTGCAGCCATAAAAGACTTGATGGCGACCTTTGGCAGCGCATATCCGGACGGGCCTAAGTTCAGCGCCCGCCTGGATGACCTGGAAAAGACGTTCAAATTTCAGGATGAATCCAAGTGTGCAATCGCACGGCAGGAATTTGAAAAACTTCATCGCGAAGCCCTCGTCGGCAACCCGCTGGTTTCAGGTCAGCCGCTGGCCTATGTGGTTCGTGCCCAGTACGCCGGTGATCATCATAATTCTGAAACGATGTTCCAGACCGGCGAGTGCAACACAGGATCCTTTCGCGGCCCTGGCGCTTTAAAGACCATAGACCTTAAGACCGGCGAAACCAAACTGCTGGTGGATGCACCGCAGGGCATTGTGCGGGACCCGGAAGTGAGATGGGACGGGAAGAAGATTGTCTTCTCCATGCGCAGGGATATCGGGGATGATTATCACCTCTACGAGATCAACCCCGATGGATCGGCGATAAAGCAACTGACATTCGGTGGAGGAACCACCGATATCGATCCGTTCTATCTGGCCGATGGCCGGATCGCTTTCTCTTCCACACGTGAACCGAAGTACTGCATGTGCAACGTCCACATCATGTGCAACCTATTCGTTATGGAAGCCGACGGGGCGAATATCCACCAGATCAGCAAGAACACCTTGCACGACGCACACGGTTCGCTGCTGGACGATGGCAGAATCCTGTACGATCGCTGGGAGTATGTAGACAGAAACTTCGGCGATCCGCAGGGGTTGTGGACAGTCAACCCCGATGGCACCCAGCACCTCGGTTATTATGGAGTCAACACACCTTCGCCGGGCGGCGTCATCGATGCCCGCCAGATTCCAGGAACAAAATTGGTCATGGCCGTTCTCGGCAGTTGTCACGACAGGCCATGGGGCGCTCTTGGAATCATTGATAGAAGCTACGGAGTGGACGGCAGGGCGCCTGTGGTTCGGACCTGGCCGGCGGCGGCAATCGACATGGTGCGCGATCCCGGAACTGCAAACGAGGCGTGGGACCAGTTCATGGGTGTGAGACCGCGGTATGAGGACCCGTTCCCGCTAAGTGCAAAATACTTTCTCGTGTCGCGTACCACCGGCAATGATGAACAGATGGGGCTCTACCTCCTGGATATCTTCGGGAACGAAATGCTGCTCCACACGGAAGGCGGGGGTTGTTATGACCCGCAACCGATAGCAAAGAGACCTGTACCTCCTGTAATTCCTGTACGCCGTGATTTCGACAACAAGGAGGGAACTTTCTATGTGTATAATGTCTATGAAGGGACACACATGGCCGGCGTGAAGCAAGGCGCGGTAAAATCGCTGCGCGTGGTCGAGTCCCTGGAAAAGCGCAACTGGACCAACCCGGCATGGGGTGGACAGGGTGTTGAACGGCCAGGCATGAACTGGCACGATTTCTCCGCCAAACGCATCCTGGGAACTGTTCCGGTGGAGACGGATGGCAGTGCGCACTTCACTTTGCCGTCCGAACGGTTCGTCTATTTCCAGCTCCTGGATGAGCGTGGAATGATGATTCAATCAATGCGTACAGGCACCCTCGTGCAGTCTGGGGAGCGCACAGGATGCATTGGCTGTCACGAGAACCGTATTTCCGGCTCATTGCCTGCAGACACGACCACGCCGATTGCGATGCTCAGGCCGCCCAGCAAGCTTACCGGCTGGCATGGGCCGGAACGAGCCTACAGTTACATGGCGGAGATGCAGCCGGTCTTGGACCGTAATTGCGTAAAGTGTCACGATTTCGGCAAAGCTGGCGGCAAGAAGCTTGTGCTCGCCGGAGACAAAAACGGCGCATTCAACATATCCTACACGGCGCTCTGGAAGAGCGGGCTTCTGCGCGTGGTGGGCGCCGGGCCGGCCGAGATCCAGGCGCCTTACAGTTGGGGGTCCCATGCTTCGCCTCTTATCAAGGTAATACTGGAAAACAGGAAGCAACATAACGACGTCAAACTCAGCACCGAAGATTTTGACCGGCTCGTGACATGGGTGGATCTGAATGCACCTTACTACCCGGCCTATGAGAGTAATTTTCCTAACAACAACTACGGCCGTTCGCCTCTGGACGCGGGACAAACCGGACAGTTGCAGGGGATCAGCGACTTGGAGATCTGTTTTGACAGGCCGGAGATGAGTCCCGGGCTGGAGAGGATCAAAAGCGATCCGGCAAAATACAACGCCGCACTTGAGGCTATCAGGGCGGGGAAGGCAGCGCTGGAAAAATCTCCGCGGCCCGACATGCCTGGCTTCGTGCCATCTCCAAAGGATCAGGAACGGCTCGCGAAGTATGACGAGCGCCGGAAGATCGAACTGCGCAATCGCGAGGCAATTCGAACGGGAAAGAAACTGTACGATGCAGTGCCTGTCGCTCAACTCCCCCCGCGTTGAAGACTGATGTTTTCAATCGTCGCTACGTGACGGAATGCCTCGGACCGTGGGTTTAAACCCATCAGTTTTTCCTAATGTTCTTGCCAAGATCCCGTTGTTTCCATAGATTGGCGGCGCCGAATGGGCGGCGCAATGCCGCTACGGGCGGCTGTTCGAAATTGGAAAAGGAGACCCCATGACGCAGGAAATGACAACGACGACATTCACGCTTGACGGCTACCGTACGGTGAAGACGCTCGGCGTCGTGAGGGGGCTCACCGTCCGCTCGCGCTCCATTTTCGGAAACATTGGCGCCTCGCTCCAAACCTTGGTTGGAGGCAACATCACGCTCTTCACCAGTCTGTGTGAGAAGACTCGCGCCGAGGCCTATCAGATGATGATGACCCATGCGGAGGAAATCGGAGCCAACGGGGTGGTTGGCGTCAGGTATGACGCAACCGAGGTAATGCAAGGAGTTACCGAGGTGCTGTGCTATGGCACTGCGGTTGTTGTGGAGCGCGTTTGAGCGTTGTCTTGGTGAGGCTCAATGCCTGAAGTGGCGGAAGCCGGTGAAGACCATGGCCATGCCGGCGGCGTCGGCGGCGGCGATGACTTCCTCGTCGCGGATCGAGCCACCGGGCTGGATGCAGGCGGTGGCGCCGGCGTCGATGGCACTTTGCAGGCCATCGGCAAAGGGGAACATGGCATCGGAGGCGACGATGCTGCCCTTGAGGTCGAGGCCGGCCTCGCGGGCTTTCCACACGGCGATGCGGGAGGCGTCCACGCGGCTCATTTGGCCCGCGCCGATGCCGAGGGTGCGGTCGGTGGTGGTATAGACGATGGCGTTGGATTTGACGTGCTTGACGATGCGCCAGCCGAAGCGCATGGCGCGCATTTCCTCCTGGGTGGGCGGGCGCTCGGTCACGACGCGGCTTTCGAGCTTGTCGAGGCCGAGGGCGGTGTGGTCGCGGTCCATGACCATGATGCCGCCGGGGCAGGAGCGGATCACGGGGGATTTTTTCTCACCCTGATAGGCGTCATTCATTTTCATGAGCCGCAGGTTTTTCTTTTTCTGGAGCAGGGCGCGGGCCTCGGCCTCGAATTCCGGCGCGATGATCACATCGGTGAAGATTTCGGAAATGACGCGGGCCAGATCGATGGTGAGCGGCCGGTTGCAGGCGATCACGCCGCCAAATGGCGCCTGGCGGTCGGTTTCGAACGCCTTCTGCCAGGCCAGCCGCAGGTCGTCATCATCCTGGCCGACGCCGCAGGGGTTGGTGTGTTTGAGGATGGCGACGGTGGGGCGGACGAAGTCGAGGATGAGGTCGGCGGCGGCTTCGATGTCGAGGATGTTGGTGTAGCTGAGGTCCTTGCCTTGGATTTTGGTGAAATAGTCGCGGAAACTGCCGTAGAGCGCGCATTTCTGATGGGGATTGTCACCGTAACGCAACTCCTGCTCCAGCGGCAGGCTGAGGCTGAAATTCGAGCAGGTGCCGCTGCGGCATTGGCCGAGGAAATTGGTGATGGCCGCGTCGTATTGCGAGGTGCGCAAAAACACCTTGACCGCAAGCTGCTCGCGAAAGCCCTTGGTGGTGCTGCCGCGGTGCTCGCGCATTTCCTCAAGCACCCGCGGGTAATCCGCCGGATCCACAATGACCGTGACGCTGGCGTGGTTCTTGGCGGCGCTGCGCAGCATCGACGGGCCACCGATGTCGATGTTCTCGATGGCCTCGGCAAGGGTGACACCGGGCTTGGCGATGGTTTGCTCAAACGGATAGAGATTGACCACCACCAAATCGATGAGCGGGATGTCGTTCTTTTTCCCTTCGGCAACGTGCTTCGGATCGTCGCGGCGCTGGAGCAAGCCGCCGTGCACCTTGGGGTGGAGGGTTTTGAGGCGGCCATCGAACAACTCCGGCGCGCCGGTGTATTCCGACACCTCGATGACCGGCAGCCCGGCCTCGCGCAGGGCCTTGGCGGTGCCGCCGGTGGACAGCAACTCGACGCCGAGGGCGTGCAGTTCCTTGGCGAATTCGGCAAGCCCGGTTTTGTCGGAAACCGAGAGTAGAGCACGAGTGATGGGCATGGCTGGGATTCTACGTTACGCGGGGCTTGACCGGCGGGCGAACACCCTCCTGACAGATTCAGTATCCATAGACGGGCCGCCAAGCAAGCCGTTATTTTCGCAGCGGGACCTTGGGCGTCGGGAAATCCTGATAGGTGGAAAGGCGGGGCCGCGCCGACGCGGGATCGGGGAAGGCAAGAATCAGATAGCGCATGCCGGGGACGAAGCGCAACGCGCTCTCGCTGGCGGTACGCCATGTGCCATCCTGTTGGAATTGGAAAACCACCGGGGCCATGTTGAACGCATCGCGTTCTTCGGGCCGGGCGAAGCGGTGGGTTTTTCCGGATTGGAGCGTGACCGTGGCGTCGGCGATGCTGAAGCGGATTTCGTGGGAACAGAGGTTGGCGACCAAGGCGCCGCCATCCGGGAAATCGGCGCCGAAGTCTTCGACCACGGAGACGCGGAATGGCAGCGGCGCCTTTTCCGCAGGAGCAAACACCAGAATGGCAGACTTCATGTTGGCCGGAATCGTGGCGGTGGCGGCGGGTGCGAGATGGTCCGAGGAAAGGAAGCTGATGGAATCGCCCTTGGCAAAAAGGACGCTTGCCTCGGAAAGCGTGGGCGCGATCTTGCAGGAGATTTCGGCACCGTTGGCCGAGACATTGACCAGTGGCGGCGGTGGGTCCGCGCCTTCGACACAAAGGAAGCGACAAGCGACCTTGCGACCATCCTGGGCCGCACTCAAGGCCGGACACAGGACCAACAGGCAAAGAAGTCGCGTTCGCATGACGGGGCAGGGATGAGGATCGATCAAGGTTTCCAGCCGGGCGGGCATCAGCCAATGCCAACCCTGTTGCATCGACGATAGACATCCTCCCGGGCCAGACACAAGCGAAAATTTGTTTCCTGCCGCCCGCCGGCGGGCTTGCCAGGGGCCGAACCACAAGACAGTATCCTGCCGCATGATTGATCTGAGGCGATTTATCGGAGACAGGCGGGTGCGGCGAGTTGCCATTGCCTTGACACTGGCGCTGGCCTTGGCGCTGGGGATCGCCTGGTGGCTCGGAGTGGATCTCGCGGGCTTGCGGGGGTGGTGGAAACAACTCGAGCAATGGCTGATGCAGCACCCGTGGGCGTTGTTCTGGGCTTTGGTGGTGCTGCCCGGCCTGCCAGCACCCTCCAGCGCGCTGTTGTTTGCCGCGGGCGTGGTGTGGAGGGACCGCCCGGTCGTCGCCTGCCTGCTGTGCATTCTGGCCATGCTCATGAACATGAGCTGGACCTACTGGCTCGCCGCCGGTCCGGGTCGGCGTCTGATGGAAAAAATTCTGGCCTCCACCAGCGTGCGGATTCCGGATCTGCCGCGCGGGGATCACCTGCGGATGATTCTCATCCTGCGCCTGACGCCCGGCATGCCGCTGTTTTTCCAGAACTACGCGCTGGGATTCCTGCGTGCGCCCTTCGGTCTCTATCTTCCGGTGTCGCTGGTGTGCAATGGCGTGATGGCCAGTGGCATCGTGCTGAGCGGCGTGGGGC